>Ga0272441_10012961_pt1 | contig 12079 bp, 12 predicted proteins | sample SSMProp6N_FD_193582 | JGI IMG/M metagenome (GOLD analysis project Ga0272441, IMG submission 193582) | Marine sediment archaeal communities from Little Sippewissett salt marsh, Falmouth, MA, United States - SSM-Prop-6N | ecosystem: Environmental > Aquatic > Marine > Wetlands > Sediment ...
ATATATATTCCCAGATTCGCCAACCAATTCAGCAGTGGGGGCTATATAACCGCCAGGCCCGCACCCGTAATCGAGTACTGAGTAGCCTGGTTTAATTTCCGCTTCTTTCAATATGTTTTTTGGGGGAAGGCGCATGTCAAGAAGCTTAAAACCAAGGGACATCAATTTGAATCCCCGGTCTGCTTCCGGTTTACCCATGATTACCTCCGTTTAGCGATACATCACCACCGTAAAGTGCGCAAATCAGCACATGAACCAACCGAAGCAGCAGCTAAATTGGGGCCTATACTAGATGGGCTAGAAAGTCGTCTACCGCCCTCAGGAATTCATCGGGAACTTCCCGATGCGTCCAGTGACTTTGGGCTGGCAAAACCTTCAATGCGGCATTCGGCATGCATTCGGCGATGAATTGAGAACTACTCTTAACCGGAGTGTCGTGCTCGCTCATAACTACCAAGGTATTTGTTTCACACTCTTTAAGCGCATCCCCCGACTCAAATATCGAAGGGCGTTTTCGCTGAACACCACGCATGGTGTAAGCTATCGACTGGGCGCAATTACGCATTATCCCTTCGGATATTTGCTTCCCGATTTGCGGGTTTTGCAAAGCGCTCTGCCAAGCGGGCAGGCTATTCATTTCCGCAAGCACGGCCGACATTCCCCCGCTTCCGGCTAAATCAGCAAGCTTATCCCACCACTGCTGCCACCACCGGGGATTAGAGCTCCCCGAACCAATACCCACGAGAACAAGGCCAAGGCATCTCTCCGGATAGCGAAGTGCGAAATTAAGGGCAACACCCGCCCCCATTGAATGCCCCCCCATAATGGCCTGATTGATATCTAATCCATCCATTACGGCGCTAAGATCATCCACCATGAGCTCCTGGGAGTAGGCATCGGGAATCTCCGGCTTTTCCGAAAGCCCATGCCCCCTAGCGTCATAAGCAATAACATGGAAGCGATCTCGAAAGTGAGACATTGTATCCCCCCACTCCCCTGAGCTGCCACACAAACCATGCAGCCAGAACATCGCCGTTCCTGAACCATAGTCAAGATAGTGAAGACGTATCCCATTAGCAACTATATCCGACACTAACTAAGCCCTCTCATAATCTGGTGTAGTATAGGTTTAATGATTACAAAATGTAAATCGACAGGAAAACTTCAGTGGCCGCGGGTGGATTCGAACCGCCGTCCAGCAGTTTAACCTTCGTGCGTCTCGTATGAGCCAAACATGAATTCCAAGTCGCTCTGGAAAGCGTCCAGCTTTTCGCGGGTAAGCAACTCTTCGTTAAAATCCATTATCACCTTGGTTTCCCCCTTGTCCGAACCAAGGAGATTGACAATCAGACACTCGATTGGCTTGGACGGCTTATCCTCTAAAACGAAGCTGACCGAACCACGATATATAAAAGATGACGAGTCTCCCGGCACCGCCGAGGTAGTGATTTTACTATCATGCACAATCAACCCATACTTAACCCCGAAATCCTTTATCCCATCGTAGAGCAGCTCTGGATTCAAGTTCTGGTAAACCTTTCTAATCTGCACCTTAATCCCCCGTCTTCTTTTTCTCAAGAACGCTAGCCTATCCTACTTCCTGGCGACAGCGTTTGTCCAGCATCCATTGAACCTCTCCTTCTCTTCGCCAAGACTTGCGTGAGAGGGTAGATGAAAACCAGGAGAAGGTCAATAGGATTGCGGGAGAGGTTTAGCCTAAAATATCCGTAGACGAAACTCAACTGCACTGTTATAATTTCGAAATAAATATACTCAGGGAGTGAAAATGAAATCGTTAGTAGTTTTTTATTCACTGACAAATAAGACCAAACTGGTAGCAGAAACCATTGCCGAAGCGTTAGCCGCGGAACTGCTAGAGATCAAAGAGACGGAAATGAGAAAGCCGGGAGGTCTAATCCATTTAAAGGGCGGTTTTGAAGCTATGAAAAATAAGGAAAGCAAGATAGAACCTATAAGGACCTATTTAAATCAATATGATAGAATATTTATCGGCCCTCCGATTTGGGCTTCAAGACCGACTCCGGCGATTAACTCGTTTATTAAAACAAATAACTTTTGGGGTATAGATATTGTGGCATTTTTCACAATGGCTGGTAACAATTCAAATAAGGCTCTAAAAAATATAACTGCTAAAATTGGGGGAAGCAACGGTAAGGTCATAGGCTCCTTCGCTATACAATCACACGGGTTAACTGATAAGGAAATTAAATCCATCGCTAAAGAGGCTGTGAAGAATTACTTGGCTTGACCATTACTTAAAACACGACAGAAGTGGCCGCGGGTAGATCTGAACCGCTGACTATTCCCCTCTTCATCTATAGATGATTATCCTACCCTTTAAATCGTCCGGTTGAACTGTATTTATGACACCCCATTATGTACATACTAATGGAACTCCTATGGTCAAGAATCTATAGAAATGGCCACTGGCCTACGGTGGCAATCGCTTTATCTTTCCCGAAAATCTCGGTAAAAAGCCGGAAGTAATAGGCTTCCTCCTTACTGCGCACTAATGGATAATCCGCCCGAACAGCCGCTAGTTCATTATCCGTTATCTTTGTCTCGAAATGGGAAGATAGAACATTAGCCGAACCGGACCCCTGAGAAAATTCCTGCTTGCTACGCCAAACGACCGATTTCGGCAGCACATCCTCATAAGCCTTTCGGAATATCCACTTCTCGATATTCGGTTTTCCCTTTTGCGGTTTTTGCTTGTAGTGTGGAGGTATCCGAAGCGAGTATTCCAACAATTCATTGGATATCAGGGGCGCTACCACACGCACGGAGTTGCTCTGATTCATGCGGTCGAGGCGTAGCGAGGCGTTATTATGTAAATACCCAATGCATTCCATCTGCCCAGTGAATAACTCATCCGCGGGGCATTCACCCAAGTACTTGTAACCGCAAAAGACCTCATCCCCACCCTCTCCAGATAAGAGCACCTCGATACCCGCCTCCCTAGCATAACGTGATATAAGATAATTTGAAGCGGAACTCCTTACGAGGGAAGGATCGAAATTCTCTAAGTAATAGATTACATCCGGCAAAACCGACAACAGTTCTTCAAGATCGACAATTAGTTCTTGGTGTTCGGTTCCAACTTGCTCGGCAACGATGCGTGCGGCATGGATATCACTACTTTCCCCGACACCTAGTGCGAATGTTTTTAGCTGCGTTTTATCTCCACGCTTCTCTTTGATTATTTTTGAGCCGATATAATTTATCACGCTGCTATCCATCCCACCACTGAGCAGACCTCCGGTAGCCAAATTAAAATCTACCCGATTGCGGAAGCTGCGCTCTATAATATCCCTGATATCCTGTGACATCTTCTCAATACTGAAATGCCAAGGCTCCGGCATACTATCCGGTAAAGAGGCAAATCTAGTTAAATCACCATTGCCATCCATGTAATATCCGTTAGGGAATTCATTGACGCAATCAGTAACCACCATAAGGCCTTTTAACTCGGTGGCAAAATACAACGTGCCGTCCCTATATCCATAGAACAGGGTCTTAATACCCAATAAATCGCGGGCTACGAGCATGTCCTGCCCATCCAATATGATAAAGGCAAATATGGTATCGCCTAAATACTGAAGCATATCACGGCCATGTTCCTTATAAAGGGCCAGTAGCAAGCGCTCCTCCCGGAACGGGCCTTCAGCGATGTTGTACTTAGGAGCCAGGTCAAACCAATTACCCATCTGCCCGTCGTAGACAATCACTAACCCCGGGTTTTCAACATCATGATAAGGAATCTGCCCGGGACTAACACCAATAACACCATCTGCTTCGAGGTAGTTTTGTGCTACGATAGCCCCATTATTCTCATAAATACCCGACAAACAAGGCCCACGATGGACCATTTTGGCCATCACGGCTTCTAATTCAACCTTTTTCGGACGGCCATAACCCGCAGCAATTCCGCTCATAATCTAACCCCTCTCATAATCTTACTAGCAATCTCCAAGACGACCATTATAACTACAGTTTAATACCTTATTACTACTTATCTCAATCTCCGGCAGGTAACAGACATGCGGCGATTAGAGTTTAGATGGTATATATAGTGGGTCCGCTAACGTTTAGCAAGGAAGCGATAAAAAGTCGCAGGCGAAAGGCGTTACATATGATATTGGATGAATTGTAACAGGCGTCGTGCGTTCAGCAACGATACTGCAACAGATAATATCGGAATCGGGACTGACGAAAAAATGAAGGAAAAGACACAACGGAAGTGGCAGCGGGCAGATTTGAACTACCGACCAAAGGCTTATGAGGGCCAGTCCCGCATCTAATGACCGTGGTTCAAGTTGTGTACAAAGTCCATAACGTCTATTATCCTATCCAGCATTCCCCAATCCTTAGTTTCTCGTGCTTTCTTAATCTCGGATATTACCCAAGCGTCTGTATCTGATAAGAAGCTGCTCAAATCTTCCTTCAATGCTGGCCATGATTCAATAATTGTATACTCTGTTTCGTTCATCTGCTCCCTCCTAAACAAATAAGCAAACTAGTTCATTATATCTTATAAGTCAATCCCAGAATCACCATTGCTGCCCGCTCTATGGCGCAGTAAAATGCCGGCGTAATACACAATCTGTCTTCTAGTCCGAAATAGGTGCCTTACTGAATTTGACTGGTTACTTACCGACTACATGTCAGTAAACGAACATCCATGAACATTGTTAATGCATTATATCTAGATTTTTTAGATACCAATAACAAGGCGTAATCGCATGGTAGCCTAGCGCCAATTCTGTTAATATGTAACGGAATATTACAATCCAAGGTGATTCCAATGAAGATTATTGACCTGCGTAGTGACACCGTATCCCTGCCCACTGAAGCCATGCGTAAAGCCATGTATGAGGCTGAACTTGGGGATGATGTATACCAGGAAGACCCCACTGTAAACCACCTTGAAGAACTGTCGGCTCATATCTCAGGTAAGGAGGCGGCACTCCTTACTCCCAGTGGTACGATGAGCAACCTAATTGCAATTCTAACTCACACCCAACGTGGCGACGAAATCATTCTCGGCGATGAAGCTCATATATTCTGGTATGAGGTAGGAGGTGCCTCGGCCATAGGCGGCGTGGTCCCCCATATCCTACCCAATGATTCGTGCGGCGGAATTAGTGAGAACGCCCTGAAGGCAGCTATTCGACCGGACAATATACATCATCCAAGGACTAGACTATTATGTCTTGAGAATACACATAATCGTTGTGGTGGCGCCATTCTCAGCCGAGAATACACTTCTTCCATCTGTGAAATCGCCCGTCAGCAAGGTCTTCATATCCACCTGGACGGAGCCCGTATCTTTAATGCTGCCGTCGCCTCAAATATGTCGGCTAGTGAATTAGCTAAGCCTTGCGATTCCGTCTGCTTTTGCCTCTCCAAAGGACTGGGGGCACCGGTAGGTTCGCTGCTTTGCGGAAGCAAGGATTTCATTGCTAAATCGCGCCGTTGGCGCAAAATGCTAGGGGGTGGTATGCGGCAGGCAGGCGTATTTGCCGCGGCTGGTATCGTTGCCCTGGAAACCATGATTGAACGTTTGGCTAAAGATCACGCTAATGCCCGCCGATTAGCCTGCGGCCTTGAAAGCACACCCGGTTTATCAATCAACCCGGCTACGGTGCAGACCAACATAGTAATATTCGAGGTCTCAGGCAACTTCACTGCCCTGGAGTTAACTGAAAAGCTAAGTGAAAGCGGTCTTAAAGTCCTTTGTCGTAGCGAGAACTCGTTGCGGATGGTAACTCACCATATGATAACGGCAGATGATATCGATGATGCCCTGAGTTTAATCAAGGCGGCAGTCAAGTACCTGTCTTAACCTAACAAGCCCATGGTCATTTAGGAAATTTTTATAAACTATATCCAGGGGCCGTCCGTATAGAGCTCTAACAGCTCCTGGTATCCGGGGTTAATCTCCAGTCGAGCCAGTTTCCCGGAGGCAATCTCGATTATCTCACTGAGCAGCCGCTGGCCCACCTGGGCTACTGATTCGCCACCTTCAATTATGGAACCAGCGTAGATATCTATATACTCATTCTCTTTCTTCATCTGGGGGTCACTCAGAACCTTTAACGTCGGCACAACCGGTACCCAATTTGACCCCGGAATACCACGAAAACTGGCGGCCAGACCGCCGCCTAACGAAAAAATAGAGAGCTGCGCTCCGGCAGCCGCGAAGCCAACCATCAGGTGCGAAGTCCATGCCGAGCAGTCCATGAAATATAATCCTGGACTATCGGGTATCTCGCCGTATTCAAGGACACCGCTTAGGGGGGCACTGCCAATTTTCCTAATTGCGCCTAATGATTTCTCTTCGATAGTGCTCAAACCATTCTCGATATTGGCGGGAGTAGGCTGTGTCCCCCTAATATCGACACCGGTTGCCTTGATACGTCTCTCATTGCGATCAATCATTTCGAGAAATCGCCTCTTTACTTCGCGATTGACCGCCCTTTCTGCCAAGATATGCTCTGCGCCAATAATCTCCGTCGGCTCCGTAAAGACAGCCTTACCTCCCTGTTCCATTACCCTGTCTATCAGCCAACCGACGGCGGCGTTGCCCGCCACTCCTGATAGTGTCGCCGAACCCCCGCACTTCACACCGATTGTAAGATGTTCCAGGCCAAATGGCTTCCGCTTTAACGTGGAGGCTCGGGTAACGAATTCCCGTAAGACTAAGGTCCCGCTATCTACTGCCTGTTGAAATCCCCCGGCATCCTCGATGGTTACGACCTCAACTTCCTTTCCGGATTCAGCTATCCCTTGGCCGATATCCTTCGCCGGAAGAGATTCGCAACCAATGCCAACCACCAAAACAGCGGCAATATTGGGATTGGACCCCATCGCAATCAAGGTGCGCAGGCTGCGTTCGTTATCCGGCTTCGTCAGTACGCAAGCGTGATTATGACGCAGTGGGACCACACCTTGTACCGCCTCGGCAATTCTTCCTGCCAAATCATTAGAGCAGCGCCCGGCTGGAATCACAGTTACGTGGTTACGTACCCCAACCTGACCTCCGGGTCTCTCGTATCCTAAGAATTCCATCTCCAGCTCCTATCTAATACTTTTATCCTGACTGCTTTATTCATTACCCCAAGTAACCACGGTCCGTTTCTACCATTTTACGAAGTTTATAAGAGAAAAGACTCTCATCGACTTCTACATCATCGTAGGTGAGGACAGTGTCTTTGGGTATCAGTCGGGTCACTCTCGCTTTGCCACTCAAACCTATGGGTAAATACTTACCAGCCAGACTGTCTTCTGCCCTAACCAAGCGACCATAAACCGTATAGCCTCCCTCACCGTCAAGAATATTACCAGGTAGTAGTTCCTTTTTAGCTACAGCAGCTACATCGGCAACAAATGATTGTGGGGAACCAGTCGGCTCGCCGCGTACAACTACAGACGCAACGCTTATCCCCAATTCTAAACCAATAAGGTGGTAGGGGCGATAAAGGGCTGAATATTCACCGGTAGAATCGGTTACTAAGCCATATTCCATGAAACAGCGTTTGACATAGTCGGTGGGCGCTTTAAAGACAACATAAACACCCCAGCGTAGGTCTCTGTCCACCCGAGTTCCATCCCGATTTTCACTGGCGATTACCTCAACCGTGCCACTGTGTTCCAAAATTCCACCCGATAACTCTGGTTTGAGTATGTCGGCTAATATATCCAATCCCGCCGGCGGAAATTTTAGACCGCACTTCTGAGGCCTGAGTTGGGTGGCATTTGCCACGGCGCACATCTCAATAGCCGATTTAGTCCCGTCAAGAAAGGAATTAAACATCTGAGCATTGTAATCGCCAGACGCTATTTGGTCTTCGGAGAAACCGTAGTGCCGCCACACCGTCTGCGGTGTTGAATAGTGATATTCAGGCTGATAGCGAGTACCCTTACCGGCACAGACAACCTCCAGACCGATGGCTTGTGCCCAATCAACCAGTTCGCAAATTAGTGCCGGTTGATCGCCATAAGCCATAGAGTAAACCAGCCCCTTTTCGTCTGCACTTTTTCTGAGGACAGGCCCTAACAGGGCATCAGCCTCAACATTAACCATAACCACATGCTTGCCCGCTTCCAGCGCTCGCCAAGCATGATAGGCACCTGCCTCCGGGATTCCTGTAATCTCAAGAATGACATCTATATCAGAATCAATTAGCTGACCGGAGTCGTCGGTTAAAATAGTCTGGCCAGTACGGGTGCCGTCATTAATTACGGCGGCAGAGTCCCCAAAAGACAGGGCATCATCGGTAAACCCCGCTCTTAAACAAGCCTCTTTCGCCTTTTGGGGATCCAGCTCGGCAATGCCGGCAAGCTGCATCCCGGGTGTCAGGCGTACTTGAGACAAGAACATAGTGCTAAACTTTCCGGCCCCAATGACCCCGACTCTGACAGGCCTACGGGTCTCAACTCTCTGCTTAAGAAGATGGTACAAATTCATTTAAATCCCCCATTGGACAAAGTATAGTACAATTCGCTGACTATACCAATAACGAAGCGTAGTACGGTGCCTCCTCTAGATGAAGAAGCGGGTAGATTTGAACTACCGACCAAGGGCTTATGAGGGCCGCTGACGATTATAGAACTTGCTAACCCATCCACCGGACTGTATCTCTTATGGGCCTCAATGGCATCATAACACCCTGAATTTTTCTTGACATCACTGCTAAGTTTAAGTTAAATTTGGTTAATATTACTTTCTTGATAATATATATTATCTTTAGGAGTTGCTATGCTTAGGAATAAACGTAAATTCGTCGTGGGGATCATTATCGCAGTATCGTTGGCAATTGGGATCTCAGCCTTTGCCATGGCGGCCGGACCAACAAACAGTAATGGCAACAGATACAATGGGGCCAACTGCCCTAACGAGGATTGCCCAAACAGCGTAAATTGTTATCCTTGTGATGGTGTTTGTGATAACGTTTGCCCGCAAGATTACTGTCCTAACTACCAAATCTGTGACAGACCGTGTGCAAAGAGATAAATTAAATGGAAATATTGAAAAAGATGAATCTATCGGACAGACGTAATCTGTACGTTCTTCTAGGCGTTAGTATTGCAGTGCTTTCTATCGGACTGGCCTTTTTATCAAATGGGTCTAGGCCATCTTCTGATATCATAATTTCACCGACGAATTCTACTCCAGATAATATTCTACAAAGCAATAGTTCGATGCAAGAGAACTTCCAACTATCGACAGACACTATACCAGGAAATACCGACGAATACGACGCCCGAAGTATTAGAGTATACCTTGAAAGCGATCAAGAATTAAATGTGTCTTTCCGAACCGAAGATGCTCCGGTTCTGGTCAGAGTTTATACTCCTTCTGATCAGGTATTGGGGTATTCTTCAGGTGTCCTTGAGGCTAACAAAAGCGCTGCAGCGCAAGAGGGATTTTTCATTTACAAGGCTGTAGAGTCAGGCACTCATGATATATACTTAAAATCGTCTTCACCGACAGGATTTATTGATGTATTTGTGGAGTATTGGATTAAATAGGTAATTTTTCAGCGTGCTTGATTCATTAAAAATCCACAGGGCCGCACTTCTAATGCGACCCAATTATTGAAATACCGCAGGATGTTGTATCCGATCACTTCAATAGGCCATCCACCGGACTAAGCTTCTTAATGGGCCTTAATCGCACCATAATACCCTACTCCCCGACAATACCTGTTCGTCATCATCAACAAAGAACGGGGTTCAGCACTTTAGGGGGTCTGAAAAATATCAAGGTATTTGGCGCCCCATTTTCGCTATTCTGATTAACTCTATTTAAAACAACACTGAATAAATGGTAACTAATTATATTAATTGTTGACTATTATGCTCATAAAAGTATAATATAACACCAGTAACTATAGGATCCAATCATGCGCAAGCCCGGATTTACTGGGGAATTTAGATTAGGAGTTCAAAAATATGGAGATAATTGAAGTAGCTGAAAGGACTGCTCGCAAGGCCCTGGTTGAAGTCCCGGAGGATGTCCTGCAAGCCGATTTATGTCGCTATGTTAACAAGGCAATTGAAATCGGTGCCTCGGATGCGAAGATCATACCCGCTGACTGGGTCATTGTGGACGAGCGGGCGCGTCTGAAGTGTTATATCCCCAAATGCTATGCTTACGGCCAGTCTCCGTATTGCCCGCCTAATACCCCTGAGCCAGAGTTCATGCGTAAGGCTCTCAGCCGATTTAAGTGGGCGATATTGATTAAACATGAAGTGACACCAGTAGACGATTTCACAGGTAAGGGATGGGCAAAAGCGCATTCCAAGCATCATCGAAAGGTCTTTGAAATAATCGGAAACCTAGAGTCCCTAGCCTCGGTTGAAGGATATCACTTCGCAACTGGTTTTGCCGCCGGTTCATGTGTGCACGAATTGTGCGGTGGGAATGCCTGCCGTGCGCTCAATGGAGGAAGCTGTCCGCATAACCTACGGGCCAGGCCGTCAATGGAAGCAGTAGGCATCGATGTCTATAACTTAGTAGCCAAGGCTGGCTGGGACATATACGCCTGTCATGTGGCCGAGGGCGTTACGGTACCAAGCGCGATGTCCGTCGGTATCTTGTTCGTGTACTAGGCGCACATATGTAACGCAATATTATTAAACCTTAAGCTTTGTAAAGCAACGCCTAACACTTCGGCGGAAATTAGTTATCAGGCAACCGTAATCGAGGAACAGCGATGAAGCTTTACCAGATAGTCATGAAAGACGTATTGCGCCGCCGGAAGCAGGTGATCTTCGCGGTTATCGGGGTACTCGTCGGTACGATGACTGTAGTCGGTATTTTCACCATTAGCCGCGCTGGTGAAGCCCGGATGTACGAACAGCTGGAGAAATACGGCCCCAACCTGACGGCGATACCGGCCATCAACAACGTTGATGTCAATCTGGGCGACCTCAGCCTGGGCACCCTTTCGGTGGGGGACAATTACATCCCTGCGGGCAGTCTGCCGCAGATCCGGAGCATCGCCGACGGCGAAATCAAGCGGGTGATGGGAATTGATGACGAAGGCGATATCGCTACCATCGCCCCCAAGCTGTATGTCAACGGCCAGATAAACGGGGCCTCAGTGATGCTGGTCGGCGTGGAGCCCGAGGAAGAGCTGCGGATTAAGACTTGGTGGCGGGTGAGCGAAAGGGATTATTTGGGGGGCGCCGACCAGGCGCTGGTGGGGGCAATGGCTTCCGAGCTGCTGGGCATCGGAACGGGGGACGTGATACCACTTAACGAGACTGCCAGTGTGACCGTCGCCGGTATCCTGACGGAAACGGGGGCCGCCGACGACTACCAGGTCTTTGTGCCGATCCAAACCCTGCAGACGGCATTCGATAAGAATGGCCTAGTTTCATCGCTGGACATTCGTGCTCTGTGCAACGACTGCCCGGTGGTGATGATTGCCGACGAAATCAACACCCAGGTTCCCGGTGTGCGGGCCATCGCCGTGCAGCAGGTCGCCAGCGCCGAGATGGAGATGATGAACCGGATTAACCGCTTCATGCTTACCCTGGCAGGCATTACCCTAGCCGTCGGTCTCTTCGGCGTCGGCAACACCATGATGCGCTCCGTGAACGAACGGGTCAAGGATATCGGCATCATGCGGGCCGTGGGCGCCTCATACCGGCAGATCATGAAGATGTTTATCTACGAGGCGGTCGTCATCGGCATCATCGGTGGGGTCTTCGGTTATTTAGCAGGCACGCTGTTGGCCCGTGGGCTGGGTCCGGTGGTCTTCGGCGTGGCCGATGTCAGCCCGGTGGCGCAGTACCTGCCCCTGGCGTTGGGACTAGCTGTGGGGGTAGCTGTGGTGGCCACCATCTACCCAGCCTTCCGCGCCGCTCGGATTAAGGTGGCAGATTCATTCCGGTCCTTGTGAGACCGGTCTGAGGCAAGAGTGATGCTGGAAATAAGAAACGTATCCAAGATATACGGCCAGGACGAAAACAGGATAACTGCCCTGGACCGGGTTTCCCTTACGGTGAACCGGGGCGACTTCATCGCCATTATGGGGCCCTCCGG
>Ga0272441_10012963_pt1 | contig 12078 bp, 11 predicted proteins | sample SSMProp6N_FD_193582 | JGI IMG/M metagenome (GOLD analysis project Ga0272441, IMG submission 193582) | Marine sediment archaeal communities from Little Sippewissett salt marsh, Falmouth, MA, United States - SSM-Prop-6N | ecosystem: Environmental > Aquatic > Marine > Wetlands > Sediment ...
GTCCTCTCCCGATTTGTCGAGATGCTCATCCGGCACTGTGCGGATCTGACCGGCGGCCAGGTAGACCAGTCCGGAGAGCTCGACAAACGGTACGGTGTCCACCAGGCGGTTGATCGGCCGCTCCGCGTCGCCCCGCACATAGCCGAAGTACAGGCCCAGATTCCGTTGCAGCAGACCTTGCGCGTCCGTCGGCCCTTCCTCCCGGCGCCCGTCCGCATGTTGCACGCACCAGGTCCCGCGCGTGACGTAGGAAACCGTAGCGTTCTCGCAGCGCACTTCTTCGCCGCGCATCTCCGATCCGGCACAGGCGTGTGAAGCCGCGATACGAATGCGCTGGCCCGCGCCGGTCTCAGCCTGCAGGAACACGGTGTCCATGCCTTGGATCCGGTGGGCGCGGTAGCACTCGGCGCTGACATCCGTCACTTCGCCCCACGAAAGCAACCCGTCCTGTCCGCACCAGAAAAGAACGTTGTGGATGTTGTGCGCCATGGCATTGCCGATGCAGGAATCGAGCACGACCTGTTGCTCGATCATAAGCCGGCCGGCCCAACCCGACCGCGAGAAATAGCCGGTCGAACGCGGCGTCAACCCGCGGTAGCGTACTTCCTGCACGGCCCCGAACTCGCCGGCAAGCATGCGCTGCTTCAACGTCTGGCGCGGCTGTTCCGTGATGAAGTTGAACCCGACATTCGTCAGCTTCGACGCGTTTCGCTCCGCCTCGAGCATGGACTTCAGTTCGATGATGTCCAGCGTCGGCGGCTTCTCGACATAGACCGCCAACCCGCGCGCAACACAGTCGTTATGCATCCGGGCATGCAGCGGGATCGGGGTCGGGATCGTGACCACGTCGAGTTCGTCCGCGCAGGCGTCCAGCATGGCGTGATAGTTGTCGTAACATCGAACCTCACGCGCCGCGAAAGACAGTTTCTCCTTCTTCTCCTCAAACTCGGCCATCGCCGGATCGCAGGTGCAGACCAGACGGCACGCGCCCGCGGCCTCCAGACTCTTGACCGCGCCGTGATGCGAGCCCGCAAACCCACCCATCCCGATAATCCCAACTCGTGTCATGATCTCTCCTGCAAATCCGCCATTCTAACCACAGTTGACACGGATGAGGAATTCTTGATCCGCGCCTATCCGTGTTCACCCGTGGTTTCCATCACTGTACTGGACGCGCCGCAGCCAGTCGGTCAACGTGGCGGCATCCGCCAGGAATGCCTCCGGCTCGTTCCCGGCCACGAATTCGATCAGCGCGAAATGCGTACCGCCCGTGCCGGACACGGCACGCAGGTACCGCACCCACGGCTCGCCGCCCTCCGCGAGCGGCAGCTTCTCTCTGCTGCCGGGCCGCATATAGTTCACATGCACATGGCACACGTGCGGCAACACGGCCTCAAGCCCGTCCATGCAAGTGGCGACATCCTCGTGGATCCGCTGCCAGTAAGTCTTGACGTTCTCGTGCGCGACCTCGCGCAAAAGGGCTGCAGCCGACTCGTTCGTCGAAGTCAGCGTGTTCTGGTGATACTCGTAGGCGACTGCGATGCCCTCGGCGGCGGCCAGATCCGCGATGCGCCGGGAATCCGCAACGACTCTGGCACGGTATTCAGGGTCGTTCACCTCTTTCGTCTTCCCGGCCCAGACCCGGATCACCGGGGCGCCGAGCGCGACGGCGGTGCGCAGCACCGACCCGAACGTGAGTCCCTCGGATTCGCTCTCGCCCGCGCGATAATACGCGCCGTACGAAGCCGGCCGCAAGCCGGCGTCCTCCGTCAAAGCACGCACTTCGCGTGCCGTCTTGACGTCGCCATGCGGCACATGCACGTCCCCGCCCCACTCAATGCCCGCGAGTCCCGCCTTGCGCACCAACTCGACAATCTCTCGAACCGAAAGCTTCCGGAACGTGATGGAAACCAGACCTGGAAGGATCATGCGTGTGTCTCCCGTCGGTCACTCGTAGATCTTGCCCTCGCGGAACGCGGCCCAGGCGGTCTCGAACCATTCGTCCGTGTGCGGCAACGGCCTGCGCGCGACCCATTCGTTCAGGACCTTGCCGTCCCCGCCAACCGTCGTCTCAAGCACCTTGTCTCGAAACGCGGGGTTCTCCGGCACAAACCGCCACGCGTCGCCGAGGCTCTCGTGCGCAACCGTTCCCGCGGGGTCCAGGACCATTGCCGAGCCGCGACTGCCGACCCCGCTCGCGATCGCGAACGCGATCGCCTCGAGATAGACCGCATGCGCAAAACACAGCTGCCGGTTCCGCAGCAACTCGGCAAGGTCCGCGACGGTCCCGGCAGCCCCAAGCCCCGTCTGCATGCGCTGCCATTGAGCCCAGGCCTCACCCACGGCTTCGCGCAGCGCTTCACGCGAACGGATGTGCGCGCCGGCCTTGCTCATGCGCGCCATGAGCTCCCCGCGCGCGTCTTGCCAGGACCCCGCAGATCCGGCGCCGCCACCGATCCGTTCGGCCAGCTCCTGCACGGCAGACCGGGCACAGGCTTGCGCGGCGTCCGCATCGAGCGTTGCCTCCCGATATCGCTCGGCTATGTATTCGGCGGCCCGGAACCCGGCGACCTGGCCGGAATTCAAAGCCGAGCCGCCGGGCCGATAGACGCCGTGCGATCCGTTCACCTCGCCGACGGGGAACAGGTGCTGCACGTTCACGGATTCCCACCAGAGATTCCCTGCCAGCCCACCGTTGTTGTGCTGCGCACAGACCGCGATTTCGAGCGGCTCCTTCGTAATGTCGATGCCGTGCTCGCCGTACAACGCGATCGCAGCCGGGTTCATCTTGCGCAGGCGCTCGATCGGACGATCGAGCAGCGCCTCGGATTTCGCCAGGTACTCGCGCGCCTCCTCGCTGAGCTCATCGAACGAGAAATCCGCGGGATTCCCCCGAAAATCCAGAAACGCGCGGCGGCCGCGCAGCACCGTTTCGATATAAACGAGGATATCGACGATCGACGAGCCGCCCACGATCTTGCGCGAGTCAAACGGCCACTGGTAGCCTTTCAAGAACACGGCGCTGTTCGTCTCGCCGGCCGATCTGAAATATGGCCGCAGAAATTCCTGCTCGTCCGACACGCCGTCGGCCGCTGTGCTCATGAGGCGCGGCACGACCTGCATGTAAGTGCCGGACACGTTCCAACGGAACTTCGTGGAAGCCAACCCGTACTGCGACTCGGGCAGGCTCTGCGCACGCGCACCTTCCATCAGCGCCAAGCCGATGCCCCCGGTATGGACCTCGGGATAGACGCTCGTCTTGTACAAACCGCCCGGTCCGCCGGCGGCGAATACGACGTTCTCCGCAAGGTAGACCGTGAGGAGCCCCGCCACATCCGTTGGCGCCGCCGACGGCTCGTCGCAGTTCAACGCGATCGCGCCGACCGCTCGCTTGACCCCGCCCCCGGCGGCGACCAGCAGCCGCACGACGACACGCTTCTCCTGCACTTCGAGCCCGCGGCGCTTGACCTCACGGATCAGGTTCTCGCACATCTGCTTCGAGGTGTAGGGCCCGACCGAAGTCGCGCGCTGGCGCGGGTCGTGATCGGTCTTGTAGCCGACAAACTGACCGAACCGGTCGCGCGGGAACGCGACGCCCAGGTTCACCAGGTTCAGGAAACACCGCGCAGAAAGGCTCGCCTCGACCATGGCCAGATCGCCGTGCATGCTGCCGCCGGCGAAAAACGACTCGGCAAGCGCTTCGGGCGAGTCGTCTTCCGCCCCGCACATGCCCAGCTTATAGTACGTCTGCTTGTCGCTGCCCGTATTGATCGACGTGCCCATCTGCAGCCCCTCGGTCACGATCAGCACATCCCCGACGCCCTGCCGGTCGAGTTGGACCGCCGCATTCAACCCGGCCGCCCCGCTCCCGATCACCAGCGTGTGCACACGGCATACCGGCACCGTCAGTCCGTCTCTGACTTCGAGTGTATCCGTCTTCATTTGTCCTCCTCACAACCGCTGCAGCGTAAAGCCGCCGTCGACCATCACGACCTGACCGGTCGAGTAGGCGATATCGCCGCGCACCATCATGGCGACCGCCTTGCCGATGTCCTGCGGTTGCCCCCAACGCGACTGCACAAGCAGCCCCTCGCCGATCAACTTGTCGTACTTCTCTTTGACCCCGGCGGTCATGTCCGTCTGGATAATGCCCGGCCTGACCTCATAGACCGGGATCCCGAACTCACCCAGCCGTACAGCCCACAGTTTCGTTGCCATGCTCACGCCCGCCTTGGACAGGCAGTACTCGCCACGACTCGGCGAAGCGACCGTGGCGGATACGGAAGAGACATTGACGATGCATCCCTCGAAACCAGGGTCTGCCTTCTGTTGCGCGATCAGCCAGTTGGCAACCGCCTGTGTAAGGAAATACGGGCCCTGCAGATTGATCTTCATGACCCACTCGAAGCTCTCTTCCGTGGCCTCCGTGATGTCGGCCCGGACCTTCGGCGCCACGCCGGCGTTGTTGACCAGCACGTTCAGGTGCCCGAACTGCTCCTTGATCTCGCGAAGCATCCGCGCACGTGCGTCCGGGCTTGTGACGTCGGCCCGGCAGTAGAGCGCATCGGCGCCCGCTTCGCGAAGCGCGTTCAACGCCGGCTCAACCGTGTCCGGCTCATGGATGTCGCACACCGCAATATCGCAGCCGTCCGCCGCCAGACACTTGGCGATCCCAAACCCGATCCCACGCGCCGCGCCCGTGACCAATGCCACCTTCTTCATGATTCTCCCCCTCCCTTCAAAACCAGAACCGTGAATGAACGCCGGCACGCGAATCACGGCCCGTTCCCGTGCATTCGCGGTCCATAACGCTCTTCGTGCGCGCAGGCGAGCCCGTGGCTCATGTGCCGCCTTTCAGGAACGTATCGATGCCCGCTGCCGCGCGCATGCCCTCGGCAATCCCTTGAACGGCCGTCGTGCCGCCGTTGACCGCGTCCCCCCCCGCGAACACGCCTTCGGCGCTGGTCGCGCAGGTCACCGGGTCGGCCGCAATGAGCCCGCGCTCCGTCAACGCGACGCCCTCGAGCGCTGCCCGGAGTCCGTTGCCGATCGACTGGCCCATCGCTTCGATCGCCAGATCAACCGAAAGAACGCTCTCCGTGCCGGCGATCGGAACCGGCCGGCGCCGGCCGGATTCATCCGGCTCGCCCAGCGCGGTCCGCACGGTCTTGACGCCCGTCAAGCGACCACCGTCATCCACCTCGTAGCCTGTCGGCTGCAGCAGAATCAGCAGGTGGCAGCCCAACGCCAAAAGCTCGTTGCGCTCGTTCTCCCAGGCAGGCATCTCGGCAAACGAGCGGCGATAGACCACATACACGTCGGTGGCGCCCAGCCGTTTCGCCGTCGCCGCGGCGTCCGCAGCCGTGTTGCCGCCGCCCAACACCGCCACAGACCGACCCGCAACCGCGACGTCGCCGCGCTTCGCAGCGGCCAGAAAAGACAACGCGTCCAGCACCCCGTCCGCTTCGCCGAGCGCGCTCGCGCTCGAAAGACCGGGCGCAAGGAACACGGCGTCATGCGCCGCACGCAGCTCCGCAAGGCTCCGCCCTTCGCCAAGCGCTTCACCAAAACGCAACGCCAACCGACCCGCCTCCAGAGCAGGCGCCAGGATCGCGTCGGTCTCGGCATCAGCAGCGCCGTAGCGCATGTCCGGTATCAACCGGTCAGGCGTGCCGCCCAGCCTGTCGCGCCGTTCGAAAATCGAGACTGCATGCCCCAACTCCAAGCATCGAACCGCGCAAGCCAGGCCGGCCGGTCCGCCGCCGACCACCGCCACGCGCTTGCCCGTCGGCTCACCCGGCAGCCTGACGCCCGTCAGCCCCTGCAAGCGGGCCGTGCGGGCGGTAACCAATTGGATATCCGCGATGCGCAGGGGCCGCTCGCAGAATATCTTCTCCAAACAGCCCCCCTCGCATTGCTCCTCGACCGGACAAACGTAGGCACACATCTCCGGCAACACGTTCTTGCGCCGAAGCACCTCGTAGGCCGCCGCAATGTCGCCGTCGGCAAACGCGCGAATGAACGCCGGCACGTCGACCTGCGCCGGACAGCCCGCCGTGCAGGTCGCCTCCTCGCAGTCCCGGCAACGCCGCGCCTCCTCACGGAGCCGCTCGATCGCGTAACGCCGGCCCAGCCTGTACTGCGGCCCGTAAATCTCACTGTCGCGCACCACACAGCCGGTCTTGCCGCCGTCACGCATGATCTGCGTGCAGCCCGAGCAGGCAACACAGCATTTCTTCGGGTCCATCGCGCCGGTACTCAGAATGTCGCGCACCGAATCCGGATAGGCAAAGGAGCCGCGACCCTGACCGATCAGCTTGGCGCCTCCCGTCTTCACGACTCCCGCCGCCACGTACGGCATCAAATGCCGCAGCCAGGCATAGCCCGAGCCGATCACCGGCGTCCGCGGCACGGCGCGCTGCATCGTGCGCGTGATATCCAGAAAACGTGCGATCCCGACCAACGGATGCTCCGACGGTACGTGCGCATCCATCACAGGAAAATCGTACGGACGCCCGAAATGGGGATTGAAGTACGGGTTGCCAATCGAAACGTTCAGCACCGGGATCCCGAGCGCAACCAACATGCGCGCCAGCGCAATCGGCTCCTCAAGATCCGGAACGTGCGAATGCTCGCGGCTCACGCCGAACCCGTATGGATAGCTGATCGCGTCATACACGTTCATCCGCGTCGTCACGAAAAGCGCGCCGACCTCCGAGGCAATCCTGCCCACCGTCTCTCTGAGCATACGCGTCCGGTTCTCGAACGGCCCGCCGTACTTGCCCTCCCGCGTGAAGGAGGCGAGCAGCTCCGAAAACAGGTACCGGTGGCAGCTCTTCACGCCCACACCGTCAAACCCCGCCTTCGCCGCCAGCTTCGCGGCATCGACAAATCGGTCCTGTAGCTCGTCCAGGTACGCGTCGGTCACGAGAGGATGGTCTTCCGCCAGATTCATGACGGGGTCGAGCACATGACTGTGGTGCGCAATGATCGGCGCCGGTACGCCCGCCGGCTTGCTGTAACGACCCGAATGCGTAAGCTGCAGTATCAACACCGGCTCTCGCCCGTGCTCGCGACCGGCCGCCTCTCGCGTCGCCGACACAAGCTCGGCGAAGGCAGCCACGCTCTTCTCGTTGATGAAAAACTGGCCCGGGTTCGAACGCGCCTCGTTCATGACGGCCGTCGCCTCAAACCAAATCAGCCCGGCGCCGCCCGCCGCGTAGCGCCTGTAACGCCGAAAAGCCAATTCACCCGGAGATCCGTCCGGCGCCGCATCAAATCCTTCCATCGGATGCACGGTGAGCCGGTTCGGCGCCACCAACGGCCCCACCACCACCTGCTCGGAAAGAATCGCAACGTCTTCGTCCGTCGGAATCTCCAGCCCCAGCCCATCCAAGGCCGCATGCAGATCCTCAAGACTCTGCAAATGAAACCGCGCGTGCTTCTCCATGTGCGCAACGCTTGCCTCCGCCATCCATGACCCTCCCCGACTCAACAATAACCCCCAGTCCCTTCGTACCCACAACCAGTCAACCGCCCTACAGCCGCTTGAATTTCTTCAAATGCAGAATCAGTATCTCGCTGTCCTCCAATGCCTCATACGTGTGCTCCAGAATCGCGTCGAACTGCAGCGCCGAACCCGACGCCAACTCGTACGTCTCGTTCGGCAGCTTGAACAGAATCCGACCCTCCAGCACCCAGCATACCTCGTGGTCGTCCTGATGCACGCGCGGACGGGAAACCTTCCCGCCAGCACCTGCACGCCCGCGCAAACAACGCACGTTCGAAAATTGTACTTGCTCAAAATCAAAGTCGCCCGACCGATGCCGACTCTTCTGCTTTACCTGGCCTGTGTGCGACTCTGCCAAACCAAGCAGCTCGCTCGGCGTCATCCCCACGACCCGCGCCAACCGAAACAACGTCTCCAACTCCGCCTGCGACCGATTCCGCTCCAGCTTCGATATCACCGCCGGCGATACCCCCGACTTCTTCGAAACCTCTTCTATCGTCAGGCCCATGCGCTTGCGTAAAGAACGAAAAACCGAAAAATCATACAGGCCCGCAGACTGATGCTCTCTCATCGTGCCCCCCCCTCCACACACTCTCTAACAAATCTTTCTTCCGCGATCAAAACAATTTCTCCGAGCAGTCATTAGCGCCTACAATATATCTTTCCCGAAATCCAATTGTCAAGAGTCAAAAGCTTTGCGATGTGGCATACTCCGGGTTTGCGCAGCAAAGCCGAGCCAGGCCGGCGCGCAATGCGCGGCGGCCTAGAAGACGAGCCCGACGTATCCGACGAAGCTGTCGCCGGGCTGGACATCGGAGCTCATCGCGTACTCTACTTCCCAGGCCTTTTGTGCGCCCATGGCGATGGCGGCAGCGAGTGCGGCGGCGGCAGCGCCAGGGCAACAAGCACTGTGGTTGCGGCGCGCATGCGCGAGGGCGGCATCGGGGTTCATGGCGATGAGTTCACGGATAAAGCCCCTGTCGTTGGTATTGCGGACCCACGCGCCGGCATCGGGGCCGTTTCCTTGCGGCGTGAACCCGTAATTCAATCCGTAGTGGGTAAGGTCGGTGGAACCGATCACGAGGCCGTGGCCCTGGCGTTTGGCCATGTACTCTCCGATCGCGGTGCCGGCGGCAACCACGCCCGATTTTGGGGCGAGCGCGATGGGCACGATCGTGGCCCTCGGGAAGAAATGGCGAATGAACGGGAGCTGGAGTTCGATGGTATTGTCCGAGAGAGCGGCGGCGGCGTCAACGGGCTGGAGTCCGAGCAAGGCGCTCAGGTCGGCGGCAACCGAATGACTGACGGGGATCGGTCCGAACGGGGTATCCCACTCGCCCTCGGCGATAATCCACTCGGGACTGGACGCGGACATGTGATTACCGAGCACAAGGACGACGTCGGCATCCACGCTGTCGGCGAGCCATTGGACGACGCGACAGGCGGTCTGTCCGGAGAAGACCCATCCCGCGTGGGGCACGATACCGCCGTGCAGAGGGGCATCGATCTCGGGCAGGTTGGCATCGCCGCAGAAGCGCGCGATCCACTCTTCGCATTCCGATGCTGTCGCGGGGTACCAGCTTCCGGCGAATTGTGCTCTACGCGTGCTCATTCGCAACTCCTTCGCGGTCGGGGCCGCCTTTCGGTTTCGCATCGGCCGGCTCAGCCCGCCTTTTCCGGAAGAATGCCTGGAGCAGCTCCCGGCATTCGGTTTCGACGACGCCGCCCTGCACCTCGAGGCTGTGGTTGAGCCGCGGGTCGTTCAGGATCCCGAATGCGGACATACCGCCCTGCCGCGGGTCGGACACGCCGAACACGACGCGCGAGAGGCGGGCGAGCATGATGGCGCCGGCGCACATGGGGCACGGCTCCTTGGTGACGTACAGGGTCAAGCCGGACAGCCGCCAGTCGCCGACACAGGCCGCGGCCTGCGTGATCGCGATCAGCTCGGCATGGGCCGTGGGATCGCGGAGCAGTTCGACCTGGTTATGTGCTCTGCCGGCGATTGTCATGCCCTTCGCGATCACGGCGCCGACGGGGACCTCTCCCGATTCGGCGGCTTCCCGCGCCTGCTGCAGCGCTACGCGCATAAAATGTTCGTCCGGATCCACAGCTAAAACGGGAACGGCGACACACGCTTGCGGCCCACGTAGCCGCCAAGCCCCGAGCGTCTGAGTTTGAGCCATTTGCCTGTCTTGTAGGTGACCAGGCCAACCAGCACCGCGCCGACAAGGAAAGCGATCCACAGGAACGCATAGCGTGCACGCGCTTGACGCGCCTGCTCCAGATTGGATCTGCGCCTGGTGCGGCGTTTGCGAACGTGGTAAGTGACGGGGTCCCGCCGGCTCTGCCAGACCAACCCGACCAGGGGCTGCGCGGACGCCACCGGCGGCGACCAGCGTCCGACCTTGCCCTGCTGGGTTTCCGTCCCTTGGACGCTCAGCGCCGCACTGCGCGAGAACCGGGCACAGGACTGGGGCGCGGGAGCAGGGCCCGGCCGCGCCTCGCGGCTTCGTGCTGCCCCCGCCGCAGCGCCGCGCGAGACATGCCAGGAGAGCCGAACGCGCGGCCGCGGCGTTCGAGCGTGATCGACCTGCCTGTTCTGGAACGCGCTCACGTGTTCGGCCTGGCCCTCCCCCCCCCCCATCGCCTGGACACCGGGTATTCTACGGGATCCCGGCTTGCCGGTCAATTGTGGCGGCATGGAGCAAATCATTGCGGGCGCCGGGCTGTTCCGCTGCTATTCCGCGGTCCGGGCGCGTTTCTCCTTGATCCACAACAGCCAGACGCACAGCTCGTAGAGCACCATCAACGGCAGAGCCATAATCAGCTGCGTGAACACGTCGGGCGGGGTCAGAATCATGGCAACAACGAGCAGGATCACGATCACATACCGGCGCTTGCTGCGCAGCAGTGCGGCGGAAACAAGGCCGAGATGGCCGAGAGCCAGGATCAGAACCGGCATTTCGAACGCGAGCCCAAACGCAAGCAACAGTCGGAGGCTGAACGCCACGTAGCTGACCACGGTCCAAAACTCGACTTCGGTGCCGAGCCACAAGTTCATTCGGTACATCACGCGGAGTGCGACGGGCAAGGTCACGAAGTAGCCCATGCACACACCGAGCAGAAACAAGCCGAGCCCGAAGCCCAACGCGCCGATCACCGTTCGCTGCTCGGGTCGTTTCAGGCCGGGAAAAATGAAACGCAGGATAAAGAACAGAAGAAACGGCGAGGCGACCAGGACCGCGGTCCACAGGATGGTCTGCACCGCGATCGAGAACGCGCCGGCCACCTCCAGCACGCGCAGGCCGGGCCCCGTCCCCATGCGATCGAGCGGGTGGCGCAGCCACCGCAACACGCGCGGCGCAATCGGCACGGCCACGAGCAACGCCGCAAGCAGCGCCAGAGCGCAGCGAATCAGCGTGCCTCGCAGTTCTTCCAGGTGCTCGAGGAAGGGCTTGGCCTCTTGGTTCTCGTCACCCCGCCAGGTCATCGACATCGTCCGGTTCCTCGTCCACCGCGGCACGCGCCGGCGCGGCCGCGGCATCGGCCGGGCCGACGTCCGGTTCCGAACCCCCGTCGTCCGGCGCTGCCTGCGCGGCCGGCTCGGTGCTTTCGGACACGATCGTGGCGGGCCGTCGCGGTTCGGGTTCGTGCGCGTCGAGGTTCAAAATCTGGCTGCGCAGCTCGTGCGACGACTTCTGCAGCTCGGACAATACGCGCCCGATCATGCGCACGATTTCCGGGAGCCGCTTTGCGCCGAACAGCATGAGTACGACGACGCAAACGACGAGCATCTCCCCGAAACTGGGCGACGCGCCAAAGGCCAGCAGGGCATACTGGTTCATGAATCGATCAGGCTAGCGGTGCATCTGAAACTCGGCGCGCCGGTTCACGCGCCAGGCCTCTTCACTGTGGCCGGGATCGAGCGGCTGTTCCTCGCCCAGACTCTTGGTCTGGACGCGGGCCCCGTCGATACCGAGCCCGATCAGGTAGGCGCGCACGGCCAGAGCGCGCCGTTCACCGAGCGCCAGGTTGTATTCGTTGCTGCCGCGCTCGTCACAGTGTCCCTCGACAATCACGCCAACATCCGAATTCCTGCGCAGGTAGTCGGCGACAGCCTCAATCTTCCCGCTCTCCGCCGGCCGGATCTGGGCGCGGTCATAGTCAAAAAGCACGCTGTCGAACTCGACGGGAGGATCGAAAGGCTCGAGCTCCGGCGGACGAAGACCGAGTTCCTCCATGCTCGGTTCCCCGGACGGAATGATGCTTACGGGTTCCGGCCCACGCCGGGACCCGAACCCGCTCTTGTCACGCCGCAGCTTTGCGCAGCCGGTACCGCACAGCAGGCTGAGACAGACGACAACGGCGATTGCAGCAGCCCCGCATTTACTCAACATCGCGTCCTCCTGATCTATGTTCCCGAGAGCATTATGGCGCAGGTGCGACGCGCGGGGATCACACCTATTTCGGAGACCATGCCGGAGAGAAGAACTCCCCTCGCGTGGGGCTCAAACGTACCGTCGGCTCGCCCAGCATGTCAAGTACATATAGGGCGCCGCGGTGGT
>Ga0272441_10012964_pt1 | contig 12077 bp, 8 predicted proteins | sample SSMProp6N_FD_193582 | JGI IMG/M metagenome (GOLD analysis project Ga0272441, IMG submission 193582) | Marine sediment archaeal communities from Little Sippewissett salt marsh, Falmouth, MA, United States - SSM-Prop-6N | ecosystem: Environmental > Aquatic > Marine > Wetlands > Sediment ...
TCACAATGGCTGCCTTATCCACAACCGGGGTTGAATTAAATCGGAGTATGTTCCAGACTTCGCCGTCTGGCGACTCTATCACGTTTCCTTCCAGCCATCCTGCGCGTTCCAGTTTTCCCCATTCCTTAGGTGTCCAGGCCGGATCGTAGGAGATTTTGTTGCTCATAGTCCAACTGGAAGCGTCCATCAAGTCCGCGTTTTCATCTGCGGATATGACCAAAGACTGAAATCCTGTGCCCCATTGGCATGGGTCGCAGTCCTCAAAAGCACGGTATATCAGGCCATTCTTTCTGAGTATTGGCACAGGAGCGCAATGGTAATTGGGCGGCTGTCGAAAAGGGCCTCCCCGGAAAAGAAGGCCGTTCTTCCCATCTTTCGGATGCGTCCACGTATTGCCGTTATCCTCGCTTCGGCGTATCACGATTGACCCATACTGCTGTGACGTGCCGAGAAGATAGACCGCGCCTTTGTGTTTGAAAAGATTGCTCCAGAAGGCATTTGCTACGTGGGTAACGTTGATCCACGTCCCGCCTTCGTTGCTGGATCGGTAGACACTGGTCAGGTGTTCCTCATCTTCATGGTTCCTGGGACAGCCTGTCCCAAAGTAGTCATGAGTAGCGAGGAGGTCGCCATTGTCCAGTCGGATAATGCTGGGACTGCCCAGATAGGTTTTCGTCGCCGGATCCTGATACTTGATCTCGCTGAAATTCATACGCACTCCCGGATAGCGATGGAACGTCGTCTATTCTCCACCAATAGCTTCTGAAAATTGTATCAATCCCAAAAAGGACATACCGATTTGACTGCATGGTCGGGACTGGAAAGTCCCGACTATCGAGACGCCGATAGGCAGGACATTCCTGTCCTGCCCTGACATGGATTTCAAACATGCAATTCGTTTTTAGATTACTATGGATTTCGGAGGCGTATCAAACCGCATCCGTTCCGCTGGTGAAGTTAAAATCTCTCACCTTCATAGCCGGGACGACCATACCGCCGGCCAGAGTTGACTCTGACATCATCTCCACTTTGCTCAGCATGTCCAGAACATCCTGGTTGAAGCGGAAATTCTTTATGCCGTATGCGATCTTGCCGTTCTCGATCCAGAAGGTTCCGTCGCGTGTCATGCCGGTAACTATGACCTTCATAGGATCGACTACGCGCATATACCAGAATCTGGTTACAAGGACGCCCTTTTCCGTAGAGGCGATCATCTCCTCAAGCGTCGCATTGCCGCCTTCCATAACAATGCTCGATGGATAGGCTCCGTATGCGTTTCTACCACCGCCGCCATGTCCCGTGGGTTCCACGCCGTGTTTCCCGGCTGTCAGGCGATCGTATACAAGGTTCGCGGCTACTCCGTTTTCCATCAGAACCACGCGCTTCGTTGGTACACCATCGCCGTCGAAGGGCCTGCCCTGATGAAGCGGATGGTATGGATCGCTGGTAAGCGTGATGTTGTCGCCCAACACCTTTTCTCCCATTTTGCCAGCGAGAAAACTTCGTCCCTCATCCACTGCCAGAGCGTTGAAACCGCCGAACATGAAAACCATCACACTGACAGCCGCCGGTTCCAGAATAACTGTGTATTTTCCTGGCGGTATTTCCTTCGGCTCTTGGCTTTTGACAGCCTTTGCCACTGCTATCGCTCCCAGGGATTTGGTGTCAACTTTCGCTCTCCTATGCGATGATTTGCCTGCCCAGCCGGAACTGTCGTCTCCCAGAGCGGTCATGCTGAAATTAACCCCGGAACTCTTGTGAAATGCGAACAGACCTTTGGAATTTCCCAAAGCTCCACAGGAACTTCCATTGGAGAATGCTCCGGCTGCCCTCAGATTGTTCTCTTCACATAAACTCACCGCCTCAGCAACTGACTGGGCGCGATCCATGGAAGTGATGCCGTCTATGGACGGATCATGGGATTGTACTTCCCTGTATTTCTGGGGCCCTAGGCGGGGTAAAAGCTCATCGTCCGGCGGGACGAGTTTAGCGATCTCAATAGCGTCGGCTACAACCTTCTTTATGGATTCATCATCCAGCTTGTTGGTACTGGCATCGCCCATGCGCTTTCCCAATATGGCGTTTACCGATAGATGGACGTTATCTTCGGAGACGTTTTGATGTATGTGGCTCTCCGCGAAACGCGTCAGGGAACTTCTGCTGCTGCTTACACGGGCTGACGTCTCATCGGCTGTGGAGATGCTCATCACTCTATCCATTATGTTCTTTATTTCGTCTTTACTGAGCATTATACGCCTCCTTTCAAAGTATTTGTATATTTCTGAAACGGGCAGGAGCCGCTCCGTGGGACATCTCGGCAGTCTGTCCCGGCTGTCCCTTGCCACAGTTGGCCACCCCCCAAAGAACGAAGTGATCCTGGTTGCAGATGGCGTCGCATGAGTTCCAGAACTCCGGCGTCATGCTCTGATAGACAGCGTTTTTTAACATCCGGGTCTTCTTACCGTTCTTGATCTCCCACGCGATCTCTGTACCGAACTGGAAGTTAAGCCGTTTTTGGTCTATGCTCCAGCTTTTATTACTATCCATATAGATTCCATCTTTGGTGTCAGCGATGAGATCGTCCAGTGTCCATTCACCGGGCATGAGGCTTATGTTAGTCATGCGGATGAGGGGTATACGCTGCCACCCATCGGCACGCATGGCTCCCCGACTCCTTTTCTCTCCCACAACCGGCGCGGTTTCTCTGGAGGTTAGATAACCGACGAACAAACCATTTTCTATCAGATGCCATCTCTGGGCTTCTACACCCTCATCGTCGTATCCGATGGTGGCCAGACCGTGTGGTACGGTAGAATCTGCCACTATGTTGACTACAGGCGATCCATACTGTAGTTTGCCCAGTTTTTCGGTTGTGGCGAAGCTGGTACCTGCATAGTTGGCTTCTGTTCCCAGAACCCTGTCAAGCTCGGTAGGATGTCCAACCGACTCGTGTATCTGCAGCGCCAACTGTGATCCGCCCAGGATTAAATCTGCCTTTTTCTCAGGACACTTAGGCGCTCTGAGCAGTGCTGAAGCTTCTTCGGCTGTCTGCTGAGCATTATCCAACAGGGGCATTTCCTCTATCATTTCGTAGCCCCTGCACATGAACCCTCCACCGTGAGAACTGGGGAATGAACGTATCTGCATGTCACCGTCTCCGACAGCAGTAGCGGAGCAGCCTGCCCCAGAGCGCAGGATCTCCTGCTCGATAAAGCTCCCCTCGTTGTTGGCGAAAAACTGCAATTCCTTCATAAAGCTCATCTGAGAACTGGCCACCTTGATGTCTTTGACCTTCATCATCCCGGCGTTGATCTTCAGAAGCAGATCGATCTTGGTTTCCAGAGGAACCTTGAATGGATCCTTCTGGATCGGCGTCCGCCAGACATCCTCATGTGGTTCTTCAGGAGCGAGTACGACATCTGTCTTTTTGAGCGTCGCGCTGGCCCTGGCAATATCCACAGCTTCGGCAGAAATTCGCTCAATCTCGGATTTGGTCACCCGACTGCTGGAAGAATAACCCCAGGCTCCGTCCACGATCACTCGCACGCCGAAACCTTCATCCTCAGATTTTCCTATACCTGATACTTTCTCGTTTTTGGCGGATACAGACTCATACTGAGTCCGAATGATGCGTATATCCGCATAGCTTGCTCCTAGTCTCGTAGCTGTATCCAACGCTAGATCGGTGAGGTCTTTCAAGTTGCATACCTCCTTAGTGTGAGTCTATGGGTCTATTGCGGTTCTTTACCCTATCATAACAGTTCCGTCCGGGTACTCATAAGCTATGCTTTCGCGCCGCTGACCGATGGCCAGAGCCAGTGTTAGAGGGCCAATTCTGCCTATGAACATGGTCAGGATTATCACGATCTTGCCCAGAGTCGTTAGTTGAGATGTTATACCGGCTGAGAGTCCCACGGTTCCGAAGGCTGAAACAAGTTCAAAGAGTATATGAACGGGATCGCCCTCTTGAGTAAGCAGCAAAATGAAACCAAAGATGGCCAAAAGCATAAACGCCAGTATGATCACCGATAACGCTTTATTGACAACGTCGCTGGGGATATTGCGCCTGAACATCTCCACAGATCCCCTGCCCTTTAGCATAGCCCAGATGGAACCCAGGAATATGCCAAAAGTGCTGGTCTTTATCCCTCCGCCTGTGGAACCTGGAGAAGCGCCTATGAACATCAGAATCATCATCAGGAAATAACACGCGCTGGTCAGATGACCAATCTTTATGGTGTTGAAACCGGCCGTCCGTGTGGTTACAGACTGGAAATATGCGGTGAGAAATTTGGTGGCAAACGGCAGATCCCTGAGGCTATAATTCCATTCAGTTACCAGCACCAGAACACTTCCCAAAACTAACAGGGTTACTGTTACTATCAGGACAAGTCTCGTCTGAAGCGATAGCCGTTCCCGCTTAAATACCACAAAGCGGGAGAGGTTCATTATCACCGTAAATCCCAATCCGCCGATGATTATAAGCGAAGTGAGCGTGATGTTGTGCCCCAGGCTTGATTTATATCCCTCAAAGCTATTCCGGAAAAGTGCGAATCCGGCGTTGCAGAAGGCCGAAATAGAATGGAAAATACTGTAATACAAATTTGAGCCGTGCTCTAAGCCGTCGACGCCCGACCAGGAGAAGTAAAACGCCAATACACCTATCGCCTCAAAGACGAAAGTCAACGTCAGAATGGATATTATCAGATGAGATGTGCGAGACAGAGTTTTGGAGCTAAGCACATCAGTCATAAGGATATTTTCCCTGACACTCATACCTCTGCCGAGGATCAGAGAGAAGAATGCCACAGTCGTCATAAGTCCAAGCCCGCCGATCTGGATCAGAATCAGGATGACGATCTGTCCGAACTGCGAGAAGAATGATCCGGTGTCAACAACTATGAGTCCTGTAACACAGGTGGCGGAAGTAGCTGTGAACAGCGAATCTATAAAGCTTATTCTTTCACCGGCAATAGCCCTGGGAAGAAGCAGGAAGCCAGTTCCTACGAGAATCACCAGCAGGAAGCTGAGCAATACTATCTGTGCAGATGGCAGGTTCATCCTGGCAATCCTGGGGCCTGTGCTAATGGCCTTGAGCAAGAGGTTGCCCAAAATAAACAGCCGGACCATTACTATATATCCTCTGGCTACAGACAGATTGATGTGTTTAAGGAGAGTACTGGTCTGAGGAGATATGGAGGTGTATCCAATGATAGCTAAAAGCGTCAGAAACAAGGATATGAGAGCAAAATCAGGCCAATTGCTCTTCACGTACCTCAGCCTAAAATGCTGAAATCCCCACTGAATAAATGTCTCAGCAATAAAAACAGCGATTATGATCCAGTTTAGGATATCAAGCTTTTTCTGGGTATCGGCACTAATATCAAAGCCGCCGGTCTCGATTATGATCAGCCCGATAGCAAACAACGCTATGATGGGCATCAGAACATTCAATCCCAGTATAAGAGAGGACTCAAATTTCGTTCGACGTATCCGCATGGTTTATAATCTCTGATCACAATGAATAGAGAATAGCGACATATGCCACATAGATTATGAAAAGCAATCCGCCTTGCCATCTTCTCAGCTTTCCTTCTGAGTAACCGAAGATCAGCAGTATAATCATGAGGAGGAACATGACCGGTATATTGAGAGACTGGGTTTGGGGACGTCCGAGAAACAGCGGATCAGGGTTGTTGGGATTGATAAGTGGCAGAGGGCGCATCAGGGAGCATCCGCCCAATACCCAGAAGATGTTAAGTATGTTAGCCCCTATAATGTTGCCTACCGACAACTCCTGATGTCCTTTTATGGTGGATGTCAGAGCTGTTACATACTCAGGCAGGGATGTTCCCAGCGCAACCACTGTCAGGGAGATGACCAGTTCCGAAACTCCCAGAAGCTTTGCCATCTTCACGCCGGTATACACCAGCAATCGACTTCCACCTACTACAAAAGCAGCACCTACAAGAAACCATAGGATCTGATTTTTCATTGTGGATTCTGCGGGGAACGCCGCGCCCTCTTCATCAACAACTCTCTCTATCAGCGCCTTGTTCCGCCTGGCTTTGGCCGTCCGGACGGAATAATACATGTAAGTCCCCAGGCCAGCGACCAGTATAATCCCGCCCCAGCGGTTCAGTGTACCGCCGAGGGTTAAAAGGAAAATAAGGACACCTGCTCCCAGCATAAACCCGCCCTGATGTGTCAGTAGTCTTTTGTCGGTAATACTGGCTCTCGCTATTGTACATGTGCCCAAGATCAGCCCTATATTGCATATACATGACCCGATGGCATTACCCACGGCCATGTCGGTATGGTTCTTTACCGTAGCGATGGCTGATACCGAGAACTCCGGCAGCGTGGTAGCTACGCTGACAATTGTAGCGCCTATGATAACCTTCGGCACATGCGTCGCCTCAGCTATTTTGACTGCTGCTTCAGTGAACCAGTCGGCTCCTTTGCTGATAAGAGCTACGGCAATGGCAAGTAATAACAGATCCAGTATGTTGCTCATATGATCTCCAGAGGAAATATGCAGGCAACTGGCCTACTTTAATGATGCAAGCTAACCAAAGCGCTATACAGGATTTCGCTCCGTCAGTAGGATAGCCGAAAATGGATGTGAAAGTCAAGGTTGATCTTCTGATCTCAGGGTGTATTTCATTATGTCTGAGATCTGGCGTTATCCTATTGACATCCTACACAGGCCAAGATATACTGTACCCACCTTTTATCTGACTCGACTTTGTCACATTACCTTTAGCCTGGGATTCTACCTTGGTTGAGTGGTAGACTTCATGCTGGTCAGCTTAGAAGGTTGGGCTACAGAGTGGGCCGCGATTCTAATGCCGCAAAATCAAGCTAAAATGAACCGCGAATGACAGATCCGAAGAATACCATCATGTGTAACCGTCAGTAGAAAGGATAGGGAAGAGAAATGGGGCACAATGTTGGCATTGCTCTGCTATTGACAGCGGCAGCGGGACTTTCGACTACCATTGGTAGTCTTCTTGGGCTGGTTGTGCGTAAACCAGGACCGCGATTCATGGGTTTTACGCTGGGGTTTTCCGCAGGTGTAATGATCCTTGTATCATTTGTTGAACTGCTACAAATCAGCATCGAATCCATCGGATTTCTCTATGCTCATCTGGGATTTTTCCTGGGAATGGCGAGCATTTTCCTTGTCGATTTTCTTGTCCCCCATGAGTATGTGGGCCAGCATGATCACAAAGGAGAAAAGTCTGGTAGCGATCTGATGCGAGTTGGACTGCTGGTGGCTTTTGGTGTAGGGATCCATAATTTCCCTGAGGGTATGGCAACTTTTGCCGGTGCGCTTGAAGATGTACACCTGGGAATCGCTATTGCTGTAGCCATTGCCATTCACAATATTCCCGAAGGGCTGGCAATATCAGCTCCGGTCTATGCGGCCACTGGCAGTCGCAGCAAGGCGTTTCTCTGGTCGTTCCTATCCGGTGTGAGCGAACCTGTGGGTGCTGGCCTGGCTGCGCTTGTCCTGCTTCCCTTCTTGACCGAAGCCGTTTTGGGCTGGGTTCTTGCAGCCGTTGCAGGCATTATGGTCTCCATATCCATTGACGAACTTGCTCCAGCGGCTAAATCCTTTGGCAGTGAGCATACACCTATCCTGGGCACTATAGTGGGTATGTTCATAATGGCGTTGAGCCTCTGGTTGTTGAAATAGGAATCATGTTTTCTGGCTTAATTGTTGCCGTTGGTAGTACGAAATTGTAATGATCATAATACAAGACAATAACTACGAACAGCACCAAGTAGTTTTAAAAGGAGGTATTGAATGAAAATACTCGCAATTTGTGGTAGTCCACGTAAAGGTAATACCTATTCTGTCCTTAATTCAATACAGGAAAGCTATCCCGATATTGATTATAGATTATTGATGCTTAATGAAGTGAATCTGGAGCAGTGTCGAGGATGCTATGTGTGTGTCCTGCGAGGCGAAGAGAATTGTCCATTAAAAGATGATCGGGATATGATTATCAAGGAGATCTCAGATGCTGACGGAGTTGTATTTGCGTCTCCGGTATATGTTAATCATATTACTGCATTAATGAAAAATTTTCTTGATAGATTGGGCTTTTTTGCGCATAGGCCATGTTTTTTTGGTAAATATGCAATGGTGATGGCAGTATGTGGTGGGTTTGGAGCAAAGGAAGCGAATGAATATATGGATGGAATCTTCTCCGTGTTTGGTTTCAATGTTGTCTCATCCATTGAACTTAAAACAGGTTCAAATTCAGAAGAGCGAAAGAGACACAACAATGAAAAGACTATCAAAGCATTTGACACATTTATTGCCATAACCAAAGAAGGACAGGGAGACATATCAACACCAACGCTGACGCAGGTGGTATATTTCAACGTTTTTAAAGCAATATCAGAGATGACTAAAGAAGTGGGTGAAGCAGATTATCAGTTTTATAAGGATAAGACTGATTATTTTGTTGACACCAAAATCAGTTTTTTTAAAAAAATGATGGCTAAAAGGATAGCAGGAAAATTAATAAAGAAAATGGATTAAGGGTAGGTAATGGATCTTGGAGCTTAACATAAAATTACATGATAAGCTTGCCGGTGATTTGTGAAATAAGCATCCCTATAAACATGAGAACGCAGCCCATCAGTCCTCGTAAGGGAAGCGTTTCACCCAATATGAGCCAGCCACCGATCACAGCAAAAACTGTCTCCAAACTTAGTATAATGGCTGCATGGGCCGGATGAGCGTCCCTTTGGCCCACCACCTGAAGGGTAAATGCTATACCCACTGATATAAGCCCACCGTATAGTATTGGAACGGCCGCCTTAAGCAAGCTCTGGATAGCGATGTCCTCTACAAGAGCCGCTGTTATGAGACTCAGAACGGAGCAGATGAGGAACTGAGAGAACGCCAGCCTGATAGGGCCAATTCTGGCTGAAAGCCGTGCGATGATATGAACATGACCTGCCCAGAAAAACGCGCTTATGAGCACCAGCAGATCGCCGGGAGAAATCGTGAAATCTCCCTTGAAACTCAGAAGATAAAGGCCAATGGTAGCAAGAATTGCTCCAGCCCATGTGCTGATGTCTGAACGCTGGCTCCAGAAAAGCCCAAGTATCGGCACGATTATGACATAGAGGCCTGTGATGAAGCCAGCCTTGCCTGCTGTGGTATAGACTATTCCTATCTGCTGTAGAGATGAGGCTATGAAAAGGGCCAACCCGGTAAGACTACCACCCAGTACAACCGTTTTTGCATCTGCGGATGGCGGATCGCTGGCATCCTTGTGTTTGCGTATTAACACAAGAGGAAGCAGTGACATGCTGCCTATTGCAAACCTCACGCCGTTAAAGATAAAAGGCCCTACATGCTCCATTCCGGCGCGCTGAGCCACAAAAGCGAATCCCCAGAGGACAGCAGCAGTAAGAAGCAGTACGTTGGATCTCCAGGCTCGCTCTTTCATTTTTGACTGATTTCCGTCTTTCCATCTGACTCAAGCGCGACCTCACTACTCACCCAACTTCCTCCTTTGATTTCTCACCGCGGGGGGCGTTTTTGACATACTTATCGAGCCATTCATCCATTTCCCACAGCATATGCATTATGGATTCATAAGCCCGGTAGCCGTGACTCTCATGCGGCAGCATCACCAGCCTGGCAATGGCTCCATGCCCTTTGAGGGCGTGATAGAACCGTTCACTTTGTATAGGAAATGTACCGGAATTATTATCCGCTATACCGTGGATTAGCAGTATAGGAGTTTCCAGTTTCTCGGCGTGCATAAACGGTGACATCTCAAAATACACTTCAGGGGCTTCCCAAAAGGTTCGCTCTTCCGCCTGAAAACCAAAAGGCGTTAAGGTGCGGTTGTAAGCTCCGCTCCTGCCGATCCCAGCGCGGAACAGATTGGAATGAGCCAGCAAGTTAGCTGTCATGAACGCTCCATAGGAGTGTCCACCAATGGCGACGCGATCACGATCCGCAACCTGACGCCTCACTGCTTCATCTACGGCGGCTTTGGCACTGGCAACCAATTGCTCCACGTAATTATCGTTGGGATCTTTGTCACCCTCGCCGATGATGGGCATGGTGGGACTGTCAAGAATGGCATAACCTTGAGTAAGCCAGAATAACGGAGAACTAGTGCCGATTCTTACAAAGCGATGGGGAGAGTCGGTAACCTGACCGGCAGCGTCGGCGCTCTTGAATTCTCGCGGATAAGCCCACATGATCATGGGCAAAGGGCCATCGTCGGTTGAGTAGCCGGGCGGGAGGTAGAGAGTAGCAGTCAGATTTATACCGTCATCTCGCTGGTAGCGAATCATTTCTTTTTTAACGTCTGCCAATTGTGGGGTAGGATCAGGGAAGTAAGTAAGCTGCTGAAGTTCATTCTCTTTCAGGTCGCGGAGGAAATAGTTTGGCGGCTCTTTTTCCGACTCCCGCCGTGTTAGCAGACGTTGTCCTTCATCATCCATCAATTGGGCAAGGCTTTCGTAATAGGGGGATTCAGACCGCCAGAGTCTCTCAGTCTCTTTCGTGCTCAGGTCCAGTTTATCCAGAAACGGGCGGTTTCCTTCAGGCGAAGCTCCTTCCCCTGTCAGAAAGATTTTCCGACCGCTGTCAGCCGTAAGCAAAACCCTTGTACCCATAGAGGTTGGATGCAGCACCGGACGCCCAGGATCGCTATACCGATCTTCCCGTGATCGGTCAAAGAGAACTTGAGGCTCATCTTCCGGGGAATCTGGTCTGACGATCCAGGTGCGCGTTCTGCGCGTTTTCCACCAGCTTTCCCATACCAGAGCGAGTTCCTCACGTCCCCAGTGGATATTATCAAAACGCAGGCCAAGGGAAGCCATTACACTTGGCTTATCTTTGAAAGGAGCCGCAAGCATGAACACCTTATCCCGCACTTCAGCCGCGTTTTTCGGGTCGCCACCATCCTGAGCCTCTGCCCAATACAGCGTCGCCGGCACTTCAGAGCGCCAGCCAAGTGAACGGGGGCCGGTAGGAACTGCATCAAAGTCAATAGGAACTTCCTCAGCAAGCGGTAGATCCACGACTTCATGAACCAGGTTACCTTCCGGATCCCAGACTTCCACCCGCTTGGGAAATCGGTAAACAGGTACAAGGTAAGAGAATGGTCGATGGATGATTTCTGCAAGAATGTACTCTCCATTGGGTGAAGGCTCCGCTCTTCCGATAATCCCCGGAGAACCGATGTGCAGGCTTTCACCACTGAGCTTTAGTTTGAGCACCTGCGAAGTCAGATAATACTCGAAGAGAGCTTCGTCATGAGTATCTTTCAGCAAATCCTGGTAAGTGCGAGCCGGCGCTTTCCTGCCAGCATTTTCCTGAACCACAGGGCCAGATGGAACTTCCGGTGTTTCCGGCGCAGATCCACGATCCGCTGGAATAATTATGCATAGGATAGTCTGGCTGTCTGAGAGCCAATAGAAGGGTCTGCCATAGGCGCTGTTTAACTGAGCTTGTGTAAGTTGGGCGGCCTGACCAGTGCTAACTTCCGCTATCCAGAGTTCTATCCCGGAGTCGTGGATCCGGGCAAAGGCAATGCGCTTGCCATCTGGTGACCAGGTGACGTTGCTGATACGCGCCTCCGAAGGCAAACCGGTGATAGGTTTTTCAGTTCCATCAATGATCTTCTTCAGAGTCAATCCAGTGAAATAGGAACTTCGGCTTGGCCCATTAGTGCGAGGGTTGATTCGCAGGCCGGCGAGTCCCAGTTCTGGTTGAGCGAGTTCCGAAACCGGCGGCAGCTTCGGATGCTCCATTATCAACATCCAGTCCCGGTCTGGGCCAATACTCACGGCTGGAGTTAACGGTGCTTCAGCCAGATCCGCGATGGCTTTAGGCGGCATTTGATAACCCAGTTGGTTAGCTGAAGTGCCTTGGGCAAACGCCGTCCTGCAGATCATAATAGCGGCGGCAATCGAGAGGAAAAAAACGAAAACAAGGCTCACAAACGGCTGAAACATATTGAGATTTCTCCTTTAAGGCTATGGCGATTAAGCCGATACCAGTAGGGGTGGGTTAAAGTTTTTTTTTA
>Ga0272441_10012965_pt1 | contig 12077 bp, 10 predicted proteins | sample SSMProp6N_FD_193582 | JGI IMG/M metagenome (GOLD analysis project Ga0272441, IMG submission 193582) | Marine sediment archaeal communities from Little Sippewissett salt marsh, Falmouth, MA, United States - SSM-Prop-6N | ecosystem: Environmental > Aquatic > Marine > Wetlands > Sediment ...
GCTAAGCTCTAAGAAAAAACCAGAAAATGTACACAAATGTCATAACCAGTATACCTTAAATTTCTGTCACGCCAAAAACTTCTGCGCAATGTTTCACCTCACACCTTACCACTTACGACTTAGAACTAAATGTGACCCACCCGCGACTCGAACGCGGCACACCAGCCTTAAAAGGGCTGTGCTCTACCGGATGAGCTAGTGGGTCGAAATTCGTTGCTCGGGACTCGTTCCCACCGGGCCTGAGGCCTCGGGGTTCGACGAACCCCGAGTCCCAAGTCCTCCCACGCAAACTGAAAGTTTGCATGGGACCAATCCTGGGAATTCCTTTGGAATTCCACAGGGCGAGTCCCGTATGCTTTTCAAAGAATGTTTATCAAACCTCAACCAATTCCTTCAGCTTTTTCTCCAGCATCTCATCGATCTCCTTGATGTAGCGATCGGTGATCTTCTGGATCTCCTCCTGCGACCGGAAACTCTCGTCCTCCGAAATCCGCGACTCACCCTGCATCTTCTTGATTCGCTCGTTCGCCTCGCGCCGGATCGTTCGCAGAGACACCCGCCCGTGCTCTGCCATCTGCTTGGCCACCTTCTGCATCTCCTGACGCCGTTCGGTGGACAACTGCGGCAGCCCCAAACGCAAAACCTTGCCGTCGGTGTTTGGCGTCAGCCCCAGACTCGAGGCCATAATCGCCTTCTCGATCGCGGACACCGCTGTCGGATCCCATGGCTGAATTACAATGGTGCGCGGATCCGGAATCGTGATCGAGGCCATCTGCTTCAGCAGTGTCGGCGTCCCGTAATAATCCACATGAAGCCCCTCGATCAAACCCGGATGCGCACGCCCGGTCCTGACCTCGGACAGTTCGCGCCGCGCAGACTCCAAGGCCTTCTGCATTTTGGTTTCAATATCCTTCTTCAATTCTTTCATGGCTGCCCTCCTGGCTTAATCTCTGGTCCTTTCCGACAAATACCTACTGAACGATCGTCCCGATATCTTCCCCCAGCACGGCCCGTCTGATATTTCCCTCGGTCGTCAGGTCAAAGACCCAAATCGGAATCTGATTGTTCATGCACATGCTCACCGCCGTAGCATCCATCACCTGCAAATCATTCTTCAACACATCCATAAAAGATAGCCGGTCAAATTTTTTCGCGTCTTTGTCCTTGACCGGATCCGCCGAATACACACCGTCCACCTTGGTGGCCTTGAAAATCACATCCGCGCCCAGTTCCGCCGCCCGCAGGGCCGCCGCCGTATCCGTCGTAAAATACGGGTTCCCTGTTCCCGCCACAAAGATCACCACGCGCCCTTTCTCCAGATGCCGCATGGCCCGGCGCCGGATATACGGCTCGGCCACAGCGCTCATCGCGATCGCGGTCATGACCCGCGTGGCCACCCCGACCTTTTCCAGGGCATTCTGAAGCGCCAGCCCGTTTAAGACCGTGGCCAGCATCCCCATGTAATCCGCAACCGACCGATCCAGGCCGAACTCTTTGGACGCGACCTGCCCGCGAAAAATATTCCCCCCGCCGACCACTAGCGCCACGGTCGCGCCCATCTCCCGGACTTCCTTGATCTGCCGCGCCAGAGACGCGCACATCTCGGCGTCGATCCCGTGGTCCTGATCGCCCATCATGGCCTCGCCGCTCAGTTTTAAAAGGATACTCTGATATGCAGGTTGTTTATTCAAGTTCACCGACCTTGTAACGGATAAAACGGTTGACGAACATATTCTCTCCGATCTTGGCGATGATCTCATTGAGATAATCCTGAATCGTCTTTTTGCTGTCCTTGATAAAGACCTGGTTCATCAGACACTGTTCCTTAATATAGGCCTTCTTGTCCTCGACCTCGGCCAGCACATCCTCGGGAATATCTTCCTCTTTAATATACTGCGGCGACATCGCGCCGATCTGCATCGCGACATCTCTGGAAAACCGGATAAAATCTTCGTTGCGCGCCACAAAATCTGTTTCGCAGCTCACCTCCACCATGGCCACAATCTTGTTTCCCGGATTGACATACACCTCGACGCGCCCTTCCCTGGCTTCGCGCCCGCCCTTTTTCGCGGCCAGTTCCAGCCCACGCTGTTTAAGCAGTTCCCTGGCCTTGTCCATGTCCCCGCCGGCCTCCTCCAGGGCCTTCTTGCAATCGATGACCCCGCAGGACGTGGCCTCGCGCAATTCCTTAATTGCATCTAATGAAGCTGCCATGATTCAAACCTTTCTATTTCAGTGAACTGTTAACAGTGAACGGTAGACAGTTGCCGTTTACAGTTCACAGTTTACTGTTCGCTCTTCACTGTTTCTTCCGCCGGCACCTCGACCTTCTCATCCTTCTCGTCTTTCTTGCCGGGGGCCTCTTTCCGCTTGCGGATATTCTCCGCCTCCATAAATTCCTTGCGCCCGTCTATCAGACTGTCGGCAATAGACATGGAAATATACCGGATCGCCTTGAGGGCATCGTCATTTCCGGGGATCGGAAAATCCACCACGTCCGGATCACAATTGGTGTCCAACAACGCAATGACCGGGATCCCCAGACGCACGGCCTCTTTGACCGCAATCTCTTCCCGCTTGGTATCAATCACAAACACCGCTTCCGGCAACTGAAGCATCTCCCGGATGCCGCCGAAATCACGGATCAGTTTATCTTTTTCCTTGTTGATGCGGACAACCTCCTTTTTCTTGAGGTTCTCCAGTGTCCCGTCCTCCGCCATCTGCTCGATCTTGCGCAGTTTACCGAGCGACTTGCAGACCGTCTCAAAATTGGTCAAAAGCCCGCCGGACCAACGATGGTTGATGTAGGGCATCTCGGCGCGCGCCGCCTCGGCAGCCACGACATCCTGAGCCTGCTTTTTGGTCCCGATAAACAGAACCTTACCGCCCCTGGCCGCAACAGACCGCGTGAAATCACAGGCCTTGGCTAAATACTCTTCGGTTTTTTCAAGATCAATGATATAGATTCCGCTGCGCTGACCAAAAATAAACTTCTTCATTTTCGGATTCCAGCGACGGGTTTGGTGGCCGAAATGCACACCGCATTCCAGCAACTTCTTCAGAACTTCTGATGGCATGATGTTCTCCTCTTTCCTGCCTGCAGAATAGGGCCAAGTGAACACAGACAGTGTTAAACGTTCTTCCGGTCCTCAACCGGTTCGGGCCTTTTGCCCATACCCGACAGCCGCCGTTCACTTTTTCCCGTAGGCCGTCAGGTCAAGAATTGGAGGTATTTTAACAAATAATACTATAAATTCAACTATTTTTTTATGGCCTTCGACTATGCTCATAGCTCTTGGCTCATAGCTGATGACTTTTGGTTTTCCTATGAGCTATCAGCCATAAACCATAAGCCATTACGTAATATCAAACTGCGTCTCGTACAGTCGCTTGTACAGCCCGCCGCGCTCGATCAGCTCATCATGCGTGCCCATATCCACGATCCGGCCGCCATCCATGACCAAGATCTTGTCCGCCTGCATGATCGTGGACAGCCGGTGCGCGATGGCTACGACCGTGCGTCCCTTCATCAGGTCATCCAGGGCCTCTTTGACATATTTCTCCGATTCTGAATCCAGGGCGCTGGTGGCCTCATCCAGAATCAAAATCGGCGGATTTTTCAAAATGGCTCGGGCAATCGAAATCCGCTGTTTCTCCCCGCCGGACAGCCGCACCCCGCGGTCCCCGATCACCGTGTCATACCCGTTCTCCATCTCGCGGATAAACCCATGCGCGTAGGCCTTGCGTGCGGCTTCCTCGATCTGGGCCTGCGGCACATCCTCCCGGCCGTAGGCAATGTTGTAGCGCACGGTCTCATTAAACAAAAAGGTCTCCTGGGACACGATCCCGATCTGGCTGCGCAAAAAGCAGGCCTGAACATCTCGCAGGTTCACGCCATCAAACAGGACCTGGCCCTTAACCGGATCATAAAACCGCGGGATCAGGTTGACCATCGTGGTCTTCCCTGTCCCGGTCGGCCCCACGACTGCCACGAGTTCGCCTTTGTTAATTTTGAGATCAATATCCTTCAACACCTCCACGCCATCGTCCCCGTAGCGGAAATCCACATGGTCAAACACGATCGCAGTCTTCAGTTCCCCCACCGGCCTGGCATCCGGCTTCTCCTGCACCGTCGGCTCCTCGTTCAGCACCGCATAAATCCGGTCATTGGCAGCCAGGGCCCGCTGGACGATCGCGTTCACGTTGCCCAGTTTCTTGATCGGGCGGATGATCGACAAAATCGCAGCCAGAAACACCCCGAAGACCCCGAACGACAGTTCGCCGGCCATAACCTGCCGGCCGAGCCAGAAAATAATCAGGATCCCGCAGATCACCCCGAAGATCTCGGAAATCGGATCCAGAAATTTCATCCGTTTAATGGATTTCATCTTCAGCCGGTAAAACACGTAATTCTTCTGGTAGAAGCGCTGTTTCTCGAACAGCTCGGTGCAAAAGGCCTTGATGACCTTGATCCCGGAAATCGTCTCAAGCAGAATAGAATTGATATCCGCCACACTCTCCTGCTCCCCGTGCGCCAGTTTTTTCAGCTTTTTGCCGATCCTGGAGACCGGCCAGCCGATCCAGGGCAGGATCAAAAATGTCACCAGCGCGGCCTGAGTGTGGATCGACAACGCAATGACCATGTATGTCAAAATCAAAAATGACTGCGTGAACAGGTCCGTGATCGCGTAAGATACCGCGTTCTCGATGACCGCCACATCATTGGTCACACGCGCAATCAGCTCCCCGGTGCGTTTTTTACTGAAATAATCCAGCGACAGGCCCTGAATCTTTTCGTACAGCCGCATACGCACGTCACGCAGGACGCGCTGGGCCACATCGTTCATAAGGTAGCCGTGCGCAAAGGTAAAGATATGCTTAACCATGATCATCCCGAGCGCCGCAAACGGCAGGGTCCAGAACAGGGTCTCCGGGCTGATAGAATTCAGTTTGTCCACCAGGTCCATAATCGGCCGGGGAAGCTCATTCGGCAGGACAATCTCTTTCTTGTTAAAAATGCGATCTGTAAGCGGGATCAAGAACGAAATCTGGAACCCCTCAAACAGACTGGAAAAAAACATCGCGACCACCGCGCAGCCGAAGAGCTTTTTATGGTCCTTTAAAAAATGTAATAATTTGATATAGCCTTGCATGAAATCTCCATAACACGCAATTCGCAGTTAGCAGTTAGCAGTTCGAAAACCCCGAACAACGAAATACGAACTGCGATTTTTTCCTATTGTAACACAAAACCCCGGAATGTCTTGCGAAAAACACAGGGAAATGGCTTGAATTCAGAGGCGAAATCTGGGAAGATACACTAAACCGGGACTTGATCCTCGTCCCCTGCCTGCCTGCCTGCCGGCAGGCAGGCTCGGTGTACGAACCCCGAACCCCGAGTCCCGAGGACCGTCTATGTTAAATAATAAACATCTCATGCTCGTAGCCGGAGAGACCTCCGGGGATATCCACGCCGCAGACCTTGTCCGCGCGCTCAAGGCGCAGGACCCTTCCCTGACCTTTTCGGGCATGGGGGGCCCCTGCCTCCTTGAGGAAGGCGTCAAGATCTATGCCGACCTGACCCAAATGGCGGTGATCGGTTTTGTCGAGGTCTTCCGGCACCTCTTTGCGGTCAAGCGGCTGTTCGACCTCTTCCTGAAAAAGGCCGAAGAGATCCGGCCCGCCGCCGTGATCCTGGTGGACTATCCCGGATTCAACCTGCGCCTGGCCAGGGCGCTCAAAAAACGCGGCATCAAGGTCATCTACTACATCTCCCCCAAGGTCTGGGCCTGGAAAGAAGGCCGCGTCAGGACCATCAAGGCCTGCGTCGACCGCCTGCTGATCATCTTCGATTTTGAAAAAGACTTCTACGCCAGACACGCTTTCAGCGCGGACTTTGTGGGCAACCCGCTGATCGACCATATCAAGGTGACGATTTCACGCCAGGACCTCTTAAAAAGCAAAGGTTTGGACCCGGACCGCCCCACGATCGGGCTCATACCGGGCTCACGGGTCAAGGAGATCAAAAACATGCTCCCTGTCATGGTCAGGGCCGCAAAACTGATCAAGGAGCGCATCCCGCAGGCGCAGTTCCTGCTCAGCAAGGCGAAAGCCCTTGATCCGCTGCTGATCAACGCGCACATCCGCAATCAGAGGATCCCGATCGCGGTCGTGGAAAATGAATTTCATAACTGCGTGAACGCCTGCGACGTCTGCATCGTCACCTCGGGAACCGCGACCCTTGAGACAGGGCTGCTGGAAAAGCCTATGGTCATTGTTTACAAGACCGCGTGGCTGACCTCGGTCCTGGTGCGCCTGTTCCTGAAGATCAAATGGGTCGGATTGGTCAACATCATCGCGCAAAAAGAGATCGCGCCGGAGCTCATCCAGCAGGATGCCACGCCGGAAAACATCGCGGAACGTCTGCTCGCCATTTACGGCGACCCCTTTCAAATGGAGGCCGCGATCAACGCCCTCAAAGACGTGCGCCGCAAACTCGGCGGCCCCGGCGCCTCACACCGCGCCGCCCAGATTGTCCTGGAAGAAATTGGGGCGTAACTTTATCTCACATGAAACCCGATGGGCCTGCTCTGTTTCTGCGGTTTACGCATCAGTCTTTTGATCACGTCAATAATAACGTTGATCTCCTCGTCATGCCGGCCGACCTTGCGTTCCAGCTCTTTCATCTTGTGCGCGAGTTCTTTGTGCGCGGAAACCATCTCCCTTAACCTGCTAAACGTGCGCATGATCATGATATTGACCTGGATCGCCCGCTCACTGTTTAAGACGCTTGAAAGCATGAGAATCCCGTGTTCTGTAAAGGCCATAGGAGCGTATCTTAACCCCATTCTTATCTTATTGGAGGTGCCAAATTGGCATCTCCAATTTTCGAATTCAGCCTTGTTTAAAACAAACATAAAATCGTTCGGGAACCGGTCTATGTTACGTTTCACCTGTCGTTTTAGTTGGGCAGTCTCAACTCCGTAAAGATCGGCCAGATCCCGGTCCAGCATAACCTTCTGATCCCTGATGACAAAGATCATCCCTTCTACGGCCCGTGCTTCGACCGCCTCCGCTTTCCTTTGTTTTGGCATGGCATTTTTCCTGCAAGGGGATAGGTTGTTAAATGGGGAACTGCTGGGGAATAATGTCTTTACTATACCGGAAACTTCCCGGCAGGTCAAGACAGGCGGGACCTCGCCCTCCAGCAAAGCTGGAGAGGCGGGCGAACTGCGAAATACCTGCTGTTTTTTACGAGCTGCGAGCTGCGAACGACGAACTGCGCGATCTATTTATCATTCACAACCTCAAACCAGATCGTCTCACAGGGAAAAATATAGGTCCAAAAACGTTCATACCCATTGTCAAGCCCGCCCATTTTAATTTCAATGGCTTTTGTTATACATAAAATAATCCTTATGCATGCCGCAAAACAGAAAATCAACCCCCAATAAGTTAAATTGACAATATTAGGTGGCACTACTATTTGAGTATCACAACACGACATAGTGACTCCTTTCACTAAAAAGAAAAACGAAATAATCAGAAACAGGACCCTAATTCGTCCCCCACGCATCGAGCTGGGCCTGGAATGTGTCCGCCAGATTCGGCGGGCGGTAGTCCGGACAGTCATGCCAGCGCCGCTTGACGCTTTCATGGAGATCCCCGAATCCCCCCGTAACCTCGCGCACGATCCTTCCGTACAGGATCCTGTCAACCAGACTCAGGGCGCTTTTAAAGGAAATCGTATGATCCGGACACAGAGGCGGATGGACGCAGCCGGTCTCAAACGCAAGCCCGAGGCCGCATCCCCTGACGGCGTCGATCATCCATTGCAGGGCGATATCCGACAGCCCGGCGTTGGCCTCGCTCCCTCCGCCGACCCCGCCGTGCGTCCCGGCAAACCATATCTGCGAAAGGGTCTGCCCGCCCGCATCATCGGCCCGGTCCATAGGGGTCACGTTAAAGGCCCTGCGCCGCTCGTCGATAGACACCGCGTGAAGGGCGTGCCGGATCTTCCGGTTTAAGATCGTGTCATGGAACCGGTATTTCTTATTGATCTTCCTGTTGAACAGCCAGTGGCTCGGAACGCCCAGGGCCCCGACGGTATCCCAGCAAGCCAAAAGCGTAATGTCGATATTCCCGCCATACGCCTGCCGGAATTCTTTGGCCTTGTCGCTGCCCGGCTTGACATCCGGATCGCGGTACAGTTCATAGGCCTCGCCAATCCTGCGGATATGTTCCCGGCGGGGAAGCCCGGAACAATAGATCAGCCCCGCAAGCGATCTCACCGTATACGCCCCGCGGCTGAAACCCAAGAGGTAGACCTCATCGCCGGGATCGTAATTCAGGATCAAAAACCGGTAACATTCCCGGATGTTGGTGTCGATGCCTTTTCCCAGGCCGCCGCCGATCCATTTGTCTTTCAGTCCCGCCGTTCCGACGCCCGGATCATAAAACACGACCTGCACGATATCGTCATCACCCCGGACCTTTACGGCCTGCACGAACTTGACGACATTGGTCGGATAATCGGTCTTCAAATCCTGCCATGTCCCGTCACAGCATATGACCAGCCGTTTCATCGAACCCCTCCTTGTTTCTAAAAAGGTGACAGACACCTTTTTCAAAAAAGGCGTAAAAAGGTGTCTGTCACCTTTTTCCTGGATGTGCCCCCACACTGTGCAGCATTAAAAACCTTTACGGACGGGTACCGGCGTTTTTCTGATAAGCGTAGACATGAACATGGTCCTGGTCCTCGTTTCCGCCGGCCGGGCCGGCGCCCGGGCCGCCGTCCATGCCCTGTTGAAGAAAATGGCGTGCCACCTCCCTGGCCATATCCAAAGACGAGACCGGCCGGTAGATCCACCGGCCCTTCTCCCTGGACACATTATGATGACCGAACATCTTGTCCATGATGTCGGAGGCGACCCCGATATAACAGTCCTGGTAGGGTATCTGCGGAAAATGATTCGTAATGTCATTAATGATCTCTTGTCTTGTCTTTGCCATAAACCGTCTGCCCTTTCTTAAAACATGTTCTCTCTTTATCTTTATGATCTCTATGGGACATACTCCAGACCGCCGCAGTCCGGACAGGGCGGCAGCCGGTCCGCACTGTCAGCCAGCACCACTTCCTTCCAGCAGCTGATACACAGATAGGACCCTTCCCCCGGATTTTCTCCTGTTTTTGACATCTGACAACCCTTTCGTTTTCCTGAGTCTGATCCGAATTTTCAAAACCCGTGCTGTGTTCAAAACCGTGCCGGATGACGGCACAAGGCGGGCGGTTTCTGATCATCTTGTGCTGTGATGTCTGTATTATAATATGAGAGCCGTATTTATTCTTAATCTGACGGGGCTTTGAACTGACATTTTTCGCCTTCGTAAAAAATAAAAAAACGGCCGGTGTTCCCGGCCGTGTGACAAAAAGGTGACAGACACCTTTTTTATGTCTTTTTTCGAAAAAGGTGTCTGTCACCTTTTTCATCGCGGTAAAACCAGTCCGTCCCTGTGCGCCGCGCGTGTTTCTGCGGGTGCGGGCCGCCCGGGCCGTTGACATCCTCATCCGTGAGGCCGATCAGCATCGGCAGGCTCACAACCGGCTCCATGTGGATCAGGACAGGATAAAACCCCTCAATATGCATGGTCTCGATCGGCTGCATGGGAAGCGGCAAAGGCACGCCGCTGCCGTCGCGTTTGATCTGCAAGTCAAAAAGCCCCGGATCCAGGTCGATACCGCCTTTTTTGAACTCAGCCTGCTGAGACGTTACCGACAGCAGGGCAGCGTCCGTTCCGAAAGCGTCCGCTTCCTTGACATGCCTGCCTTGCAGAATGTCATTTAAGAACTCCTCGGACAGAGACATCTGGGGCGCCTCCTGCTCTTCATCATCCAGCATCAAGATGTCTTCCCAACCAAGCCTCATCGCTGGCGCTGTCTCCTCGTCTTTTTCCTCATCGAGCTCCGCCAGGGCCGCGACCATCTCCAAAAAATGATTTGTATCCAGTGTCGAATAGAGACTATTGCCGCTGACAAAAACGATTTCCTCCTCTCCAATTTTCCCCTCAACAAGGTCAAGCCAAACAGGCTGCCCGGAAAAGTCAATATATTCCATGAAAAAATCAAGATTTAACATCCCAATAACACGATCCAATATAGTCTTGTTTGCATACACCTTCCCGCGCAGTTTCTGTATCGCCTGCTGTGTCTTTGCAAGAAGCCCGCGCTTTTTCAGGACATCTTCAGCCCGGCCCAGCGGGTCTGTTTCCAAAACCAGCAGATCCTTTGTCAAAGAGATCCTCAGCCGGGAATTGTCCTGCACCAATTTTTTGGCCTGATTGACCGATACGACCTCCCCGTCTTCCAGATGAACCCGGCTTCCTTTCTCCAATTGTCCAAAATATTCCAGGATCGCCTTTTTCCCGTTTTTCGTACGCGACCCCACATGCTCGCCGAAATCATACCCGATTTTAAGAAACAGATAGTAATCGCGCATCGAGGCGGAATTCTTCTCTATCTTCCTCAGTCCCTGAGAAAGTTCCGCGCTCTCTTGTGCTACTGCCAGCATGGCCTTATCGTCTGCACTCATGCGAACAAGTGCCCTGAGTTCCCTGAGCCGCCGGTCAACCTCAGCGCGAAACATCTTAAGATGATCTTTATTCTCCGGATCAAGTTCTAATGACTCCATTGCAGACTTCTCAGCCGGGGAAAACTTCATAGAGCCGGCGGCATAAGGACGGGTCATCTGCAATCCCCATAAATATATTTCATCAAAACGTTCGGGATCGTTAACCATCGTATTATGAATCTCATCCGCACTCAGCATGGCGCTGTCCCGGCCGGCACTGCCGGTGCCGTCACCCTCCTCGGGCTTCAATCGAAGATCTTCCTCCGTGCCATCGCTCTCATCCGCCAAGGCCAGCGGAATCTCATCACCTTCCAGCTCATACGCCTGCGGCTCCTGTTGCTGCGAGACCCTTTCCGTTTCTTTTGCCACAAACGCCGCAATACTATCATCGTCCTCTTCTTTTATATTCAACAATTCAAACATGAACCGTGTCTCCAACCGTGCGCTTTTCAGATCCGCAGAGGCATGCAAAGGATTTTTTGCCAAATCGGAAATCTTTAGCTGAGACCGGACAGCCTTCCGGGCCTCCGATAACCGCATGAAAGGATCCTCCACGCCCTCCTTCGCGACCAGAAAGAGGGGAAGAACGACATGACCGGATGTATAACGCACAAGTTGCGCATTCAAAAACCCTTTTTTCTTGCGCTTTCCATCAAATATCTGAAGCTGCGGATCGGATAAATAAATTCTCGGACCGAAAAAGACTTGAAAATTCTCCTCCAGCGTTTTGACAATAACCCCCATAGCCGCCTGCTTCTTTTTCGGATCGGGAGTTAAATCTTCCGGTTTCAGCATCGCGAAGGCCGTGCTCTTCCCGAGTTCGCTCTGAAATTGTTTCTGAAATGCCGAGCTGGAAATCCGCTCCTGTATCTGCGCCGCACTCAGCATGGCTTTGTCCGCCGGAGGCGTATCCTCTGCTGCTGGGCTTCCCTTTAAAGAGAATCCTTTCGCCGCCAAAGCCGCCTTGACCTTTTTAAGCGTGTCTTCTCCTACACGCGGAATACGAAGCAAATCCTGCTCTGTCAGCGAAGGAAACTCTTCAACCGTAGGCACAGCTTCGGCCAGGGCCGCGTTTCCGACTCCGTTTGTACCCAACAAAAGTTCCGTCGCGTGCGCAGTGACCTTCCCCGGATCATCTTCCGAAAACGTTAACCCAAGCGTCAGACCGCATTTGGCAAGCTCCTTCCGAATCCTCGGCAGACGCCTGTCCATCCCTATCCCTATCTTTATGCCTTTTAAAAAAAGCCAGCGGCTCGTCCGGGTCACAAGGCCGCGGATGGTTTTTATCTTCATCTGTTCCATCGCCTCACGTGTCATTTCAGGCAGGTCCAAAATATCAACGGACTGCTCCAGCAGATCGGGATCAACCCAATCAACGAATTCCGTCGACTCATTCAGGGCGACCTGGTTCTTGACACGGAGATTCTCCACCCCCAGGACGAACATCTT
>Ga0272441_10012967_pt1 | contig 12076 bp, 10 predicted proteins | sample SSMProp6N_FD_193582 | JGI IMG/M metagenome (GOLD analysis project Ga0272441, IMG submission 193582) | Marine sediment archaeal communities from Little Sippewissett salt marsh, Falmouth, MA, United States - SSM-Prop-6N | ecosystem: Environmental > Aquatic > Marine > Wetlands > Sediment ...
GGCTGCTGCGTAAAGCTCGTCATACCACTCGTTGAAACGATCGGATTCCTGCTGCGCGATGTAGGCAACACGAACATCTTCTCTCACATCGTCCAATACAGGCGTGATCGCGGCCGTGCGATCCGCGAGATAAATGATGTGATACCCAAACTCGGTTAGAACCGGCGGACTAATCTCCCCCACTTCCAGTGCAAACGCAGCTTCTTCAAACCCGCTCACCATGCTTCCACGCTCAAACCAATTTAGATCGCCACCGTGATCTCTGCTTCCGGCATCCGTTGAATACTCGCTGGCAAGCGCCGCGAAATCGGCTCCGCCCAGTAGCTGCTCATAAATGCTCGTGGCGGTTGCCTCGTCTGGCACTAGGATGTGCGAAGCTCGAATGCTCTCTGGCGTGGCATACTGAGACATATTGGCTTCAAGATACTCCTCCAGTTGCTCATCGCTAGGGAAGATCACACCCACGACCTGCTCACGCAGGGCAGCATCGCGCAGCTGCGTTTCTGTGTCATCTCGAAGCGCGGCCTTGAATCCAGCCAATGTCTGTTGCTGCTGGGCAAGATATGTTTCCAAGTCCGCTTCAGTCAGATTGTAGGTTGTAAGAAGATCGTTGTATTGCGACGCGAAGGCTTCATCTAGATCGTCTCTGGAAACCCGAATCCTGCGCTCATCTGCCGCTTGGCCGTACAGCGTGTCCTGGATCATCCATTCAACGCCCTGTGCGCGGATGTCCAGCCGGAAGAGAGCTCCCTTGGCACCTGACAGCAATTCGCTAGTGGGCTGGTTGATCTGCTGGTAGTAGGCAATGTACTGATTCAGAATCGTCTGGGATGCATGCTCTGCAACCTCTACAGAAATCGCTTCCCCATTGACAACCGCAATGCTTGCCACGCTCGGATCCGTACTACTCGGCGAATTGAATACCCCCGCTTGATTCAGCGAAACGAGGGCAACTCCTCCCACAAGGAACGAGATGACGACGACCCAGATAATTGCCTTCTGATACCGTTTAAAGAAACCAGACATTGCTGTTGTCACTCCTTAATTCCTGATTGGCCTGCCGCGACATGGTACAAACCTGCGCATGCCGTGACAACCTCATCTCCATAGCCTAAGATTCCACTGCTCTCGCACTTCTCGCGTTGCACACTGAGGTGCCCATCGACGCGTGGCGGGGGCGAATCGAGAACTGAATCGCCGTCTTCTCACCCTCCGGATCAGCTACTTGAATGCACTTGAAGCTCGGCACACAGTAGAGATCAACGCCAGCCGCAGCCACATATCCGCGAGCGATCGCGATCGCCTTGACTGCTTGATTCACAGCACGCGGACCAATGACTTGGATGTCCGCGCTCCCGATCTCACGAATTCCGTTTGCAATGGCGCCTGCTACTGCACTCGAATCCGAGTGAGACGACACTCTCAATACACTCAACGTAGGCTCCTCTGCCGTCTACTTCGCATTTTCCGTGTATTGCGTCTTCCGGATAACGTGGACCTTGATCTCCCCCGGGTAGTTAAGCTCTTCTTCAATCGCTCGGGCTATGTCATAGGCCAGCTTCGCCGACACGTCATCGTTGGCGCGCTCCGGATAAACAGTCACACGTACCTCTCGACCGGCCTGAAGAGCAAACGCCTCCTGCACTGCCGGGAAAGACCGACACAGATCCTCAAGATCGTGCAATCGCTGGATGTATCGCTCGTAGGTCTCCTGCCGCGCACCCGGCCGCGCGGCGGACAGCGTATCCGCCGCTTGGATGATGACGTCGATGATTCCGCTTGGATCCACGTCTTCGTGATGTGCAGCGATCGCTTGGACAACGTCCTTCGCCTCGCCGTACCGCCGTGCCAAATCCGCACTGATGACAGCGTGCGGACCGTCGACCTCATGATCCACGGCCTTGCCGATATCGTGCAGCAACCCCGCACGCTTGGCTTTGTTCGCATCCACGCCCAGCTCCTCGGCCAGCGTCTTGGCAATCCCACTCACTTCGATCGAGTGCGTAAGCTGATTCTGCCCGTAGCTCGTGCGATAGCGTAGGCGTCCAAGCAGGGTGGCTAGTTCGGGATGAATGTCAATTCCCAGATCGAATGCCGCTTTGCGGCCCTCTTCCTTGACCCGCTCCGCCAGCCGAGCCTGAGCTCGCTGTACCTTCTCCTCAATCTGCGCTGGATGAATGCGCCCGTCTTCGATCAGACGGGTGAGCGCCATGCGCGCCACTTCCCGTCTCATGGGATGGAAACACGACAGAACGACCATCTCCGGTGTATCGTCCACAAGCAGTTCAACACCGGTCAGCGCCTCAAACGTTTTGATGTTGCGGCCCTCGCGCCCGATGATCCGCCCCTTAAATTCCTCAGAGGGCAGCGGGACCGAGCTGACCGTGTTCTCTTCCACATATTCGGAAGCATACCGCTGCACGGCGGTGGCAAGAATTCGGGCTGCTCTTTGTTCCCCCTCTTCCTTGGCACGCCGTTCTACGGCCTCGATCTTGCGGGAGAAGAACCGTTGCGATTCATTCTCAACTACCTTCAGCAGCTGATCCTGCGCCTCTTTGCGAGTCCAGCCAGCGACTCGCTCAAGCTGCGCCTTCCCATCTTCCAGCAATCGTTCTCCCTCTTCCTTGAGCTTCTCAAGCACTTCCTCGTCTGCACGAAGGGAGTCTTCGATCTTCTCAAGATACGTCGCTTTTTGACTTAATCGATCTTCTCGACGCAGGATCCGTTCTTCCGAGCGTGCAGCTTCTTCTTCGCGGCGCTTAGCGCGTTCTTCCTGTTCTTCTCGGAGTTCCTGAATCTTCTGCCGACCTTCAAGGAGTGTTTCTTTCTTGATTTGCTCGGCGGTTTCCTGCGCTGCAGCGAGAATCTCTCCTTCCTTCCGCTTGCGTCGGATGCCCCCCAACAGGAAGCCCATCGCAATCGCCGCGGCAATGCTTATCCCAAAACCAATGTATGTATAAAGGTTCATGTCCGTCACTCCCCTTCGTTCCACCCAACTTGCTTTATTATACCCGCTTCCCGCCCTCAACTTTGAGCGCAGCTGGCAGGAACAGAAGACTGAATAGAAGGGCAAAGCCAATCCCGAGCAACGCGGACGCTCCAAGCATTCGCAATCCCGGAGTACGAGCAACCAACAGACTTCCGAACACGAGCATCGTGGTTAGCGACGTTACAATCACCGAGATGGCAGTCGTCCCCACGCCACGTTCGATAGCGCCCTCGGGGCGCAGATTCGTCTCCTCCATCGTTCGATGGAGAATGTGAATCCCATTGTCGACACCAATCCCAATCAGCAAAGGCGAAATCGTGATACTAAGGAAGTTGAAGTCCATCGATAGGAGCCTCATCCCCCCCAGCATCCAGATGTATCCCAACACCAGTGGGGCCGTCGCCAGCAAGGCCCGCATCCAGCTTCGCAGGCTTCCCCATACAATGCAGATAATGAGCAAAATGGCGATTCCTGTCGACAGGTAGAAGTCACGTTTCATGTAGCCTTCCAGTTTCTGCACAACAAGAGGCATTCCAAAATAGTCGTCGGAGAACGAGGCCGCAAAGGCTTCGAACTTCTCCATGTTGTCCTCATCAAAGATGCTGCGACTAACCCGAGCTTGGATGACAAATCGTCCGTCTGAGGTCAAAGATCTGGATCGAAGCGCCTCGGGGTACGCGAGCAGCACTTCGCGAAGAAGCTCTTCCACAGGGGGAAGGTCCCGCACTTGAGCCAGGTTCGCATCCAAGGCAATCAAGGCACCGCGTAGCGCCTCCAGATTCAACGAAGCCGCGGCAACGTCCGTTTGCAGAATGAGTTCCTGGACGTCGCGCAATTGCCTCATGATTTGGCTTCCCTTGATTCCCAAGCCAACTTCACCACTGGCGGATGCTGCAAACTGAAGAAGCGAGAACTGCGCCAACACGGTCCGCATTTCGGCCATCACATCCGTGTGTCCAGCGAGGCTCTCTCCCAGAATATCCAATTGATCAATGTAGGCGCTGATATCCAGGCTGTTCAATACTTGCTGCTGCTCCGTCAGGTTGACCGGCAGTGTATCAAGCGGGGAGTCCACGCCCTCAATGACTTGGGAGAGCCCGAACTCTGACAGCTGCAATTCTTGGTCAGACAGGATATCAACGATGGCTCTCAGTTCCTCTCCTGTTTCCGCATAGAATGTGAACAGGCTTCCTGTTCCTAGAGGACTGTCCGTAAAGCTATCCTGTAGGATCTCGGCCACTTCCTGCGATTCAACTCTGGGGATAAGATCCGTACTTGAGAACTCAAACGACGTTTGCGCCGCCTGGAAGGTAACAAAGAAGGTGAGGACGAGAATGATAACGAACACCGCTCGTGCGCGTCCGGTGATGAGTTGAAAGAACCCCGACATGCGTGGTGCGAGGCTAACAATTCCTTCCTTCCTGCGAATCTTGAAGAGGTAGTGCGACAACGTAATGAGCGCCGGCAGAAGGAACAACGTTGCCAGGAAGGCCACCATGACACCAACACTCGTGATGACCCCCATCTCATAGAGCGCACGCGATTTTGCCGTCAGCAATCCGATGAACACCAACGAGGTGGTCGCAGCGGCAAACAGTGACGCCTTCCCTTTGCTCAAGATCGACGTATGCAACGCTCGGTTCAACGAGCGGCCTTTCCCTCGTTCTTCGGCATAGCGTGAGATGATATGGATGGCATAGTCAATCCCCAATCCGAGCACTAGTGCCGGTAGGAATGTCGTTACGAGATTGAAGCCGCCGACAGCGAACTTCGCCCACGCCATCGTCAGCACGACGCTGACCAACAGGGGGATAACAGCAATGATGCTGTAGAAGAAAGATCCGAATGCCAGGATGAAAATGACAAACACGCCAATTGAGGAGATGACGGTCGTACGCAGCATGTCTTTGTTCACGGCTTCGGTGGTCAAGGTATTGAATGAGTAGGTGCCTGTCTGTCGCACACGGAGGCCAAGCAATCGGATGCCGGATCTCTCGATGCAGTCTTCCACAAGAGACGTAACCTGCTCGGAGTACTCAACGCCCTTCTGAGACGGATAACGCGGCTGCACAACCATGAACAGCAACGACCCATCCTCGGAAACATAGGGTTTCGGGTCACGCAGAGACGCCGTCACGTCGGGCATGAAGATGCTACTTAGGTCATTGACCGCGCTGGTCACTTCAGGTAGTCCACCCAAGCCAACCAATGTCTGCAGCACACCGGCATTGAGAGAAATGATGAGATCCAGCTGCTCCTCAAGTGGGTTCCCACCCAAAGTGCCTGTCTCGAGTGAGAGCTGGCCCGGCCTCAAGGCTTCGTTGAACTGACTCGAGATCATCCCGTAAACCTCGTCCAATCGACCGATGTTCGCGTATTCAGATCCCAGCGTATCTTCAGTGAACAGCCCGAACGCGCCTCCTCCGATGGCGGAGCGCGCTAACTCAACGCTGTCCTCGATACGTCCCAGTTGCTCTTCATCGAGCTGAAACAGCTGGACGTATTGATCTGGGATGTCAAGAGATATCTCCTGAAGGTATGTGACGTCCGCAAATTCCTCTTCTTCGCGAAGGATGCCTGCCAGAGTTTCGGCTCCCGCCACCAGACGAGCAATTCGATCCTCGCTAGAATCAGGGATGTCGCCGCTTACCTCAAGTAACAAACCAACAGCGTCGTCGAAGTACCTCTCATTCTCGCGATACTCGTCAATGAGGGGATCGTTGCGAGGCAATAAATCGAGGAAGGCCCCCCGGAAGGGAATATCGAGAGAGTAGTAGAGCCCGAATCCACTGACCAGCAACCACGCGATGACGACCCACCAAGCCCGGTATCGCCCAATGCGAAAAACTCCTTCAAGCAGTCGCTCAATCGGTGACTTCATCGTCAAGAATGGTGCCCGTTCACGCTTCCTCTTCTTCCGGGCTGGAAACCTTCACATCATATCCGACCAGTTTTGCAGACAATCTGACGTTCTGGCCGCCCTTCCCAATCGCTAACGAGAGCTCATCGTTGGGAACGAGAACCTTGGCGGATCTGGACTCCTCATCCAACTCAACCGAAATCACAGATGCGGGCTCCAAGCCATTCTTCAGCAACTGCGCCGTGTCCTCGCTCCAGCGAATGAGATCGATCTTCTCACCCGACAATTCCCGAGTGACAACCCGCACGCGAGCCCCTCCGGCACCAACACAGGTGCCAATCGCATCGACGTTCCGATCAAGCGATTCGACAGCCACCTTGCTGCGGCGGCCCGGTTCTCGAGCGATTTTTCGAATGACCAATACGCCTTCGTCAATCTCGGGAACCTCCAATCTCAGAAGCTGGTCGACAAACTGCGGTACGGCTCGTGACAGAAGAATGCGGGGATCTCCTTGAGTCTCTTCGACCGAAACCAGGAAGGTGCGTAGTCGCTGTCCTGCGTGGTATCGCTCACCTGGGATACGCTCAGACTCGGGAAGAATCGCTTCCGCCTCGCCCAAATTAACCCAGACGTCTTTGCCCTCGAATCGATGGATCGAGCCACTGATGATCTCGCCAACGCGGCCTACATAAAGGTTGTAGATGATCTCGCGCCTGCGCTGGACAATCTCCTGACGAATGGTCTCTTCAGCCTTCTTGGTGGCAATGCGGCCGAACTTCGCCAGTTCGATACGGTCGCCGTTGATATGGATATCGCCGGAATGGGTATCGATCTCGACTTCAACCTCATCCTGCTCACCATGCTCTTCTTCGTAGGCGACAGCCAAGCCTTTGCGAATGGCGTCGTAGAGATCCTCTCGTGGGATCCCTTTCTCTTTCGCCATCTCTTCAAGTGCTTCGATAAACTCAATGTTCATCTTCGCTCCATCCCCAGACTTCCTCTCTCCTCATCTCATGAGAGAAGCCAAAACCGTTGCACCACTACCGCCATTCCAATATCCTATAGAAAATTGTGTCGCCATCGATGGCGACACACCGTCTTTCCCATTCGACCGCGAGTTACGTATTATACGACGATTCCCAACATCTAACAAACCGAAAACGGGAGCCTTTTGATGACCGAGTTGATTATTGAACCAGATTCAGAGCAGGTAGGACGCCGCATCGATCAGGTACTGGCAAGCGCGTTTCCCGAGATCTCGCGAACCGAGATCCAACAAGAGATCCGCGGGGGCAAGGTCCTCATCTCAGGAGAACCCGTGCTGCGCCCCTCGCACCGAGTTCGCGGCGCTGATTGCATTCACTGGGACATTCCCGACAAGCCGCTTCTGACACCGCGCCGTATATCGATTCCTATCCTGTATGAGGACTCGGATCTTGTCGTCGTCGACAAACCATCGGGGCTCGTCGTTCACCCAGGTGCAGGGACAACTGAAACAACGCTCGTCGAGGGCCTGCTAATCGATCGAGCACTGCCCGTGTCTGACGATCCAGCTCGCCCCGGGGTCGTTCATCGTCTCGACAAGGAGACAAGTGGCGTAATCGTGGTCGCCAAGACGCTGCACGCACTCGAATCGCTGAAGCGGCAGTTCTCGGAGCGATCCACGCGGAAGGAATACATTGCGGTGGTGGGAGGATTGTTCCATGAAGCCGAAGGCCTCATCGACGCTCCCATCGGACGCGATCCGGCCATGCCACAACGTATGAGCATCCAAGCTGGCGGACGTCCTTCACAAACCGAATTCACCGTGCTGTCAGAGATAGCGGGGTCCAGTCTACTATCAGTAAGCCTACACACCGGACGGACTCATCAGATTCGTGTGCATCTTCGCTACACGGGGCATCCCGTGTTGGGAGACGAGAAATATGGCGGTGCTCCGGCAGATCGCCTCATGCTGCACGCGCGGCGGCTGGTCATCCGGCATCCGACTCAAGGCGAGAACCTCGAATTCCGTGCCCCAGTGCCTGATAGCTTCCCCGCCTATGCCTATGAAACGTTGGACTGAATCCGCAGCGCGCCAAGCAAGTAGTCAATAACGGCGATATAGGTCAGAACGATCGCTGTGTAGAAGATCCCCATCGCGGCCGGCCACGGCACAATCAAGAACACCAACGCAATGAACGACACAAAGGAAGCCGCCTTCCCGATCAGACGCGCCGACTGCACCGCGTGTTTCCCAAACCGCAATATGACGGCACCAAGACCCAGGGCCACTTGGGGAATGAGAAACAGCACAAACGCGAGCGTCGGCAACTCTCCCATCGCGTACAGCGAGCAGAATACGGCAACATAGAGCGCCTTATCCGCTGCTGGATCGAGCACCTTGCCCAACGTCGTGATCTCGTTGCGTGCCCGAGCCACCATCCCGTCCACCACGTCTCCAGCACACGCAATTCCAAATAGGATCAGCGCCACCGTTCGATATCCGGTCAGCAGACAGACAACAATTGGAGCGATAAGCCCTGCACGCGCAATCGTGATCTTGTTGGCTAGCGACATACTGTGATGATAACGCACGTTCTCACAACCTCAAACCGCATCGGCGGTGCATCGTCCAGAGACTGCTCGAAGAGCAGGGAGCCAATCATGGCGAATCCGCGATTAGCCCGATATAATCCGCCGCGTTAGGCAACAAAAGGGGGAACACAGCATGAAAAGGCGCGTCGTCATCATGGGAGCCGCTGGCCGCGACTTCCACAATTTCAACACGTATTTCAGAAAAGATGACAGCTACGAAGTTGTAGCATTCACTGCTACACAGATTCCGGATATTGAAGGTCGAATGTATCCCCCAGAGTTGGCGGGAAGCCTCTATCCAGCAGGTATTCCAATCCTGGCGGAAGATGACCTGGTCTCCATCATCCAAGAGAAGAACATCGATATCGTCGTGTTTGCCTATTCGGATGTATCGCACCAGTACGTGATGGAACGCTCGTCCGTAGTCAACGCCGCGGGCGCCGATTTCATGCTGCTTGGCCCGCAATCCACAATGGTCAAGTCATGCAAACCGCTGATTTCGATCACGGCTGTTCGTACCGGCGCCGGAAAGAGCCAGACGACACGACGCGTATCCGAAATCTTGAAGGCTCAAGGCAAGAAGCTGGCGGTCATCCGTCACCCGATGCCGTATGGCGATCTCGTTAAACAGGAAGTACAGCGTTACGAAACGTTCGAAGATCTCGATCTGCACGAATGCACTATTGAAGAGCGCGAGGAATACGAGCCACACATCGCGGCAGGCACCATCGTCTATGCAGGCGTTGACTACGAAAAGATCCTCCGCCAAGCGGAGCAGGAGGCCGACGTCATCATCTGGGATGGCGGCAACAACGACTTCTCGTTCTACGAAGCCGACCTGTCCATCGTCGTCGTCGACCCGCATCGAGCCGGTCACGAGCTGCTGTACTACCCAAGTGGCGTGAACGTTCGCATGGCTGATGTCGTCGTCATCAACAAAGTGGATACGGCATCGCTGGAAGATATTCACTTTGTACGCGAGAACGTGCATAGCATGAACCCGAAAGCAACGATTATCGAAGCCGCGTCTCCGATTCAAGTGGACGATCCGTCGATCATTCGAGGCAAGAGAGTGCTCGTCATCGAAGACGGTCCCACCCTCACCCATGGAGGCATGGAATATGGTGCCGGTGTCATCGCAGCCAATCGATTGGGCGCGGGAACACTAGTCGATCCGCGCCCCTATACCGTGGACTCCATCTCGGCAACCTATCGCAAGTACCCCAAGATCGGACGATTGCTGCCGGCTATGGGTTACGGTGAGCAGCAGATCAAGGACCTTCAGGAAACCGTGAATCGCGTCGAATGCGATGCCATCGTCATCGGTACTCCGATCGACTTGAGCCGCCTGCTAACATTCCCAGTGCCTTCTACGCGCGTTCGTTACGAGCTTCAGGAAATCGGCTTGCCAAACCTTGAACGGGTCATCAAGAGCCAAATGGGTGACAAGCTGTAGAGGACAGTGAGTAGACAGCCAGATTACACGATGGGACCTCGCTCCACGGGCGAGGTCTCTTCTTTGGACGTTAGGATGGGTTTCTAGCAGCGAGCATGAGTCCCAACAACAATCCGAGCACACAGCCGACGAGCAGACCATAGACGACGTCTTGGAAGAAGTACCCGATCGCCAGGCCAACGACTGCGCCGAGAGGAATGAGGCGAGTGAGATGCTTCCAACGCGATGCCAGTAGCCTCCTTAGCACGGCCTTTCGTCCTCAATTACCTCAGATCCGCCGATCACCTGAAGGAAAGCTCGAACAACTCTTGGATCGAATTGGGATCCGGCATGTTTCTCCAATTCGCTGATGGCTTCGTCCTTGGCAAGAGCCTTCTTGTAGGGACGCGCCGAGACAATGGCATCGTAGGTATCCACAACCCGAATAATGCGCGCCTCAATGGGAATATCGCTTCCCGTCACCCCCTCAGGATATCCACTCCCGTCGTAGTTCTCGTGGTGAGCGGTCACAATCTTCGCCGCTGAAGACAAAAACTCCAGATCCTCTAGCATCTCGCCACCATAGATCGTATGTCGGCGCATCTCCTCCAACTCCGAATCCGTCAGCGATTCGCTCTTGTTAAGGATCTCATCAGGAACCTTCACCTTCCCGATGTCGTGCAGATAAGCACCGTAGGAAAGGTCAATCAGACGTTGTCCCGAGAGGCCCAGCCTCTCTCCAGTTGCAGTGGCAAGACGCTCAAGACGATTGCAGTGCCCCGCCGTATTCTCATCCTTTTCCTCGACTGAACGCGCAAGAGACATCACGTCCTGAGACTCGTCACGCACAAGGTGATAGCTCGGAGGCGAGGACACCATGAGCAATTGAACGTCCGTGTTCACTCGAAAGAATGCCCGTTCAGCCATACCTTCATGATGGAGATAATCGCCAGGATTGAGGTCGCGCTTCCGCCCGCCTGATTCCAACGTGATATTGCCACTGAGAACATAGATAAATTCGAATCCGGCCCACTCGTCGGCAGCATCTAGAAAGAAGTGCTTCTCCGCCGCAATCCAATGGCGGGTAACCTCAAGCGTCCCGTTCTGCACCAATTGCTCAAGCTTCGTTGAGTGCTTGCCCGATGTAACAATCGCGTCTCCACCCTGGACGACACGAAGCTCATCAATGACAAAGCACCCATCCGAGAGCAGATATTCAGATGTCCAATGACTCATCGTTGCCTACTTGGCTCCTGTAATTCTCAAACTGTACCCGATTCGCTCGCGGTTGCCAGCCTCTGCTGGCCTGATTGCACGTAGACCAGATGGGCAATAGATGAAGCCGTCCACATATCCATCCATAAGTTGAAACAGGCGAGCGACAGGACATTGCCTGTCGCTCGCCTGAATCCCCACTATCTGAATGGACGCGGCTAATTTACTGCCCCCCACCTACATGAATCGGCGATAAAAGAACCATCATCTCCAGCTGCTGCCCACGCAATCCGTAGGCATTGGCTTGTGCGGGAACGTAGGACTGAGCCGTAATACACTGCCCCCCGCCTACGTGAATGGGAGATAGTAGTGTCGAAGTCGTAAACTGCCCACCTCCGACGTGAATCGGGTCGGCAAGAACTGACACTGTACCAACGGCTAGAACTGCAAGAAACGCTATCAAGACGACGATTCGTTTCATGTGACAACCTCCCTGTCTCTCTTAGCGGCCATTGCCGCTGGGTTCCTATTCGAGTCGATTGTTCCTCAACCAAGCGAGTTTCAGACCGAGCTGCAATTCACTCCTTTGGTCGCGGCCGAGCGACAGCACAATTCCAGCACCTCCAGGAATGCAAGAAGAGCATCAAAAGGCACTCCTCCAGTACTTCTGCTGTACTCGCCGACAGGAATGATGGTGGTCCCCCCAGATCTACGGGCACGCGATGCTTCCAGGCCTCCCACATTGATCGGCGCGCACAAACGCCGACAATGATAGGCGCAACCGTCATGCGCATCATCTCGTCTCCGTTGGTGTCTTCTCGTACGCGTCGATAGGTTCCGCCCGCCGCCCACCTGTTCAAAGCACGGGACTTCCAGAGACACCCCCTGACCTGCACAGTTGCCTGTTACAGTTCCTTCACACCTTTCGCTGCAAGCCCACCCAAGCTGGCGAGAACAACGGCAATGCCGCTGACAATGAGAACGGCCGATGTAGACACGA
>Ga0272441_10012968_pt1 | contig 12076 bp, 12 predicted proteins | sample SSMProp6N_FD_193582 | JGI IMG/M metagenome (GOLD analysis project Ga0272441, IMG submission 193582) | Marine sediment archaeal communities from Little Sippewissett salt marsh, Falmouth, MA, United States - SSM-Prop-6N | ecosystem: Environmental > Aquatic > Marine > Wetlands > Sediment ...
AAGTTATAAAAATTAAAATTATCATCTGTTGATGTAATTAGATTAAACTTAGGTAATCTAATATCGTTTGTCTGATCACCATTACCATCTTTTGTTTTATATATAATGGATACGTCATACTCATCTGGTGGAGTAGCTGCTATATCATTTATTGTAAATGATATGGTGTTAGTACTATAAGTTATATCTGTATTAGATAAAGTATATTTAAATCCATCTACTGGATCTAATACTACTGCACCACCACCAAATAAACTAAACACTAAATCAGTATCAGTAAAAGTTATAGTTGATGATCCAAACAAATTAACACTTATTCTTATATAATCTGACCCATCAATAAAACTTACTGTTAAGTCAGTTAGATCTGCTTGCATCTCAGTTACAAGTTCATCTATTGTTTGAGCATCAGAACCAGTAATATTTATTGTTTGGTTACCAACCCCACCAATACCAACTTCTGCTGTATAGATTGTTGCATCATTCGCCAAACATGTTGAATCAACACCACGTTTACCTTCCCCTAAATATATATCTACATATGTGTTATTATTTGAGACTATAGTTCCACTATCATCATAAGCAACCATTACTGGAGCATCATCAGTTTCTTTTAACCATATTTCTAAGCTATCTTCTTTCAAATAAATCTGTTCTGTTGTATCAGATTGTTCTGTTGCTGTTAAACTAGGAAGAATAATATAATCTTGTGTATTATAAATAAATCCTTTTTCCATATGGAATAATTCAGTATCATGATAGATAACTGAATCTAAGTTATCAATAATTCTTGTATAGTTTGATTTATAAATGTCAACTTTAAAATCAGTGTTTAATATATAGTATTCAGTACTTAAAGCATCATTTATTTGTGCTTCAATAACTGGTTTTGATAAATTTTGTACTTTAGCAACACATCTAAAAGTAGCATAAATTACATTTAATGGTTGCCATGATACTATCTCAGTTGGAGATTTTTTATCTTTCAAATAATCTAATGTTATTTCATTTTGCTGAGCAGTTGTTAAAGCTGAACCATCACTTGAAATTGCAGTTATAAATACTTTATTTTGTAAATTTGTTATAGTATCATCTTCAATATCATCTGTTGACCATAGTATAGCTTTATGTATATATGGATGAGCTTCTAATACAATTTTCCATGGAGTATATCCATTACAAGCATAACCAGCATAAAATAAATAAGAACCATTTTGTCTAATACTTTCTTTATCTTCGATATCTGATCCATCACTAATCTCAGCATCATTAGTAACAAATAACTCAATCTCAGTATTATTAACATCATATAACTTTTGGTTTATTTTTGTAACAACATCTAGTGATTGAATGTTACCTTGGTCACCTTGAGTTGTAGCATATCTTACCCATATTCTTTCATTAGCTACTAGTTTTCTTGAGTTTATACCATCACCAAATCTAATTGTTACTGATTGATAATCATTTGAATTTTGTATCTCACAATAATAAGTATTTGTATCTCTTACATAATATAGTCTATCAGGATTATTATCTCTACCAGTGATGTATACTTCATTTAGTATTGTTCCTCCTTCATTCACTATAAATATTTCTATCTCATCATTTTCTATTGAATCACTATATAAAGTGATTGTTTCATTTGCTTCACCTTTAGCATTATAAAAATACTCTTTAGGTACCCCTTCCTTAACAGGTAAATCTAAGTTACCAAATTGATATGCATAATAAGTTTTTTCCTCAGTTAAAAATACATTAACATTCCCATCTTCATCCGAAAAAGTTGTCCATTTAGGAATAATAACAGTTTCACCTGTATAAACATAAGTATCTGTAAATGTTTCATCTTTTGATAATATAACAATACCAGATGCACTTATCTTTCTATGTGGATGGTAATCTAAAATCTTACCCATTGTTACAAGAGATTCTCTATTTTGAGCTGTACCCCAGTTTGATTCTCTAAAATAATACTGAGCTACAAAAATTATCTTATCACATATGTAAGCAACTACATCAATGAGGCGTTCATACACAGAATAATATAAAGTCTTTCTCCACTCGGAAAGTAAAGATAACCTACTCTTAAATTCAGTTTTTATACCTTCATAATTAAATTCCATTATACTACCTCTTGTAGAACAAATTCTAATAATTCTTCAATATTTTTATATTCAGTATAGGGAATTCTTAGAAGTTTTATATTATTTTCTTTGCAAAATTTATTTTTTATAGGATGTATTTTTTGTACTCGTTTAATATATTCATTATTAGTTATCCTTTTTGACATAATATACCTCAATTAAGCTTGATTGCACAATTCTAATATTTGAGTAAAGTAAAGATCAACAGGTGTTAAGTTAATAAATTTAAATTCACCCCAGATCCAACTTTCTTCTCTACTATCATACAGTAATTTTTTTCCTGTTTGAGAAGGTTTTTTAACAACACAAAAATTATATAAGTTTTCTTCTATATACTCAATGTCTTGGTATGTATAATTTACATTCTCATAATTAGCTCTTGTAAAAAATACTAACCTTTCTGTTTGTTCAGTTACAACGCCTGTATATTCTAGATCTACTTTTAAAATTCTTCTTTCATAATCGGGTATAATGTTTAGTTTTTCAACTCTAACTTGAGGAGCAAATTTAATAGTTATACCATTTAGTATTTTAAATCTTAATTTATTAATTAATGATTCAGTTATAGTTTTAAATATTAAAACTTCTAATATTCCTCCATCATTCGGATTATATAAAAACTCACCTTTTTTTGATGTTAGCCAAAGTAATAAAGCATTTTTTATTGCTTCTTCATCATAGTATTCTCTTGCAATTCCGGGAGTATCTTCTAATCCTTGAATATCTATGTCCATTAAATTTTCCATTTATACCTTCAATTATTAGTAATATTAAGTTATTGTTAATGAATGAGTATCACTATTTGAATCCAAACCAGTAGCTACTCCATTAGCAGTTATATGAGCCACAATTTTTGTGCAGACAACTTTCCAGACCTCTTCTGGGTCTAAATTATTAATATCATCAGTACTTAAACCGCTAAAAAATGCTTTGATAGCATCAGCAACTTCAATACCCATTTGATTTCCATTCATAGCCATAATTATTTACCTTTTAGCTTAACTATTCCGGCTGGTGGTCCACCATGAGGAAAACCAGCTATTGGACAAGTTTGTATAACACATGGTTTCCATGGAGTAGCATCACCTGAGTTAAGTGTTATTTCATCAGCTTCAATCTCAGCTTTTGCTCCTTTTACCAATACTTCACCATTTTTATTTATAAATATCTCAGCATCACCAGCAACAATCGTCGCTTCAGTTTTGTCACTATTTAATGCTATTGATACACCATTTTTTAATTTGAGAAATTTTAAATTAGGATACATTCCTTCCATTGATCCAATCGACTCATTATGAGTTCCTTTTTTATCAAATACCATATCAGCTATATATCTTCCATTCCTGAAATATGTATCATCAAGAAAAAATACATAAATTTTTTCCCCTATCTCAGGAATAAAAGATAATTTGTTTTTTTCTGATCCACCACCTAAATGAAAAGGAGATACCCAAGGTAATATATTCTCAGAAACCTGTTCCATTTTATAATCTATTTTTATTTTTACCCTGCCTGATTTTAATGGATCAGCATTATCAATCACATTGGCAGGGTATACTTCAAACTTTTGCATAAATCCCCCTATATTTTATATTGTAGTATAAAGTTATCTAATGTATCTTGGTCAGGTATTCTTATTTTCACACCTGGTCTTAAAGCAAATACATCCTCAATATTATTTAATAATAGTAGTATATCTTCATACTGAGTAGTTTCATAATATCTTTCTGAAATTAAGTAAGGTTTCATAATATCTTCATCTGTCATTGTATGTTCTACAAATCCAGCTGACCAATCATACTTAGTCCAGTCAATATTTCTAGAATCTCTTATTGTATAGTCTGTATCTTCATATAATATGTCATAAATTAAATGTCTCATTTTTACCTTAATTTTTTATATAGGAGTTGCTCTTCCAGTTAAGCTAGGTCCAGGACTTTGTTTGGAACTTTGTTTAAATAGTCTTACATCTTCTGCTAATACATTATCAAAATAACCATCATTTGCAGGTAATGCTGATATTAATTGTAGATCAACATTTGCCCATAATGGATATCCTGACTCAGTTACTTCTTTTGAAACTGTTGGTATAGCTGACTCAACAATTGCTAAGGGTATATAGATAACACCAGGTATGTGAACAGAAACAAGTTTTGATTTTTTAATAACATCTTCAGGAAATGCTTCATCACCTTTTTTATTAAAAGCTTTCATTGTTTGTAATGAAATACCTGGAGTAATATAAGTACCTCTATCAGTTTTAGTTAGTATTGATTGAGATTGTAAAACTGTATAAGGCACAAATACATCAAATTCTGGATCATCAATTGTATAGAACATGAACTTAGCTGTTAACCTAAATGGTTGTGTTTTTTGCCACCTAGGAGTATCAATAGCATTAGCTAAATGAATCAACCCTTGAGATAATTCATTTTTAGTTGTTGATACAAAAGCCATACCTTTATCTTTTATCGTCTGGATAATAGGAACAAGTTCAGCTAGAGACGAAAAGTCTGATTTTGCAGATAAAGATATATCATCTAGTAGAGGCGCTTCTAATACTGCATCTCTCCCATACAAATTATCTATCGAATCCTTATTAAGTATTTCTATTCTAATAACATTTGCCATTATAAACCCTCAATTTACATTTGACCAGTTAGTCCACCAATTTGATTTGTTACTCCTACTACATCATGATCTCCACCAAATGCAGCTTTAATTTTCTTAAATCCTGCAGATTTTTCAAGTTTAGCTTTCTTCATTTCATCTGTATTTTTATTAGTTGCATCTGTATTTTTTTCTAATGCAGCTTCTCTTCTTTCTTCTGCTTTCTCACCAGCTTTTATAGTTCTATCTAAAGATCTCATTGTTTGATCTAATTTTGCTGTTTTTGCATAAGATTCAAAGCCATCATCTGTAGCTGTTTTACTTAGAATTGCCTTCGCTCTCTTATAGCCAGCGCTTTTCTTACTTATATGTCCTTCTTCTGCCATTTCTACTATTTCCTGTGCCCTTGAATGTACTCTAGCTGCTTTTTTAAACCTCTCCTGATCTTCATCAGAAGCTTTTACATAACTTAGTATACCTACTTTAGTTACTGCTTTTACCCAATTCACCAAATCTCCAAAAACATTTTTTATACCTCTAAAAATAGCTCCTATTGAATTTGCAATAAAGGAAAAGAATGCTTTTATAGGTCTTAATGCTGGGGCAATCTTTTCACCTAACCATTTAAAGAACTTACCAATAGGCTTAAATATTTTTTTCAATACTTTACCTATTGCCTTAAATACACTTACTATTAAGTCAATAACAGGTCCGAATACTCTATATATCTTTTTACCAATTTTCTTTAAAAATCCCCATATTTGCTTTCTAAATTTAATTACTAGAGCTATTGCAGCTACAATAACAGTTATAATTAAAAATATTGGATCTACCATTCTCACTGCATTATATACAGCGGTTGCTATAGCCTTTAATTTCAAAAACAATACTTCTTTTATAGCCAATGCTTTTTCAAATATAAATTTTTTCAATCTCAATGCTTTTTCAAATAAAAACTGTTTTAGTGTTAAAGCCTTATTTTGTGCAAAGAAATGAAATACTGCATTAGCTAGTTTATATATACTACCAGTTATAGTACTAATGACTGAACCAAAGGCTTTTATTGCAGGCATTAGTTTACTTACCAATCCCATCAGTAAAAATCCTACAGGGATAACTTGTGCTAATACCCCAAATATCTTATGCATAGTTCCACCAGGTTCAAAACCTAAAGCTTTAGCAATAGCTTGACCTAGATTTTTTAAACCAGGCAATAGTACATTCCAAAATAAATGAACCATTCTTTCAGCTATTATAGGAGCCCATTTAATAATAATTTCAATGAACTTTACAGCCATTTTAATAATAAAGCTTAATATACTACTTAAAAATTTACCTTTTGGATCAAATATAGCTAATAAAAATAATGATTTAAGTAACTTTGATAAGAATCCTTCTGATCCTTTAGCCATTTTTCTAAATACTCTTGTTATTTTTGAAAACCATTTATTTTTAACAATCCACTTATGATACATCAAAGTAAGTTTATTTTTAAACTTTAAGTATTTAACTTGCTTCATACTTAAAGCCCCCATGTCTAAAAGTTTTTTAAGTTCATCATCTCTTTTAGCTTTCTCTTCTTCAAGTTTAATAATTTCTTTATAGTCATCAACTTGCTGTTTTTGACTATTTGAAAGAATTTCTCTAATACCATCTAAAGCATCTAAAGTTGCTTTTTGTGTATCAGATTTTACTGTTGGGATTGTTAATTCAGCCATTATTATTTACCTTTTTGCGTTACTTTCAGCATCATCAAAAGCTTTCTTTTTATTCTTTTGATACGTTTCAAACTGTTTTACTCTTTTTCTAAATAACCAATAATCCATGTTCATAATTTCTGTCTCTGATAAACTCATCTTATATTCCAAAATGAATATTGAGTCCTGAAAATTTTCCAGGTTCTCTTTTGGTATTAGCACTGATTGGTAATAATTCCAGAGGATCAAATTCCTGTCGAAGTGACCTCCCGTCTACTTTTCCACATATAGGGCAAGCAAACTCTTCTGTGTGATTTAAACCAAATGCTATACTATGTAACATTGATTCAATAGCATCCAAATAATTTCTTGGTATATCATTATATAATTGAGCTTTTTCATCAATTGATTTAATTTCAACACCATCAACACTTACAAGAGTTAATGCTTTAGCAAATAACAAAATGTCTTTTGCTTCTGCTTCATTTATTTTTCTTATTTCTTCATCTTTCTCTGCTCTTAAATCAGCTTGTTTTTTACCATGCTCTTGTCTTTTTTGAATAACTTTTATTCTACCAGCATATTTCTTTTTAGCTAATTTCTGAGCATTAATTAAATCTTTTATTCTCATGAATCTGAATCGATATACTTTACCTTCAATATCCATTCTAAAAGGTTCAGTTATTTTGATTGACTTACTCTCTTCATTTATTGACCAGTTAGTTAAATCTTTTTGACCTTCATATTTAGTTTTTAAGTAATCATGAAACTCTTGATCTGTTAGTAAGTTTAACTTTTCTTTATAAGTATTTCTTAATTTTTGTTCCGTCTCTGATATAGACGTATATTGCAAATTTGACAAATTAATATCAGAATAATTTATTTCTTGTTCTGCTTCATCAAGATGGTATTGACACTCACAAACCCATGGATGTGTTAATATAGGACCTTCAAAGTTTAACTTCATTGATAATAAAATTTCTAATAATTCTTCAATGGTTGCATCTTGAAGATCACAGTCTGAATCTTGATTTTTGCGTCTATTCAAAATAACAATAAGATTTTCTAATAGTTCTTCTTTTCTCGATAATGATAAATCATTAATATCTTGTGTTTTATAATCATTAAAGAATAAAACAGGAGGCAGATCGAACATTCCTTCTGTTTCAAAGTTTATTTTTACAGTTCCAGATCTATTATGTAGTTCTTTTTCTTCAGGGAATTCTGTAACTACAGTACTAACTACTTTGGATTGTTGAACAACAGGAACCTCACTCTGAGCTTGAGGTGGTCTTCTTCTGCCTGTTGCAATTTTGTTATCTATTTCTTTTAACTCTTCATCAGTCATAAGAATAGGTTTGTCCTTGTTTTCACTCATTATATTATTACCTCATTATATAAGATCTTTGAATACTATATTATCTACTTTACATGTTACTGGTATAATCATAGGTGATCCTTCATTCTGTGCGAATCCAAATTCTCCAATACTTTTTAATTGGATCCCTTTTATTTCAAACCACACAGCAGTTGGTGCACTTAACTTTGAATTTGGTATTAAGAATCCATTTTTCATAGCACCAGTTTGATTATCTCTAAATCTTTTAGTTTCATTGTCATATACTTCATCCCACCAATTTGACAGATAAGTTCTTATTATACCAGCTTGTGTTTCTAAAAGATTAAAGGTTATTGAGTCACTATATTCAATCATTTTAATTGATTTAACATCATTTAGCTTCTCATATTCAAAGCTAGGTAATGTTAAATTTATTGATTGAAGATACGTTTTCATTGTTAAAACATCAGCAGCTCCTGTTTTTAGCGTGTTTAAACTAAACACAGAATTAGGAATCAATATAAAATCAAAGATATTTTTATTCTGTGGGTCAAGTAACTGTAATAATGACCTGGTACCTTGATTTAATAATCCTGTAGAGTTATCTGCTATCGTTTTAGTTATTGGAAAATCAGCCATTTATTATACACCTCTATATTTATTAGTACAAAAAAATAAGGTCACCTATTTCTAAGTGACCTTATTTAAAAAATATCTATTAAACCTAGTAGCACCAGCTATCTAGGGGCTATAATATTATATTATAGGGATAATCTTATTCCATACTGAAATCATAATAAGAGAACTCTGCTGTTACTCTCAAAGGATCAGCAGAACTTGGATCAGCTGATTCAAGTTTTAAGGATTTGATTACTACACCTTTAAAAAGTCCAGTATGTACAATTCCTCCTTCTCTTCCTAAATATTGTACTATAACACTTGTTCTTACTTCTGAATCTGACAATGCTATATGAGTATCAGGATCGAAAACCATTTTTTTCCAATCTCTTAATCCATCATAAACTTCCCATGATTGATCTAATCTGAATGATAAAGAAAAACTCTTATCAGTTTCTTCTAATGTAGATACCTTTGTTATCTTCAATCCTCTATAGAATATATCATAAGTAGCAAGTGCTTCAGAAGGTGGATCAAACGCTTGATCCATTCTTAATGACATTACATCTTTATTACCGCCGCCAGGTATTCCTAAAGGAAACAGTACGATAAACTGATTTGCCATTTGATCAGAACCCATTGCAAAGATTGTTTCTGCACTCATCTATTATTACCTCTTTTTAATATTTTCCATGTATATTTATTAGTATACTTATTGAACTATAAAATCTGCAATTACTTGAGTTTGACTTAATCTAGTCAATCTAAGTTGTATAAATTGAGAATTTGTAGCTGCTTTAACAAAAATATCTAATATGAATTTACGTTGATTTAAAACATTATCATTATTATTCTTCTCATCACATTGCACATAAAAATCATTTAGATAACCACTTTCTTTAATAGGTCTTAAGAAATCCTCTGTAACCATTTTAGCAGTTAATCTATGTGGAGCATCATTGATTCTAAATTCTTGTTTTTTAAGAACCTGAGTAATGATTGTCTCAGCCATAAAATTATATAAACGTCTTGTTCCAATATATGATGTATCAGTCAATTCTATAATCATTGTCTTATCACCATATACTTTAATTCTTCCAGCTTCATCTTTAATGATTGGATTGATTTGTGCTTCATCAAGATTTCTTAAATCATTGTCTGAATAAGTGTATTCCATTTCTTGAACTTCCCAATCCTGAAGAATACCACCATGACCATTTTCATCAATACCAGCAGGAGAATCTGCATCGTATACGTCTTGCATCATAGCCCATTTTTTACCTACTGAACCTATTAAAGAAACTAATGCTGATGAATCATTATAAGGATCTTTAATGATTGCCCAGTTTGTATAAACAACTAATTTATCACTATCAATACCCAAACTATCTCTCCATGAAACTGCATCTGCTTGATCATTTCCTAATGGAACCTTAGTCATACCTTGTGCCCATTCTTGATAATTTGTTACTAAATCAAGAATTTTAGAAGCACTTCTACCATTAACATCCATAAATATTTTAGTTGGATATTTTGTCTTTAATTCAAATTGACTCCAAGTTGTTAAGTAATCAGAGTCAGCAGGTTCATCACCTCTGTATCCTCCTGTAAAGTTAACTTTAGAAGGAGTTATTGAATAAACACCACCTGGAAATGCATCATTTACTATAATTTGTACATAAGGATTATCTTTAAATACATCTTCATAGTATAAAGATCTTCCTAAATTGTCTTTTTCTCTAACTAATGAATAAGTATAGTCATCTATATAAATATGATTAGTTCCTACTCTTTCATAAAGTGTAAGTTTAAACTGATATCCTGATAAGAATTCAACTTCTCCAGCTATGTCATCCTCATATGGAGATGCTGTAAAAATTGAGTGAGATATATCCACTGATAAATCAGTATTATAAACCCAGCCTACTCTTATTACTTGTCCTGATTTAGGAATAACACCTGTAGGATCAGTTGCTGCATCTATTAATGCTGTTCCACCAGTATTAAACACTTTTGTAAGTGCTGAGCTACCAGTTGTTGGATCATCAACATCTACCATACCATTTTGACTATCTGCAATTGCACCAGTGATATCTATAAACTCACCACCTGTATTATTTTCAGTAGCTACTGTTGCTCCTACTGCTGTATTTATTGCATTTATAATGTCTGTTCTTGTTGTTGACGCACTGTTACCTAAGTCTATATCTTCAGTTAAAGTACCATCAACTTCAATGTTTATAAAATAATTAATATCTTGTCCTGCTACTGCTGCGTTTATACTAGTTGTATAATCAGGAGCTAATCCATCAATTACATTTAATAAGTCCCCTGAACCTGTTCCAGCTGTACCAGCTGCTATAAGAACGCTTGAAGTTGCACCTTTTGTATCTGATGTTACTCTAATATTAGATCCAACTATTGTAACTGTTTCAGATCCAGTTGATGCTGCTTGTAACGATGTTTCAATTGCTGCTGCAATTGTATTCCAATTATCTGTTATAATAATTGAAATGTCTGCTAATTGATAAGTTGAACCGTCAATTGTAATATCCAACTCATAATCAGTTTGAGTTGCTATACCAGGAACTGCTGTTCCTACAAACGATCCTAAACTACCAATATTTGAAATTTCTTGATATCCTGCAGTATCTAAATCTGATAAATCAATACCACCTGTTAAATCTACATCAGTTGTAACTGTTGCAAACTCTCCAGGAACTCCAGCTAAAGTAAAATCAAATGCTCCACTTACATAATTTACAGTGTTTGTTCCACCTGCATTAATATCTGTTCCTGAAATTACTCCTGCTACATCGTCAACTCTTATTCTTTCACCATCTATCATAATAACAAGTGAACCTTCATCCATAGGAACATTTGTAACATTACCTGTAAATTGAGCATTGTTACCATCAACTAATCCTACAGGAGTTAATTCACCATAAGTATTAACATTTGTATAATCAAAAAGGTCGGGGCTAACTCTACCAGCTCCAATTCCAAAAGCTACTACTTCATCTAATTTAACATCAATACCTCCGTATACTGCTTCTTCACCTATTGCACTACCAACCCAACAAGGTGAATTTTTACTAAATGCAATAGCTTCAAAAACTTCAGGATAAGTAGCACTAGGTTTACCAAAGTGTAAAACTACGTCATCTTCTCCTTCACACAAAATAGGTACAATAGGTCCTTTTGCTGATTTAATAACCATTGCTCCTACTTCACCTGGTTTTCCTTGAACAAAGCCAGCTATATTGTTTTCAGTATAAGTTAATCTATAACTCATTATATCTACCTCTTACTTTATTTTTCAACCATATATCCTTTATTTATTAGTATTAAAATCTTCAATAGTATATACCTAGTTCTGTAATACTATAATATCTGGGTATTGATTCCATTTTTCTAATACAGATTCTCTCAATTCTTCAGCTCTTGACTTAAGATCACTAGTATTTATTACAAGTTCATTTGAACTATCTGAATAAATATTAGTAGTATCAGCTAGATGTTCTAATAAGTTAGCTTGACATAGTTTAATAACATCAAATTGTTTATTTAAATTGACATGATCGAAATTTAAGCTGTATTTTGCCCATGTAATGTTTAAAACTCCTGCTATTGTTGTATGTACATATATCTTTTTTTCTTATTCTTCA
>Ga0272441_10012969_pt1 | contig 12075 bp, 8 predicted proteins | sample SSMProp6N_FD_193582 | JGI IMG/M metagenome (GOLD analysis project Ga0272441, IMG submission 193582) | Marine sediment archaeal communities from Little Sippewissett salt marsh, Falmouth, MA, United States - SSM-Prop-6N | ecosystem: Environmental > Aquatic > Marine > Wetlands > Sediment ...
GGTCGCGCCCGGGTGCCGCGCACCGAAGGTCGTGCAGAGAAACCCGGCCGTCGCCTTCGGGAAGAAGGTCTACCTCGTGGCCTGGTGCGACGGCTCGCGCCAGCCGGTCAAGGACGCGGCCGACATTTATGTCGCGCGCGTCGAGCCGAAGACCGGCAAGGCGCTCGACCCGAAGGGCATCCTCGTCTGCGAGGCCGAGGGGATCCAGGGCTACCCGGCGGTCGCCTTCGACGGGACGAACTTCCTCGTCGCCTGGGAGGACTTCCGCAACGGGAAGGACTACGACGTCTACGCCGCGCGCGTATCGGAGGACGGCAAGGTCCTCGACGAGGGCGGCTTCCCGGTCGCGGTGCGCGCGGACAACCAGGCGCGCCCGGCCGTCGGCTTTGCGGGCGGAAACTATCTCGTCGCCTGGATGGACGGGCGGCGCTACCCGGTCTATGGCATCTACGCCGCGCGCGTCTCGAGCGCGGGCAAGTGCCTTGACATTCAAGGAATCGAACTCGACGCCGAGGACCAGGCGAAGATCGACAAGGTGAAGCCGAAGGACGGCAAGTGGCTCGGCGACAAGGAGCGCTGGTGGCGCACGCTCGGCTCGTGCGGCACGCCGGTGATCGCCTCGAACGGGAAGCGGTGCCTCGTGGCCTACAACAAGGAGGTGACGCGGGTCAACGCGAACACGCAGACCGCAGTGCTGCTCGTGGACCCGGTGACGGGCAAGCGCGCCGGCGAGCCGGTCGTCCTGAAGGACTCCAACCCCGAGGACCGGCCCGCCGCGACGGCCACGCCGGTGGGCTGGGCCGTCTCTCTCGACCACTGGATCGGCGGCTGGGGCTGCACGCCGACGATATCCTGTGCGCGGCTCGACGCCGCGCTCAAGACGGCGGACGCCTTCGGTCGCCGGGGGAACCCCAACGCGCCGCACGAGGCGTTCAAGGACGGGGCCTACGCCGCGGGCAAGGGCCAGACCACGGCCTTTCAGCCAGCGATCGCGTGGAACGGGAAGCGCCTCGTCCTGGCGCAGGACCTCGGCTGGCGGCCGAAGGACCAGGGCCCCTTCAGCGCCATCCTGCTCAACCGCTGCGAGGCGGCCGGGCCGCCCAAGCTCCTCGACGCGAAGAGCGTCCGCGTGGACGCGGGCCCCGAGCGCGGGGGCGTCTTCGTCGCCAACTGCGCGCTCGCGGCGGGCCCGGGCGGCGAGTGCCTTCTCGTCTACGAGCGCGACGCGGGCGTCGCAGACTGCAAGGTCGTCGGCCGCGTGATCCGGGAGAGGTAACCGCCGAGGGCGAATGGCGGGGGCGTTCTTTCGGAGCCCCGATCCGAAATCCTCCGGTTTCAGCCGTAGGCCGCCTTTGCGGCTGCGTCTATAGGGCGGTAGAATGGGAAGTCCGCCCGAGGAGGCCGCCATGAGGCACGCCGCCGTCTTCGCTCTTCTCCTCTCCCCGCTCCTCGCGCGCGCGGGCGAGGAGACCAGGCCCTGGACGCCGCGGCCCGGCGACTGGCCGACGATCTTCGGCAACTTCCAGAACACCTCTTCCGTCAAAGACCCCAAGTTCAAGCCGCCGTTTAGACTCAAGTGGGCCACGCGCATCGAAGGCCAGATGAAGTCCACACCCGTCGTCGCGGACGGCCGCGTCTTCGCGCAGACCGTGAACGGCCTCCTCACCGCCATGGACCAGGAGACCGGCCGCATCCTCTGGCGCAAGTACTACCGCGGCGTGCTGCCCTCGAACGGCGCGCAGAACCGCACGAGCCCGCTCTACGCCGACGGTCGCCTCTACTTCGCCTACTATCCCGGCGGCTTCTACTGCGTGGATGCAACTACGGGCGAGGAGATATGGAAGCACGCCGAGGGCATCCGCATCGGCGGGATGCGCTGCTCGGCCCTCTATCACGAGGGAATGGTCTTCTATCCCTTCTGGCTCGTGGGCGAGCGTGACAAGAAGCGCTTCCGCTACGTCGCCTACAAGGCGTTCGACGCGGCCACCGGGCGCGAGGTCTGGAGTAAGGAATTCAAGGAGTTCGAGAACAAGCACTCCGTGCTCGAGCCCTACCCGCCGGTCTCGACCGGCTGCATCGGCGACGGTGTTCTTTACGTTACGCTCGGGCACACCGCAAAAAAGAAGCAGGACAAGGGCTACCTCCTCGCGCTCGATCCGAAGACCGGCGAAGAGATCTGGCGGAACGAGGAGAACTTCGGCCGCGGCCGGTGGCCGCAGGTCGCGTTCGTGAAGGGGCGGCTCTACATCGGCGGCGGCCTGAGGCGCGCCCCCGAGAAGGGCTTCCGCTGCGTGGATGCAAAGACGGGGAAGCTCGTCTGGCAGTCCGAGGGCACCGGCATCTTCGCCGGCGCGGTCTCCGCGAAGGGCGTGGCCCTGCGCACGTACGGCTCGCCGGCCTCGGTCTACGACCTCGCGACCGGTAAACCGATCGCCGGGAAGGACGGCAAGCCGGTCACCTTCGGCCGCGGGGGCTCGACCGGCTGCTCGCCGGTCATCATCGTCAATGACGAGTGGGGCATCCAGCACTCGGGCGGAGAGCGCCGCCGCGTCACGGTCGGCCGCATCGACCGGACCGAGAACGTCTGGGAGTTCCAGCTCGCCGGCCGCGCCTGCCCCGGCTCGGCCGTGGCGGACGGCTGTATCTTCACGCCCTCGGGCGGCGACGGCCTCGTGTACTGCTTCGAACCCGACGACGGCAAGAAGCGGCCCGCGCCGAGCTATGCATCGCACGCGGGCGCCTCGCCGGGCGCGCCGAAGATCGGCGCGGCCGACTGGCCGCAGTACAAGTTCGACGCCGCGCGCACCGGGAGCACGCCAAGCGCGACGTTCAAGCCGCCGCTGGCGTTGAAATGCGCGGTCAAGCTCGACGCGCCATGTTATGCCTCGCCCGCCGTGATGGACGGCAAGGTCTTCGTCGTGGATGAGTCCGGCACGGCCTATTGCATAAATCCGGCGGCGGGAAAGGTCCTCTGGAAGCGCGCCACCGGCGGGGTCAACAACCGCTCCTCGCCGGTCGCGGCGGGCGGGCGCGTCTACTTCGGCTCGACGGACCGGAACTTTTACGTGCTGAACGCCGCCGACGGCGCGGTCGTCAAGAAGCTTCCCATGCCGGACGTCGTGCTCTCGGCGCCCGCGCTCGAAGGGGGACGGCTCTACGTCCTCAGCTTCGACGGCACGCTTTTCTGCCTCGACCTCGATGCGAACGTCCTCTGGACGCTGCATCTGAAACCGACGAGCTGGTGGCTGACGACGCAGAGGATCGCGCAGGCCCCGCACGACGTGGCCGCGCGAGGGAAAGACGTCCTCGCGGTGGCCGGGAACTCGCTCTTCAAGGTGCGCGACGAGGGGAAGAGCGGCCGGGTCGTCTGGACGCACCCGGGCACCTGGGCGAGCGGCGCGTCGATCGCTGGCGAGGCCCTTTTCATCGGCAACGCGCCCGCGGAGCAGGAGAACCAGGCGCTCCGGTGCCTGCTCGACGACAAGCTCACCAAGCGCTCCTCCGGCCCCAACGGCGACCGGAAGAACGACTACGTGCGGGGCGTCTGGGGCGTGGGCCGGGTGAACGCGGCGCCCTCTGCCCGGGGCGACCGCGCCGTCTTCGGCTCGGTGCGCGGCGCGTTCTCGGGCGTGGACCTCTCGGGTAAGCTCGCGAGGTCCTACTCCTCGCCGCCGATTGTCTGGTCAACTGCGCGCTTCGAGCGGCCGCACAACCGGGCGATCGGACCGGTCGGCTTCGTCGGCGGCGCGGCGCTCGCGAAGGAGCACGCCGTTTTCGGCGGACTCGACGGCAGGGTTTACGTCGTGCCGCTCGACGCCAGGGGCAAGGGGCTCGACAAGATCGCGCCCAAGGCCTTCGCGCTCGAGCTGCCGGGCGCGCCCATGGTCCTCTCGACGCCGGCGGTCTCGGGCGGCACGGCCTACGTCACGACCGCGGACGGCTTCCTCTACGGTCTCTCGGGCCTCGCCGGCCGCTAGCGCGCGCGGCATTATTTTTCGCCATTTTTCGGCAAACCTGCCCCCCGGCCGGGCGGTCTATGATTGTAGGGGGGGGCGAAGCTCCCCGCGCCCATGACGGGAGGCTCGAATGCGCAAGTCCATCGCTGCCGCACTCTTGACGGCGCTGATCGCGCCGATCTCCAGCCCCGCGCTCGCGGGCGAGGAGGCCAAGCCCCCGCGCGACCTCGCGGCCGAAGTCCGCGAATTGCAGGAAGAGATCGCCCGGCTGCGCGAGGCGGTGGCTCGCCTCGCCGCGAACTCGAGGGGAACCAAGGCGCTGACCGAGGAACTCCTCGCCATCGCGAAGAAGCTCGAGGCCGGCGGGGAACTCGGCGCCGGCGAGATCAAGGTGCTCCTCGCGGCGATGCGCGCCGGGACGAGCATGCAGGGCCGGGGCCTCGCCGCGCGCGCGCGCGGCCTCATCCGGAAGCTCCCGCCCGCGCTGCGCGCGGAGCTCAACGCGGCGATCCTCATGGACCTCGCCGCGGACGGCTCGGCGCGCGACGGGAGCCTGCGCGAGCTCGTCGCGTTCAGGGACGGGCCGGCGCGCGAGGCGATCCTCAAGGCGATCGAGCTCGAGCGCCTCCTGCCGGCGGTCTACTCCGGCTACTCGATGGGGAGCCTCTTCTCGGCCAAGCTCATCCGCGCGGGGTTCGACCTCGAGGAGAAGGGCGCCGTGGACGCGGCCGTCGCCTACTGCCGCGGGCTGGCCAGGAGCGCGCTCGAGCGAGCGCGCGAGCCCGGGAGCCGGTACGGCTACCGCATCTGGGGCCGCGACAACCGGTACGTCTTCCGGAAGCTCGCGGCCTGGAGCGGCGACGAGGGGCTCCTCAAGTACGCCGAGGGCGGCCGCGGCGGGCACGAGATCAAGACGGTCGAGGCGGCCGCGGCGTTCGGCGCCGAGGTCGAGAAGGTCGCCGCGTGGTGGAAGGCGAACCGCGAGGCGTTCAAGTTCCCCGCCCCGCCCCCGGCGCCCGCGGCCGACGCGCCCGCGCCGGGGGCGGCCGACGGTCCCAAGCCCGCGACGCAGCCCAAAGACCCGGAGATGTTTTAGGGCCGGCGGGGGGCGGGAAGGGTCTTGTTGTGGGTTAGGATCGGGTGGGTAAGCGGACTTGCGAGAGCCCTGAACAGCTACTCGAAGTTCTTGAGTGTCTTGCGTACGCCAGCAAGCGCCACGCTCTCCTTGGCGGCGAGAGCCTCAAGCTTTTTCTCGCTTGCCTTGAACCAGGACTCGAACTTCCCCAGGGTCTTTCCGACCTCCTCCGACTTCGGGTCCATGTGGCGGTCGGGCTTCATGGGAGGGCTATCGAGCGCCTCACACACGCTGAAGGCGTAGACGTAGAGTCGGGTCCACTCGTCTCCGTTCTTCGGGTCGAGAGCCATCTGACTGGCCGCAATGATGGCCGTCGTCGGCTCCGGCATCCGCAAGTCCTTTCCCGTTCGCCATCTTTCGCGGAAATAGCGAAGGCCGTATGCCGTGCGATACTTGGCTTCGTTGTGCGGACTGTGCTTCAGAGTGTCCACGGTGAGCACTTGCCCCACTGCCCAGCTGCGGGGGTCGTCCCAAAGACGCACGATTTCCCGGATATTCCAGCCAACCCGGGCAGCCGCTTCCGGGAACCTAGGGTCGAGCACGATCTTATGCCAACGGGCCATGACGGGCATCGTCTTGAAGTGAGTGGCCCAGCGGCTGGCCTCTACAAACAGAGTCGCCTCCTCGTCCGTCGTACATGGTATCCGCATCGCCGCTTTGAGCCATTGCCTCGCCTTCGCCTCATCGCGGCGATTCGGTCGCACAAAGACGAAGAGGTCATCCAACGTCTGCTCAACCTGCCAGGGCCACGGAGCCTTGGCTTCCTCCTTCCATGTGAGAGGATAGTCCAAGGCCTCGGTCGGCACGACCCATCTATGCCCGAGAACCCGGCGTTCCCGCTGATCCGGCGGTATATCCTTCAAGAAGCGCCTCTCCGGGTCCAGCATCAGGCGGTTGTCCAGGGGATTCTGTTTCAGTGCCCAGTAGTGAAACTTTGCCTCTTTCCGCAGCTCGCCGATAGCGGCCATCAGACGTGGCAACCATTCGACAGGAAATACATCTCGTCCCTGAAGAGCAGCGGCCCGGCGGTCAGTGTAAGGGGTCTCGGGCGAGGCCATGAATTTCCAGAGGCTCTCTGTGTCCTTCAGAGCTTCCGACAGCGCCGGTGACCTGACCTTGAACAGATCCGGCCGCGTGGCTTTCATCTTTCGCGTCGCCTCGCGGAATTTGGATGCGTGAGCATCCTTCGCTTGAGGCTTATGATCCCGTGTTTTGCAAGCCCCGGCGGGCAGCCCCTCCCCTCCGCGGCATCCTGTGGAAAGGCCTGCAATGACAAGGAGGGCCACGAAAGGTTTCAGCACGTACGTTCCGGCTTGAGCCATGGCCACGCTCTCCTAAGGTCCAGAAGGCACTCATTATACCCTGCAGTTGCGAGTATATTCCGCCCGCGTTGCTTTCTTCTTCCCTGCCGCCTTCATCTGCAAGACGCGGCCGCGGCCCCTCCTCACCCCCACTCGAGCGGGTCGAGCCGGTAGAAGCCCTTCGCCTCCTCGTAGAGCTCCGGGTGCTTTCGCTTGAGCTTCTTCGGCTTCTCGAAGAAGGTCTCGGTCAATACGGCAAAGAACTCCGCCGGGTTGGTGGCCCCGTAGCGGTCCAGCGTCGAGCCCCGGCCCCGGCGCGCGCGCGCGACGAGCTTCTCGTACTCGCGCCCCAGCACGCGCGCCCAGCTCACGTAGCGCGAGCGCGCTCCGAGGTCCGGCGCGCCGTCGGCCTCGCCGTCCGCCTGGTCGAGCTGGTGCGCGAACTCGTGCAGCACCACGTTGTGCCCGTCGCGCACGTCCGCCGCGCCGCGGCGGACGCCGTCCCACGAGAGCACGATCGGGCCGTGTTGCCACGACTCGCCCGCGCGCGCCTGCTCTTGAATGAGGACGCCCCCGCCCCCGGTCGCCCGCGCGCCCTCGGCCACGTAGGCTTCGGGATACACAAAGATAGTGGAAAGGCCCGGGTAGTACCGCGCCTTGCGATTGAGCATGAGCACGCACGCCCCCGCCGCGACCGTGACGCGGACCTCGTCGGTGACCTCGAGCCCCGCGCACCCGATGAATTTCTTCTCGGCGAGAAAAATATTGATGTGGCCCCGGAGCTGTCGCTTCAGGGGTTCGGGCAGCGCGTTATAGAGCGGCACGTTGCGCTCGAGAATTTCAATCCACGCGTCGGGAAACGCTTGTGCGAAGAGCGCCGCCCGGCGCTTCCGCCGCGCGCGCGCGTAGAGCGCCCAGATGCCGAGCCCGAGGAGCGCGACGGCCAGCAGGCCGAGAGAGAACCAGAGCTCCAAGCGGCCCCTCCTTTAATTGCCGCCCTGGCCGGCCCACGCCTCCGCGCGCGCGCGCGCGGGCTCGAACGCGAACTTCCCGCTCTGCGAAAGGAAGTAGCAGGGGTTGTTGTAGAAGACGGTCTCGATGTTTTCGTCCGCGTGCCCGCGCCGGCGCATCTCGAAGATCGCCTCGTGCAGCGTCGCCGGGTCCGAGGGCCCCCAGTCGCCGGAGGCGTCGACCATGACGCGTTCGAGGCCGAAGCGCTCGACGGCGTCCACCACGCGCGGCGGGCTGTTCTTGGTGACCGGGTAGATCGTCATCGACGCCCAGAAGCCCGCGTCGAGGATCGCGGCGATGGTGTGCTCCTCGGCGTGGTCGAAGCAGACGCGCTCGGGCGTCACGTCCCCGCGGCCCTTGAGATGGTCGAGCATCATCGTCGTGCCCTTGAGCTTGTCGGCCAGGTGCGGCGTGTGGAGCCACATCACGCGGTCGAGCTTGATTGCGAGGTCCACCTGTTCTTCGAAGATGGTCATCTCGTTCGGCGTGTTTTTATTCAAACCGATCTCCCCGATGCCGAGCGCGTTCGGCTTCTCGAGAAATTCCGGAATGAACGAGATCACCTCGCGCGAGAACGCGACGTCCTCGGCCTCCTTGGGATTCATGCAGATGTGGCAGTAGTGCGTGATATTGTATTGCGCCGCGCGCGTGGGCTCGAACTCGGTGAGGTGCTTGAAATAATCGTAAAACGCCTCGGGGCTCGCGCGGTCGTACCCGGCCCAGAAGGCCGGCTCCACGCACGCGACCGTGTGCATGAGGGCCATGCGCTTGTAGTCCTGCGTGGTGCGCGCGATCATGTGGATGTGCGGCTCGATGACCTTCATCGCGCGCCTCCTATGCGTCCGAGAAGAGCCGCTGGAACCGCTCGGCCCGCTCGGCCTTCCCGTCGGCAACGAGGCGCGCGCCCTTGAGGAGCTTCGCGAGCCGCGGGTCGGCGGATACCTTTTTCGCCCCCGATGCGCGCTCGATGCGGTCGAGGATCGACGCGGTCTCCAAGAGATGCATCCGCGCCTCGAGCCAGTACATGTCGAGAAGCTCGCCCGCGGTCCTGCCGGGAGTCAGTTTCGCCTGCATCGCGCTCATGCTTCCTCCTTAGTTATGCAAGGCAAGCAAACGGCCGGCCGCTCGCGCGCGCCGCGCCGCATTCCATTTAACGACAAAGGGTTAGCCCGCGCAAGCGCGGATGCGCTTCGCGCTCGATGTCGCGCGGGTGTACACCGCGTGGCGTTCGGCCGCGCTATTTCCCGGCCCCGAGGCCGAGCCCGACCATGAGCCCCATCAGGCCGAACAGAATCGTCGCGACCCACGGATTCGAGGTGAGCGGGCACGCGCCGGTCGTGCACCGGCCGAGATAGCCGAGCCCGAAGCCGATCGCCCCGCCGGCGGCGGCGCCGATCGCGGCGCCGAGGATGGTCCTGAGCATGGCTTTCTCCCTTCCCCGGCCGCAACGGCGCGGAGGCAGGCGAAATTCCCGGGGGCGGCGGCGGGAGATTTTCTCGATTTTTCCCGGCCGGGCGCGATTGCCCGGGCAAGGAAAGGGGTGTAGGATGGAGGCGGGTGTGGAGACGGCTGCCTTGAGCCTGGACTCCCAATCGAGGGCGGACGCGGCAGGCCGGGAGGCGCACGCCCTCCTCGGCCTGAGCGCGCCGGCGTACCGGCTGGCCATGCGCATCCTCGGCTCGCCCGAGAGCGCCGAGGACGTGGTGCAGGGGGCCTACGTCGTTGCCCTCGAGCGGCTGCGCTCCCTCTCGCCTCCCCTTGAGATGCAGACCTGGTTCCTCGGCGTCGTGGCGAACCTCGCCCGGCTGCACCGGCGGAAGCGGGGCAGGCGGCGGGAGAAGGAGGCGGCCATGCGGCCCGATCATCAAGACGCATCCGGCCACGGGACGAGCCTCGCGGTCGCGCTCGGCGGCGCGATGGCGATGCTCGACGAGAAGTACCGCCTGCCCGTGTCCCTGTGTTACGAGGAAGGGCTCACGCAGCGCCAGGCCGCGGCGGTCCTCAAGGTGCCCGAGCGCACGCTTTCCCGCCATGTCAGTACCGGTCTCGCGAAGCTCCGAAAGGCGCTGGAGAGCGCGGGGTACGCGGTACTGCCCGCGGCGGTGCTGGGCGGGCTCAAGAGTACCGCGCCGGCCGTGCCCGCGTCGCTGGCAGGACAGGTCAAGGCGCTGGTGACACAGGGCACGGTGAAGACGGGAACAGGTGCGGCGGCATCGGTCTCCGCCGCCGCAAAGGGAGGGATCGCCATGAAGGCTATCGCGGGAGTCATCCTCGCCGGTGCGGTCGCGGCGGGGGTGGCGGTGTCCATGAAGGGCGGGAGCGAGCCGCTCCCGGCCGAGGCGCCGAAGAAGTTCTCGACGCCGGTGACCGCTCCGGGTGCGGTCTGGGAGCTTGACCGGGAATGCTGGGCGGGCTTTAAGCATTGGACGACCGGCTACCTCGACGGCCCGCGCAAGGAGGCCATGTCGTACGCCGGAGACAGCCTGCACCCAGACGGCTTCTTCGAGGACGGTGCGGAGTGGGTCTTCCGTGCCTACGATCCCGAAACGGAACGCTTTTACACGGCCGCGGGCGGCGCCGGCGGAGATCTGGACGGCCCGTTCGGCCGTGCGCGCTTCGCGGGCTGGGGCTATGCAGCCGGCGCGAGCACCATGACGCAGGACGGGCGGTTCGTCTACGTGGTCTGCCTCCCCGGGGGCAAGCACAAGTCGTCTGTGAAGCGTCTGGACACCGAGAAGAGGGTCGTCACCACGGTCCACAGGGCCGTGGGCTGGAGTCCGCCGATTCCGGCCTGCGGTCCGGACGGAACGGTGTACGTGTACGACGGCAGCAAGGTCCACGTCTACCCCGTCGAGGGGGCCAAGAGGGTCATTGATCTGGAGCGGGCATGCAAGACACGCGGCGCCGCCTACGACCCGAAGCACGACCGGCTCTACGGTGCCAACCGCGCTACAACGAAGGACTGGACGATCTTCTACTGGGACCTCAAGACCGGGAAGTTCCACGGCGTCCTGCCGAGCCCGGACAACCCCATCAACGAGGGCAAGGTGCGAGCGCAGATGGCGACCGGCACGTTCAAGCACACAAAACTGTGGTGCCCGGGCGGGCTGAGCTTCGGCCCGGACGACCCGGACTGCCGCTACATCTACGTGGGCGGCGGGGACGAGAACTGTATGTACCGTTTCGACCTCGAGAAGGAGACCTTCCTCAAGACCGTGCCCGTCGCCAAGGACAGCGCCCAATTTGGGTTCGGCGAGTCCGGCGGCCGGGTGCGGCCGCCGAAGGGCTGGTACGGCACGGGCGGCATCTGGTGGCGCAGGGCACACTGGGATCAGGACAAGGACACCATGTACGGGCCCTACCGCGGCTTCTGCCAGCGCATGCGCCGCGTGAAGTAGGATACGGGAGGAGAATCCGATGAGGCGGCTACCGTTCAGTGTTCTGCTCGGTGCTCTGATGCTGCCGGCACTGGGCGCTCGCGCTGCGGGTGCGGACCTGACGCCCGAGAAGCTTCTGCCCGTCCATGAGGACAAGGATGCCTACGCGCCGGACGTGGAATTCGGGGGCGGGCTCTACCTGGCCGCCTGGCAGGCGGGGCGTATGGGCGAGGGTGCGCTCGTCGGCTGCCGGGTCGGCAAGGACGGCAACGCGCTTGACGCCCAGCCGTTCGTGATCTCCGATGCCGAGGAGGATCAGGAGAAGCCGTGCGTCGCCTTCGGAAAGAAGGGCTTCCTCGTCGTGTGGCAGGATTTGCGCAACAACAAGGACTACGATGTCTACGCGGCCCGGGTGACGGGGGAAGGCAAGGTGCTCGATGCAAACGGCATCCTCGTCTCCGGCAGCGCGCACAACCAGTGCAACCCCTCGGTCGCGTACGACGGCAGGACTTTCGTCGTGGCCTGGCAGGACTTCAGGAATGGCAGTTGCTACCAGATCTACTGCGCGCGGGTCTCCGAGGACGGCCGGGTAATAGATCCGCAGGGCACGTTGCTGACCCCGAAGGGGGACTTCCGCTTCATGACGGCGGTGGCCTCGCGCGGAGACGGCCGGTCCCTGGTTGTCTGGGGCAACACAGCGCAGGGCGGGATCCAGAAGACCGAGGCCGAACGCTACGAGGGCGGGGCTTTCGTGCAGGACGGCAAGAAGGTCCCACCGCGCGTCACGCGGCCCTGGAGCCGGAGCCGCACTGAGTCCAAGCACGGCCTCAAGCGCGGGCCCGTCTACGTGTCCCTGGCCGCCGGGCCGACCACCTGGCTCCAGTGCTGGCGGAACTACAGGCCCTTCGGTCGTGCCGGCGCTCAGCTCGATTGCAGCGGGCGGGTCCTGGACAAGGACGGTCAGCGGACGGCGAAGGACCCGATCACGCTGCACGGGGGGCTGCACTTCTGCATGGACCCGGACGCGGTGTGGGACGGCAAGTCCTACGTGGCCGTGTGGCACGACCAGACCTCGAACGAGAACCGTTACAACACACGGGGCGAGATATTCGATCAGGTCTACGCGAGCCGGCTGGACGAGAAGGGCAAGGCCCTTCTCCCGGAGCCGGGCAAGCCCTATCCTGTCTCCGGCTCGTTTCAGAGCCCGGCGCGGCGCGCCAAGATCGCGACCGACGGCACGGGCGGCAATCTGATTGTCTACGAGAAGCACCCGGCGACCGCCGACGTGCCGATCA
>Ga0272441_10012970_pt1 | contig 12075 bp, 10 predicted proteins | sample SSMProp6N_FD_193582 | JGI IMG/M metagenome (GOLD analysis project Ga0272441, IMG submission 193582) | Marine sediment archaeal communities from Little Sippewissett salt marsh, Falmouth, MA, United States - SSM-Prop-6N | ecosystem: Environmental > Aquatic > Marine > Wetlands > Sediment ...
GGACAGGTCGACCGCGTTGTTGGGGCTCACGCCGTCGCCAATCCCTTCGTTGGCGGGGGGCGTGGCCCAGTCGCCGATCACGCGTTCGGGCACGCCGGTGCGGATGTAGCGGTCGAAGTAGCAGCCGGGCGGCACCAGCGGCGGGTGGGCGGCGAGGAACGACACGACGACGAAGAACGGGCACGTGGGGTCGCGCCGCCGCAGGAAGTCGAGCGCCTGGCTCACCGTCCAGTGGGTGTGGTGAAGCGGGTCGGGCAGGTGGTAGGGGCGGGCGGTCCAGTCGTTGTGCATCACGCCCGAGCCGTAGTAGCCGCCCGAGCCTTCGGGCGCGTTGCGGGCGATGAACTGGTTGTAGTCGTCGAGCGGGTCGCGACTGTCGGTGTAGAGGTTCAGTTCGAAGCCGTGGCGTTTGCGCACGGGGGTTTGGTGCATGCTGCGGCCGAGCCAAGCGGTTTGGTAGCCCGCGCGTTTCAACTCGCCCGCGATGGTCGGGCTGTCCCATTCCACGCTCGCGTTGCTGAACACCCCGTGGGTGGCGGGGAACTGGCCCGTGAGGAACGACCGCCGCGCGGGCACGCACACGGGGCAGGTGGAGTAGGCGCGCGAGAAGCGCGCACCGCGTCCACCGATCTCGTCGATGTTCGGGGTCAGTAGCACCGGGTGGCGTTCGGCCGACAGGCAGTCGCCGCGATGCTGCTCGGTCATGAACACAAGGAAGTTCGGGTGCTCGGCCACAGTGTGTCCTCCACGAGTGCCATGGCGGTGTCATGCGGAGCCAAAGAGCTTCTTGAGCAGTGCGATGGATTCCGTCTCAATCGTTTCGAGCGCGTCGGGCGCCAGGCGCGACCATGCGGCGGTGTGTGTCTCGTAGCCGCCCGCCGCGAAGGCGCGCTTCGTCGGCACATAGCCCGCGCCGCCATTGCACATGTGGCCCACCAGTGTGTGTGGGGCCGGGCTTTCGAGCTTGATGCGGAGCTGCGCCTCCACAAACGGCTCGCCCATGAGCCCCACGATGGCCGCGTCGCCGATTCGGATGGCCTGGATCTCGAAGGGGAACGTGGGGTTGCCCTGGGTCTGGTCGTACAGGTCGAGGGCCGAGGCGGCGTAGACCCAGTCCCATTCCACCGCGGTCTTCGCTTCGTCGCGCCATATGGGCTCGGGGTGGTCGGCCAGGAGCTTCCGCGCGGCCTCGACCTCGTCGGGGCCGATCTGGCGGACGGGGATGTGCACGATGCGGGAGGCCCAGTCGAGCGGCGCGGCGGCGAGCGTGTGCATCTGGCCGAGCGCCGCTTCCGTGGATTCGGTGAGCTTGCGTCCCATCTCGCGGTGGTCGCGCGTGTGGCTGGGGTGGAGGTGGTCGGAGGGGCTCACGTTGCCGCAGCAGCCGTTGAGCACCAGCGGCACGCACGGGTCGCCCAGCAGCTCGCGCGCGCCGTCGGCCCATGCGCCTGGCCAGTCGGCGATGACGTAGCGCGTGGGGTAGCCGTGTGTGGGGTGGCAGGTGTGGTGGGGCAGCGCCGCCACGGCGTGCCCGTCGGCGCCGGTGAAGGTGACGACGCCGACCTCGGGGTCGATCGGCCCCTCGCAGTGGAGGATGTCGGCGGTGCACGCGGGCGGATGCGTCTTAACCGTGCCGTCGCGAAGCACGAAGCGGCGGTTGAACGCCACGCGGCCGTCGGCGCGGCGTCCCGCTGCCACGGAGACGGGGACGAGTGCGTCGATGGCCTGGCCGATGGCGGTGAGCATGGCCTCCACGGCCGGCTCGTTGTAGCGGTCGTCGCCGCCGCGCAGCCACGGCAGGTCGGGCGGGAACAAGGTGCACTCGTCGCGAATGAAGAAATGGCCGATGCAGGGGGCCGAATGGTTCTGGGTAGCGTGCACCAGCAGGGCGTCGGGCCCGAGGCCGAGGCGCTCGTGTGCCCTGCGGCGGATCTCGGCCACCCACGCGGGCGTGAGGGAGGGCAGGTCGAGCGACAGGATGCAGCAGCGTCGGCCATCGGCTTCGAGCACGAGCGCGCGGGCGTGGAGCCGTTCGCGGATCTCCTCCACGGGGCGGTGCCGCCCGATGTCGCCCGCGAGCTGGATGCCCATGGCAGGCGTGATGTCGGCGGCGGCCGCCCCCGCGTGTAGCGCGTTTGTGTCCGACGAATCGGTGCTCACTGGATGCTCCTCACAGCGTGTCGTTGCCGAGCAGCGCGCGCATCGCGTCGGCCTGCCCCTTGTCGATGGTGCCTTTGCGGAGAGCCAGGTCGATGGTGCGCAAGCCCAGGGTGCAGTAGAGGGTCACCAGGTCGGGCGCGTGGGCGGCGAGTGCCGCCAGGTGTGCGCGGAGTGTCGCCACATCGCCCCGACTGATCGGGCCGGTGAGTGCGGCGGGCAGCCCCACGCGCACCAGGTTGTCCACCGTGCCGCGCAGCAACGGCAACAGCGCATCGAGCGCGTCGTGGCCGAGGCCGGCTTCACCGAGCAAGCTCGCGCCCGCGTCGGCGAGGGTGGCGAAGTAGTTGCACGCGATGCACTGTGCCGCGTGGTAGAGCGCCTTGTCCTCCGCCCGCAGCGCCACGGCGCGTGCGCCCAGCAACTCGGCCAGCTCCCGCCCCATTGCCACCGCCTCGGCATCGCCCTCGGTCGAGCACACGATGCCTTCGAACAACGTCGCGTCGGCGCGGGCGAAGGTCTGGATGGGGTGGAACGCCAGCACGTGTGCTCCGCACGCTCCCGCGGCCGCGAGCGTGTGGGAGCCGAGTGCGCCGCTCAGGTGCAGCGCCACGTCGCCAGGCTCGAAGCCACCGCCCGCCGCCACCTGCTCGCACACGGTCGCGATGGCGTCGTCGGGCACGGCCAGCACCACCACGTCGCCGGCCCGGGCCGCCTCGGCGGCATCGGTGGTCGCGAGGGCGCTCCCGGCCAAGTCGGCCGCCGCGCGCGCCCGCTCGAGCCGGCGGCTCGCCACGGCAGCCACGGTCGCCCCCCGCGTGGCAAGCGCCTGCGCAAGGCTCCGCCCTACCATCCCTGCGCCGATGATCGCAAATCGTCGTTCGGCAATCATGGCGCCCTATTCTACACCTCCAGCCGCAGGAGTCGAGTCGGCAGCCACACAGAATGGCGCCTTTTCGCTTGACACCTGTGCCGAGCCAAAATAGCATGACGTCGTTCCGAGGCAACGGGCCGCCCGCGCGAAACACAACAGGTTGCCGATGGCCACAGGCCACACCATCGCCGCCGGGCCGGCGCGCGTGGAACGACTCCGTCATCGCCTCGATCCAGGGGAAGCGTTCGAGGCGTTCTGCCACTTGCCGTACTGCTTCTTCCTCGACAGCGGGCTCCCCGACGAGCGGCTGGGGCGGTTCTCGTTCCTGGGCGCCGAGCCGCTTGTGGTGCTGTCGGCCAAGGGGCGCGAGCTGCGGTGGTGGGAGAACGGCATCGAGCGCTGCGAGGAGGGCAATCCGTTCGAGGCACTGCGGTCGCTCCTCGCACGCTGCCACGTGCAGCAGGGCGAGTGGCCCGTGCCCTTCGTCGGCGGGCTCGTGGGCACCCTGGGCTACGACCTGTGCCACTTCGTCGAGCGGCTCCCGCGCACCACGGTCGACGACATCGGGCTGCCCGACCTGCACGTGGGCCTCTACCCCTCGGTGGCGGCCTACGACCATCGCACGGGCGACTGGGTTGCCGCCTCGCTGGTGGGCGACGAGGGCATTGCGCGTATCGACGCGCTCCTGGCCTCGGCCGTGCCCGACACGCGTTTCGCCGATCTCCCTGCCTCGACCACGCCGATCCACGCCAACTTCACGCGCGACCGCTACCTCGCAGCCGTGCGGCGCGCGAAGGGTTATATCGCGTCGGGCGACATCTTCCAGGTGAATCTCTCCCAACGGTTCCACACCACCATCACCGTGCCGCCCGCCGAGGTCTACCGTCGCCTGCGCGCGGCCAACCCCGCGCCCTTCGCCGCCTACCTCGCCCTCGACGGCCACGATGGCGCGGTGTTGAGCAGCTCGCCCGAACGCTTCCTCAAGGTGGCCAACCGCCGCGTGGAGACCCGCCCCATCAAAGGCACGCGCCCGCGTGGCGACACGCCCGAGCAAGACCGCCGCCTCGCCGCCCAACTGCTCTCGAGCGCCAAGGACTCCGCCGAGTTGACGATGATCGTGGACCTCGAACGCAACGACCTCGGGCGCGTGTGCGACTACGGCAGCGTGGTGGTCACCGAACATAAGGCCCTGGAGGCCTACGCTTCGGTGTTCCACCTCGTCTCCACTGTCGAAGGCCACCTGCACCACAGCCGCGATTTGGTGGACTTGCTCAAGGCCACGTTCCCCGGCGGCTCCATCACCGGTGCGCCCAAGGTGCGGTCGATGGAGATCATCGACGAGCTGGAGCCTACGCAACGTAGCGTCTACACAGGCAGCATCGGCTACATCGGCCTCGACGGCGCCATGGACCTCAATATCGTCATCCGCACGATCCTCGTCCACGGCAACCGCGCCTTCTTCCAGATCGGCGGCGGCATCGTGGCCGACTCCGATCCCGCGGCTGAATACCAGGAAACGCTGGACAAGGGGGCGCGGCTCTTTCGCGCCCTCGGCCACGAGGCCGATCTGCCTGGCGGAGAGACTCATGGCTGATTCCCCGCTGGTTGTGAACGTCAACGGTCGGCTTGTCGCCGGCGATGCGCCGGCGGTGAGCGCGCTCGACCGCGGCCTGCTCTATGGCGACGGCTTGTTCGAGACCATTCGCGTCTATGGAGGTGTACCGTTCCGCCTCGACGCGCATCTCGCGCGTCTGGCGGCCTCGGCCACAGCCCTGCGCATCGCCGACGTGCTCGACACCACCGCCATCGCCAGCCGCGTGACCAAGGCCCTGGCGGCCAATCATCTGGCGGGCGACGCCTATGTGCGCATCACCCTCACGCGCGGTACCCACACAGGCGCACTCACGCTCGAGCCCGCCGCCACGCCCACGCTCATCATCGTGTCCAAGCCGCTCCACGCCCCGCCGCCCGAGCGTTACGAGCGGGGCATCGCCGCTGTCGTGGCGTCCGTCCGCCGCAACGCCCATTCGCCGCTCGCACGCCACAAGACGCTCAACTATCTGGAAAGCTTGCTCGCCAAAACCGAGGCCCGCGACCACGGGGCCGACGATGCGGTGTTGCTCAACACCCGCGGCGAAGTGGCCGAGGCGGCATCGAGCAACCTGTTCATCGTCCGCCACGGGGGCCTCGTCACCCCGCCCCCCGACGCCGGCATCCTGCCGGGCATCACGCGTCGCGAAGTGATCGGCCTCGCCGCCGAGGCCGGGATTGCGTGCGACCAGCGGGTCGTGCTGCCCGACGAGTTGGCCGAGGCCGACGAGGTGTTCCTCACCAACGCCATCGTCGAGTTGCTGCCCGTGTGCACCATCGACGCGTGCCCTGTCGGCACTGGCGCCCCATACCCCATCACGCGTCGTCTCCACGCTGCCTACCGCCGCGCCATCGCCGACGCGACGGGCTAAAGGCGTGCGGGGCACGGAGACCCCGCCTACAATCATCTGCCCTCGTCCTTACGCTCCCGCGTGAGGACGCCACGCCCCCCGCTCCGCGGGGATTGCGCCGGGGGCAAGGGAATGGTGGGGAACGCCGTCACGGCTTCGGGGCGGGCCTGAGGCGGTCGAGAAGCTGGCGGACGCGCGGATGGTCGGGGGCAAGCTGTTCGAGGCGACGGGCGATGGGGTCGGCACGCTCGGGCTGGCCGACCATGGTGTGGGCGGCCGCGAGGTCGCAGAGCAACTCCACGTCGTCGGGCTCGGCGGCGAGGGCGGCCTCGAAATGGGCAATGGCATCGGCCGCGCTACCCATGCGACACAGCAGCCGGCCGAGGGCCTGGTTGGCATGGGCATTGGCTGGCTCCTTGCCAAGGCCGACTCGAATTCACCCACGCGGTGGAGCATCCAGGCTCGGCCCGCCCCCTCGCCGCTGGTGCGTGCCCAAAGCTCGCGCACCTTGGGCGGGAGGCCTTCCTGCTCCTGGTATTGGATGTAGGCCAGGTAGTCGCGGTAGAGGTCGGCCAGCACGAAGTGGGGGCGCAGGCCGCCGATGTCGCGGGCCTGGGCGCGCCAGAGCAGCAGGATGGCGCGGGGGTAGTCGAAGGTGTCGAGCAGGGTGTTGGCCTCGTCGGCCACGGCCTGAAAGGTGGCCTGGTGCAGGCTGTCGAAACGGGGTGGCTGCACGGGCTTGTGCGCGGGCAGATAAGCGAGGGCGCTGAGCAGGGCGCCTACGGCGATCGCCTCGGCCGTGAGCACCAGGCGTGCCCACAGCAGCGAGGGCGTGCGTTGGCCTTCGGTGGCGCGCGGCCGGCTGAAGATGGCGACGGCGCACAGGGTGGTGAGCGGGGCGGTGGCGAGCAAGCCAATGCCGCAGGCGAGCAGGCGCACAACTTCCACGCAACCGGCCTCGGTGTTCACGAGTTCGGCGGGGGCCAGGTCGGCCGCGGCGGGGCACAGCAGCACGGGCAGTCGCACGCCGATGGAGGCGAACACGAAGGTGGTGGCACACACGCCCATCACGTCGCGACCGATGGCGAGGCCCGATGCGAAGGCGGCGCGGCGCTCGATGTCGGGCTGGGCGCGGTAGAGTTCCTCGATGCCCGCGGCGATGCTCACGCTGGTGTCGATGGCCACGCCCACGACCGCCACGAGCAGGCCGGCGAGCAGGAGGGCGTGGTAGTCGAAGCGGATATGGCTGTGCTGCCACAACTCCACGAGGTAGCGCGAGCCCGGGGTGTCGAGGCCCGTGAGCTTGAGCCCGTGGCTGGCCAGGGCAGTGACCACCACCACGATGGCCAGCGCGCCCACGGTGCCGGCGAGCGCGGCGAGGGCCTTGCGGTCCCAGCCGTAGAAGAGCAGCAGCACGCCGCCCACCACGATCGCGGCGAAACCCGCCATGGCCAACAACGGCGGGGCGCCGGCCTCGAGCAGCGGGAACAGCCCGCCCACCAACACCGCCACGATGCCCAACACGCCCACCGAGTTGCGGGCGCTCCGCCAGCCGCCGAAGACGAGCAGGCCAATGAACATGGCCCCGAGCAGCCACAGCAGCGTGCCGTGGCGCAACGCCGGGTTGCGCAGGCCCGCCCACGTGATGGCCTTGCCGCGCGCCGCCAACTCCAGCACCACGGTGTCGCCGGGCTGCACCACGATGTTCCACTCGGGATCGGGGTGCACGAGTTGGTTACACAACACCACGCGCCCGGCAAACTCTCCGCTGAGCACTTGGCAGGCGATGAGCTGCCATTGGTAGGGCAGGTTCTTGAGCCGCGGCGTGGCCGAGGCCGCGTCGGTGACGGGCGCGTGGAGGTCGAGCACACGCCCGAGCGCCTGTTCGGAGGCGAAGCCCGATTCCTGGGAGCGCACGAGCATTCCCGGGATGCTGCGGAGCGCGAGGCGGTTGACGAGCATCAGGCCGAGCATCAGGATGGGCACGAACAACAGGGTGATGAGCACACGCCACACGCGGGCAGCCGTGGGAGGGGGCGTGCGGTGTGTGGGTTGTGGCTCGACCATAGCCGATTCTCTATCCATCGCTCGCCCGTCTGGTGAGGAGCGTGCTGGCGAAGAGGGCGGTGAGCGGGGCGACGAGGGTCATGGTGAGGCCGGCGGTGGCGATGCGCACGGCCTCGACGGCGATCTCCTCGAAGCCCATCAGCCGCACCCACTCCGACGCGCTGTGCTGGATGCTGCGGGCGAGGAATGGCTCGATGTGTGCGCCGAGCAGCACGAAGAAGAACGTGGCGGCAGTCATCCACACGGCCGCGCGGCCGACCGATATCCCATTGCGGATCAGCTCGCGTCGCGGGATGTCGGGGCGGTTCACCACGATCTCCTGCACGGCGGTGGCCACGCTGATCGCCACGTCCATGGCGGCACCCAGACACGACAGCACCACGCCCGCTGCCAGCAGGCTCCCGAAGTCGATGTGCCCCACGCGTGGACTCTGCCAATAGGTGGTGCCCAAGTGCATATACGGCCCGAAGTCGACCGACAAGCCCGTGAGGTTGATCGCCCACGCCGCCGCGCTCGACACCACCGTGGCGAGCACCAGCCCGCCGAGGGTGCCGAGTGTGGCCGCGACCGATTTGCGGTTGACGCCTGCGACCACAAAGATCGTGCCGCCCGCGATCACGATGGCCAGCGGCAGCGCCACGGCCAGCGGGTTCCAGCCTCGCACGGCCAGCGGCACCAGCACCACCACCAGCAACACGAACGCCACGGCCAGGCTCAGCGCCGTGCGCAGCGCACGCGGGCCGCCGGCGATCGCGAGGATGACGAAGAAGACCGCAAGGACGACTAACAGTGTGCGGTCGCGCACCTTGGGGCCAAGGCTGGGGCCATCGGGGCCGAACCGCACGAGCACGTGGTCGCCGGGCCGCACGGCCTGTGGGGCGTAGATGCCGGCGGGGCGCTCGATCTCCAGCTCGATGTCGCCGCTGGGACAGGCGATGGTGAGCGAATCGAGGGACTTGCCGCCGCGCACGCCGCGCACCAGGCCACGCTCGACGCGGGCCGTGCGGCTGTGGTTATACCAACTCCAACGGGGGAGGAGGAACCAGGCGGCCAGAGTCAGGGCCACCACCACAGCGGTCCACGTCACCAGAAAACGGCGGGTGGGGAGGAGGCGGTCGGCGGCGGGGGGGGGCTCGGTGCCCATTCAATGCGAGCTTTCAAAGCCAGAAGCGAATATCGAATGTCGAACGCTGAATGTTGAATGATGAATGGAAGACGGCCCCCGAGGGAGAATCGTCGGCTTTTCCCAATCGGCAATCGCCAATCACAAATCGCAAATCCCTCACTCCCCGCGCCGTCAGGCGCTGACCTCCTGGATGTCGACCTTGGCGAGGTCGGCGGTGCCGACGCCGAGGTCGGCGGCGACCTTGAGGTAGTTCTGCTTCGACTTGTTGAACTTGAAATAGTCGCTATCGCCCTTGGCCCAGTCGCCGAGCGGCTCGGGGTAGAGGCCGGGTTGCTTTTTGTTGATGTTGTCGCCGAGCAGCTTGCAGCCGTAGGTGTCGAGGGCGAGGGCGTCGGTGCCTACCATCACCACGCCGGTGGGGAACGTGGCGATGCGCTGCTTGCCCGGGCCGCGCCAGCCGTAGTTGGCCTCGTTGGCGTCCACGATGTTCAGGGCGATGGCTTTCCCAGCGCCGTGCTTGAATGCGTGGGCGAGTTTCTTGGGAAACACGTGCCAGCCGTCGCTCGCGGCGGGGTTGTAGCGGGACTTCACCTCGGTGCGTTCGTCGACCTTGTGGAAGCCGTACATGCGGCGGGTGAGGCCGATAGTGTTCTTGATGCAGCAGGTGAACACGCAGTGGGGATGGGTCTTGAGCCGTGGGAGATTGAGCAGCACGGCATCGTCGTCGAAAATGTCCTTGGCCACCATCAGCTCGTGCCAGGTGGGGACGTTTTCGATGAGCTTGTAGTCCTTCTCGCTGCCCTTGCTCCAATAGCGGGCGAGGTGCTTGACGGGCACGTCCAGGCTCTTGAGCAGTTGGCCGAGCGTGGGCATGCCCTTGCGCTTGGCGCGCCATCCGCCCCATTCCTGGCCGATGATGGTGATGGACTTGGGGGCGCAGTCCTTGCACAGCTTCACGAGCGCGCCGGTGGCTTGGGTGGAGGTGTTGGCGTCGCGGAACCCGCCGTCGGTGGCGTTGAGCTTGACGAGCACGCGCTTGCCCTTGATGAGCTTGGGGAAACCGCCCCACTTGTCGAGCGCGGCCTTCATGCGTTTGAGGGCGGCCTCGTCGGCGTCGGGCGCTCCGCCGCCTCGTGCGACCACGATGCGGGGCTTGGGCGGTGCGGCGCCCAGCGAGCCGGCCATCGCGGCGCCCGCCACGCCCGCGGCGCTGGTCTGGAGAAACTCGCGTCGGTTCATCCCACTGGCCATTGGCTCACCTCCAACCCCTCGCAACGGTCGGCCCGCCACAGCACACAATCTCACGGCTTCATGCAACCAGGCCCCCCCCGAATTGTCAAGGGCGATTCGTGGGCGAGAAATTGGGTGTGGATGCTTCGGCAGTGAGGGTGAGTGGCGGAGGCGTGTAGCGACTCAGCTTGAGCGGCTTTCGGGCCTGTGAACGCGGTACCTGCCCTCGGAGAGCACAATGACGACGGGAGCAGGGCCGGTAAGGGTTGCTTCCTCGCGTCGAAGGGCCGCAAGAATACCGGTGACCGCTCGTTCGATGTTCAGAACGCGATACCGCAGCAAGACCACCTTGCCGCGCCCCCACAGCGAACCGAACTCGATAAGGCCGCCGAAATCCTTGTCACCAGACACAACAACCAAGCCGTGTTCGTCTGCGTAGGCGAGGATCTCTGCATCGCTGCAACCGCCTAGTCCGAGGTGGGGCACAAAGCCGACCTCGTACCCCGCTTCGCGGAGTCCTTGGCTAATCGCGCTGTGCAGGTTCTCGTCGGCCAGGAGTCGGATCACTTGGGGACCTCGGCGACTCTCACTTCCTCGCCCTGGAACTGCCGAGCAGCAAAGTCCAGCGCGGCATTGAGGCCTTCGAGCGTCAGGGTGGGATAGCCTTCGAGGATCGCCTCTCTCGACATCCCCGAGGCCAAGCATTGCAGGATCAGTGCGACCGAGATGCGGGTGCCCTTGATGATCGGCTTGCCGCTGAGCACCCCTGGATCGCAAGCGATGAGGTTGTCGTGCACCTTGGGACTCCTTCCTCGGCCTCCTTCAGCCAGTGTATCCCATGCCCACTGGCCTTTCAAGCGCAACAGGCTCGACTGCGTGCCACTCACGAACTCGCGACACCGGGCTTGACATTGGACGGCGCGGGGGCTACCTTGTGGCAAGTGCACGGCATCCGCGCTTGCGGATCGTGCCCCGTCAACCAAGGCAGGAGCCACCTTGTGGTCAAGTGTGCACTGATTAGCGGCAAGGGTATGGGCGTGATGCACGGCGGCAACTTCCACGGCAACCCCGATGCCGAGGTGGTGGCTGTGTGCGAGATGGACCCCGAACTGCTGGCCAAGGCGACCGAGCAGTTCGGCGCGCCGGGCTTCGCCAGCATCGACGACTTGCTGGCGGGCGCCGAGTTCGACCTGGCGCTGCTCATCGTGAACGAGACGCGGCGCATCCCGCCGCTGCGCCAACTGCTGGCGTCGGGCAAGCACGTGTTCACCGAGAAGCCCCTGTGTGGGCTCGAAGGCCAGTATCGCGTGCGCGAGGACGACGCGGCCATCGCCGCTCCCGCCATCCAGGCCTGGCGCGATAGCGGCCTGAAGTTTGGGATCGACTACAACTACCGCTTCTTCCGCCATTTCCAGAAGCTCCACGCCGACGCCGTCGAGGGCCGCCTGGGCACCATCCGCATCGTGCGCGCCCGCGCCCACTTCAACTGCTGGTCGCACGTGATCGACCAGGTCCTGTGGACCATGGGCCTGCCCGAGTGGGTGAGCGTGGTCGGCGACCCGAGCGAAGAGGGCGGCTGGACCCGCATGATCCGCATGCAATGGGCCAACGGCGCCATCGGCCAGCTCGACGGTTCCAACCTGTGGGGCTACGACGACCATCCGTTGCGCGTGATGCTCGTGGGCGACAAGGCCTGCTCCGAGGCGCGCGGGCTCGATGGCTGGTATCGCCGCTGCACCGGTAGCTCGTGGCCGACCGCGGTCGAGGACCAGTGGGAAGTCGAAGAGGGCGTGCAGGAATACAAGGAATCGTTCGGCCGCATGGCCAACGCCGTCATCGACGCGGTGCAGGCCGACAAGGCCTTCCCCGCCGACGGCGATGCCGCGTGGAACGAGTTGGTGTTCGAGGCCGCCGTCCACCGCAGCGCCTGCAACGATGCCGCCTGCGTGTGCGTGGCCGACGTGGCCGCCGAGGCCATGGCCAAGGGCGCCGGCACCGCCTAGCCCACCCGGCCACGATTCGCCACACGAAAGACAAGCTGGGGGAATCCCTTCTTCAGACGAAGGGATTCCCCCCAGCCCTCCTCCGAAGACTTTTGTATTGCATCGGCCATCGGGCCTGCGTGCGCCGCGGGTTCCCTCGCGCCACCACACCGTTCGTGCGCACGCAGGCCCGATGGC
>Ga0272441_10012972_pt1 | contig 12074 bp, 13 predicted proteins | sample SSMProp6N_FD_193582 | JGI IMG/M metagenome (GOLD analysis project Ga0272441, IMG submission 193582) | Marine sediment archaeal communities from Little Sippewissett salt marsh, Falmouth, MA, United States - SSM-Prop-6N | ecosystem: Environmental > Aquatic > Marine > Wetlands > Sediment ...
ACGCTGCCTAAGTGCAGTTCATCGCAAACAAGTATACAACCTCGTGCACCTGTAGCGCAGGCGTCCTCGCCTGCATCGTTGACAATTCCGCCGCGTTGCACTCGGGGCACGTGACAGGACATCATAGGCATGGACGCGGAATGGCCCACGCCGGGCCGCGCTGTCCAAAAGGGTTTCATGTAAGGGAGGACGAAGCGATGATAGCGACCAGCATGATTACAGCCGTCATTCTGATCGGGGCCGCAGCCGCGCCTTTGTTCGAGGACGTCCACGCGGTCAAACTCGAGAAGGGCACCCACGGGTACCGCGGCAACAACGGGGATTTCCTCGAACTCAAGGACGGCACCATGGTCTACGCCTACACCAACGGCGACATTGTCGCCACTAAATCGACGGATCGCGGCAAGACCTGGGGAGATCCCGTCACGTTGCTCGCGCAGCCTGCCCCGCCGGCCAAGGGCCGGTACGTGCATCCCAGCTTTCTCCGGCTCGAGGGCGGGGACATCCTGCTCTCGTACATCTACTCGACCCATCCGTCGACCCCCTACTACGGCCACAATTACTACCGGCGGTCGAGCGACGAAGGCAAGACGTGGACCGACCAGTTCCTCATGACCCCCTATCCGGGATACGTGATCGTGCACAACGACCGGCTCTTCACCCTGTCCACAGGGCGCATTGTGGCCATGGCCGAGTACAAGGCCCACTGGCCCAGCTCGAGGGACCACAGCGGCTACGTGGGCATGGCGTTCTTCTCCGACGACGGCGGGTACAACTGGCAGGCCAGCAAGAACACCGTGGACATGGCGCCCATCGAGGTGCAGGAGGCCGACGGCGTCGAGCTCAAGGACGGCCGCCTGCTCATGTTCGCGCGCACGTACAGCGGCAATCCCGTCCGCGCCTACTCGAGCGACGGCGGCGAGACCTGGTCCGAAGGTGAGATCATCGAGGACCTCGCCATGCCCTATGCGGGTCTCCCGACGGTCCGCCGCATCCCGAGCACCGGCGACCTCCTCTTCATCTGGATCAGTGAGAAATCCGTGGACGCGCAGAACCCCAAAATCAACCGGCGTTGCGCGCTCACGTCGGCCATCTCGAAGGATGACGGCCAGACTTTTGTGCATCAACGCAACATCGTGCGCGACCCGGAGGACGACTTCGGCTACCAGTGCGTCCACTTCTTCGACGACGACACCGTGCTCGTGGGTTACCACGCGCGCGACGGCCTCCACGTGGCCCGCATCGGCGTGCCCTGGTTCTATGGCGAGTAGTCTCCGTTAGCGGCACCGACAATCCACGGGAGCAACCCAGAGCCGATGCTGAATCACGCTAACGCTTCGCACGCCGTCTGGCGCGCGCTCGCGCTTGTTGTGCTGGCGTTGTCCGCCTCATTTTTAGCGACCGCACGCGGCGTTCACCTGCCGTTGGCGACGTCCGGCGCCGAGGCGCTCGAGGCGTGTGGCGCGAAAACCTCGGGCAACGCGATCTTCGAGTCCGACGGCGTGCTGCTCGAAAAGGGCGCCCATCTGCGCATCCCGGCCCGCGGGTGCTTCGATCCGAAGGCAGGGGCGGTGCGCATGCGGGTGGCGCCGCGCTGGCCCGAGGGCGACGACGACCGCCACACGCTGTTCCACATGCAACGGCACCCCCACGCCCACGTCACGGTGTTCCGGCAGGCAGCGGGACACTTCCTGTTCGTGTACAAGGCGAACGAAAACGCCTGGCATGCGGCACAACTCAAGGCACAGCCGTGGGAAGCCGGTTCCATTCACGACATTTTGGCGGCGTGGAAGCAGACCGTCGAGTACGGCCTCGTGCTGGTGCTCGAGATCGATGGCGTCGTGGGCGTAGCGAAAGGCGCTGTAGCCCTGGATGCGGCGCCCGCCGTGTTTATCCTGGGCGGACGCGGCAAGGGCGAGCCGGCCAACGCGGTGTATGCATCGTTCACGTTGTCGCCCGAACTCGAGTTGCCTGAACCCGCCCTGCACAACGGCCAGGAGATCGAAGCCACGGTGCGCGTCGACCAGGCCGCCGCGCCTATGCCGCGCCCTTTCAGTTTTGTCACGCCGTGGAATTCGAGCGCCAACGCGATTCCGTTCACCCGGGACAGCGCGTACTTCAGGCGTTTTCAGGAAGCCGGTTTCGAGATGGTCCGGCTCGTGGCCTACTCGGACCAGTGGCTGTCGGGCGTACGCCTTGCGCGCGGCAAGGACGGCGCGCTCGAACTCGATTTCGCCGAGTTCGACACCATGGTCGAGACCTACCTGGCCGCTGGAGCAGAGCCGTACATTCGCCTCGCCTACCACACGCCGCCGCTGCTCGCAGCGCCCAGTGCGGGCGGCGAATCGGTCCGATACAATCCCCCGCGCGACATGGCGGAATGGCGTGAATTCATGCGCCGCATCATCGTGCATTGCGTCGAAGTGAAAGGCTACCCGATCCATTACTGGGTGGCCACGCTCAACGAGGCCGACATTGGTGTCCGCAAAGGCACGGCCAATTGGGACACGGTCTTCGCCATGTACAAAGAGACCGCGCAACTGCTGCGAGCGCTGGCGCCCGGCACGAAGATCGGCGGCCCGGCCACGTGCGGTCCCCTGCCCGGCAAACAGGAACCCGGCCTGCGCGCGTTTATCGAGTACTGCCGTGCGGAGAACCTGCCGCCCGACTTCATCTGTTTCCACCAGTATGGCTGCGCGCATCCGCGCGACTACGAAGCCGCCATCGCGTGCGCGAAAGGGATCGTGCGCGACGCGTGGCCTGGCCTCGAACCCGAGTGTTTCCTCGACGAATGGAACCTGTGGGCGCGCGATGAGCGCGCAAACAACGAGTACGCCGCCGCGTATCTCGCGGCCGCCACCCACTATCAGATACGCGCCGGCATCGACCGTGCGTCCATCGTCAGCTTCAATTCGCACCTCTCCCCGGAGGAATTCGCCGGGACAATCTGGAGCCATCAAGGCCCTTTCCACAAGGGCGAAGCCCCCATCGCGGCGGCCCGCTTCTACCCCGCCGAAAGCACCATCGGCGGCACGAAACGCAAAGTCCTCTACACGCACGCCATCACCTGTGGCGGCGCCACGAATTCCCCTTACGTGTTCGGACGCTACAGCGTGCACATTCCAGAACACGCCGCGCTCGAATTCGGGTTGACCATGGCCATCGACCACCCCGCGTGCGACGGCTGCGGCATGCGCGTCGTCCTCCACGACAGCACACAGGAAACGACGCTCTTTGAAACCCACCTCAGAGGCGTGGGCTGGAAGGAGTACACCGTACCGCTCGCCGCCTATGCGAACAAGGACGTCCAACTCGAATTCCGCACCGACGCAGGCGGCGGCAGCCTGCACGCCGACCACGCGCTGTGGGGGAGTCCGCGCCTCGTCGCCGACGGCCGCGAACCGGTCGACTTCGTCCAGCGCGCAGACACCGCCCAGACGGGTTACAACACCCGCATGGCCTGGCACGAAAGCATGCCGCTGCCCATCATCAAAGGCAACGTGGTGACGCCGGCCTACTTCACGTGGTATCTGCTCAATCGACTGCGCGGCGAACGCATCCCCGTCGAGGTCGACGGACGCGACGGGATCCACCACACCGGCGCCTGCGGTGCGCTGGCCTGCCGCGACTACGGCACGCTGCGGCTGTTCGTCTGGCGCTTCGACGCCGCCACGGCCGGCATTCCGCCGCTCGGCCAGGACACCGACGCGGACGCGCCCGTACTGCGCGTCCAACTGCCCGGCTGCGAAGGCACGTGGCGCCTGCGCCGCTATCTCATCGACCACGACAACACCAACACGTACACCGACTACGTGATCAAGGGCAAGGACGACCATGGCGGCGCATACAACCTGGAACACGGCGCCCCCGCGATTGTCGAGGACCGGCGCATGGAGAGCCACGCCGGCGCACTGACGTTCCCCGTCCCCATGCCCAACCTTTCCGTGAACCTGCTCGAACTGGAACCCGCCTCGGATTGACCCGGCGCGAGCACATTTTTGAGGTAGGCGCACGTCTGTGTATGATTCATAACCGATGGGGCTGGAATCGCAGTCGAGTTGGAGGTCAGGCATGAAACACCCCCTCGCAAGGTCGAGCGAAATGCCCGCGGGGAACTCAAAACAAGATAAAGGCGTTGCGCCCGTGTTACCGGCGGACTCGGGCAAGACCGAGCAAAAAAGGGACTGTCCCAACCGAGGCGGCCAGTTGATCAACGACACGCTTGCGAACGAGGACGCCGAAATCGTGGCCGTGTGCGACGTGTACGAACCCGCCCTGCAAAAGGCCGCCGAGATGGCCGGGGGCAATGTCGACCAGTACGGTGACTTCCGCAGTATCCTTGAGCGCAACGATATCGATGCGGTCATCATTGGCACCCTGGACCACTGGCATGCCACTCAGGCCGTGGACGCCTGCGACGCGGGCAAGGATGTCTACGTCGAGAAGCCACTGTCGAGTACTATCCACGAGGGCCGGAGGATGGTCGAAGTGGCCCGGCGCAATAAGCGCATCGTGCAAGTCGGCACGCACCGCCGTTCGAGCCGGACGCTTGCAGAACTCGCTGAACGAATCCGGGGCGGCCAGTTCCAGGACCGCGAGCCGCGCATGGACGCGATCAACGAAAAGGGCAAGGATGGCGACTGACCCGGCAGCACATGCGCAACTTCCTCGACTGCATCAAGAGCCGCGAGACGCCGAACGCAGACATCGAAGTCGGCCACCGGTCGACCACCTTTTCTCACCTGGGCAACATCGCGCTCAAGACCAGATCGCGCATCGACTGGGATGCCAAGAACGAGCGCATCACCAACAACGAGGAAGCCAACCAGCTCCTCCAATACGAATACCGCGCCCCCTGGAAGCTCGGATAGGGATGACCCGGCCGTGGTCAGCGCGGCCGGCCCGGTCATTCGGTGTTGATCTCGTTAAGCACGGTCTGGAGCTGAGAAGGCCTTCTCCTGGAACACCCATTTGTGATAAAGTCGTGGATTGGATGCCGATTCCCGTGAGGAATCCTGGTGAAAGCTGAATGCCGACTGTCTTGAGAGAGGGCGCATATCGCTTCTTCTTTGTCTCTCTTGACCGAGAGGAACCTCCGCACGTTCACGTGAGACGCGAGAATATGGTTGCGAAATTCTGGCTGGAGCCTGTTGCTCTGGATCGGGCAGGCGGATTTGGCCGGGCGGAGTTGAACGCGATTGCCAAGCGCGTTCATGCGCATCGTGGGACATTTCTGGAGAGGTGGCATGAGTTCTTCGGCAATTGAGACACAGGAGCCCCGGGCTCAAGCGGTGAACCTCAGTGAGGACGCGCTTAGCGTGGATCTCGTCGATGGCCGGACCATCATCATCCCCTTGGTCTGGTACCCTCGTCTTTGGCACGGTACACCCGAAGAGCGCAAGCACTTCGAGATCGTCGGGGATGGGGCGTATCTCCACTGGCCGGACCTGGACGAGGATTTGACGGTCGCCGGTCTGATCGCCGGGCGCCGCTCGGGCGAGAGTCCTCAATCCCTGAAAAGATGGCTCGACGCCCGCACGCCACATGAGAGTAGGTCCGAGTGACAAACGGCAGAAATGGCGACTGTCTCATTTGTCTCCCCGCTCGACCACCTTCGCGCACCTGGGCCAGGGCTTCTCGACGACGCTGTCTGCAATGTGGCGGGAACGGCCTGAACTGAAAGGAACAGACAATGGAAGGCGCCAGCGAGAAGAAGCTTTCGAGGTCACGCGCAACGGGAACGAAAACCATCTATGCCGCTCTGCAACTACTCAAGGAACACGGTGGGCAACTCAAGGGCAGGGAAGTAGTTGAAGAGGTAGCGAAGCGCGTTGCTCTGGACGATTGGGAGAAAGAACGCTACGAGAAGACGGGGCACGTTCGCTGGAAGGCGATTCTGCACTTTTTCTCGATTGACTGCTCGAAGGCAGGCTTCTTGGTCAAGAAGAAGGGCACTTGGTACCTCACTCCAGAGGGTGAGCAGGCCTTGGGACGGGGAGAAGTGGGGGTCTTGGATGCGGCAACCAAGGCGTACCGCGAATGGAGACAGAAAAACCCAAAGGAGTCAGAAACCACAACAGATGACGAAGCCGCTGGTGCGGAGGAATCCCAGGCCATCGACCTTGACGAGATAGAGCAACAGGGCATAGATACGCTCAAGCAGCATATCGCTGCGAAGAATCCCTACGAGTTCCAAGACCTAGTTGCCGCACTGCTTCGTGGGATGGGCTACTACACCCCGCTGGTCGCTCCCCCAGGCAAGGATGGTGGCGTCGACATTGTCGCGTATCGAGACCCCTTGGGAACTGTGTCACCCAGAATCAGGGTGCAGGTCAAGCACCGGCAGGATTCAGTACGCGTAGATGAGATCCGTCAATTGATGGGACTGCTTCAGAAAGACGGTGATGTCGGGATGTTCGTCTCAACGGCCGGTTTCACTACCGATTCGATAAGCGCCGCGCGTGGTTCCCACGTGCACGTTGAACTCATCGACCTCGAGCGCTTCATTGAGTTGTGGGAGGACTTTTACGAGAAGATGACAGACGAAGACAAAAGGGAACTCCCGCTCCGACCCATCTACTTCCTGGCAGGCTCAGAGTAGTCTGCCGAAGCCGAAGTGCCGTTGAGTCATGGAGAGTGACACATACTCACCGGTAGCCAACAGCAGTAATAGAGAGAAAGGCCAACAACAAGAGGATCAATGAAGCAATAGACGGTGACTGGCGCTCTTTATTCCTCTTTGTTCGTATTCCGGTGTTTTGGGTGAGGCATGGGGATAGGTGGCTTCCAGCGTATTTGGAGACGACGCATGTCAAAGACAATCCGCAGAAAAGGCGCATTGAAACGAGAAGGAGGGTTGCTGCCAGACACCCCATGCAAGAACCCAGTGATTTCGCGCCGTGGTGACATTGACCTGGGCCGTTCTGGCGTTCGAAGGCATATGCTGCGCCCACCCCACCCCCCGTATCCCGACGGTCCACCAACCGAAGAGGAACTGGAAGCACAACAGGCGGATCGCCAGCTTTTCCGTCGGTTTCTTCGTGAGGCGCGCGCAGAGTTGCACAAGAAGCACAGGACCCGTTTGAAGCAATTCCAAGAGTCTGCAACGAAGCTCGCCAATCTTAGGGATTCAATTGAAAAACAGGCATATCGTTTGGCCGGAGAACGGATGGACATACGGAAAGGAAAGCGATCGAGTAGCCGTAGGCAATCCACGCAGAAGGGCCAAGCATCGCTTCTCGACAGGTTGCACAGCGGGACTCTCTCGCCTGATCAACTAGAGTACCTTCGGGAGCATACAATCGTGGAAAACGGGGGCGACACAGCGTATCAGCGTGCTTTGGGGACTTCGGCTAAAAGGCAGAACGCCCTTTCCAGGCAAGGGGAGACCTCGGAAAGCGCAAGTGGGAAGGACAGTGCACCGGTGACGCAAGAGCTCCCGGTGAAAGTGCGCGCACGTTTTGGGTGCGATAGCGGAGAGAAGAGAAAGGCAAAGGAGGCAACCCGGAGATTTGTGTGTTCGCAAGAAGGGTGGAGCATGGTGATGCAGGTTTCTGGCAAGAACCGGAAAGCTGCGGACGGGTGTTGGCATTTGCGTGCGCGTGGTCTCGACGCGGACGGTGACAGAGTCGTTTTGAACGTAGTCGTGACTCCTGATTTTGTCGTGAAGAGGACAGGGAAATAGACGGTGATCCGAATACGTATGAACGGTGACGGCGTATGAACGGTGATCGTCACCCTTTATTCCCCTTATTTATCGAGGAGGCGCGTCTAACGATGGGGAATATCGTCTATGTGCTGCACCGTAAATGGGATCAAGGTGTGATAGACTAGGCGCAGATTATGTTGTTCCGGCGATGTCGCGCACTCGCGAAGCGGATAGGGTGTAGATGATCTGTATCATTAGAAGCAAGGCAACGGCGCAACAGATGGACGAGATGCTTACGATGCTCGGAACGTACATCAAGCTGGCCGTCGACATCGAGCGTGCCATCTTGGCTGGGGGCGGCGCACTCCATGCAGATTGCGAGGCGGAACTCCTTGAGGATGGTGGCCTCCAGGAGCACATCTGGGGCGCGGACTGGATTCCGGCCACGCAGCAGGTGAGATACGAGGCGCTCATCAACATCCGTCCTGGCCAGTCGAACCCTTCCATGGACATACTCGATCCAGGCATCCGGCGTCGTGTCGGCGCCATAGCCATAGACCTATTGGGTACGCAGTGAGCGACTTGGCGAGCATCCGGGAACGTTACCTGCGCGATGAGCCGCGTGTGCGGCTTGGCGGCCTCGCAGCCAACCTCGCGCGCATAGCCTCATTCTCCGACCACGAGAAGCACAAGGATCCCGTGCGGGACCTGATCGTGGAGAGCGAGCATTTCATCGAGTGGACCGCCCGTGACACAGAGCTCGAGACACAGGCCGAACTGGTGAGCCTCCAACTGGAGCTGGCGCGCTGGCGCGCGCGCCTGGACGCGGATTGGTCGAATGAGGGGGTCCGCAGGGAGATGGCGGCGCGCGCGCACCAGAGGGCGGGGGAGGTTTTGGCCTTGTCAGGTCTTCTCGATCCGGCTTCAGCGGCGATGCGGTCCGAGTCTTGATGTCCGCTCTGCTGCATGAGCTCCCGTTGGATTCCGGGAACGCGGGGCATTCCGAACAGGCCCAGCCTTCCCACCGTCGAGTGAACGGCGACAGTCACCCCCTATCTCGTTTACTTGACGAGGGCGCACGTCTGATCACGGTGAATATCGTCTATGTGCTGCACCGCAAATGGGATCAGGTTGTGATACACTAGGCGCGAGATTGTGTTGTCCTGGCGATTTGGAGCACTCGGGAAATGGACGGTATTCGATATGTGATCGACGAACGCGGCGAAAAGGCCGCGGTGCAAGTGGACCTAAGGATCTACGGCGATCTTTGGGAGGATCTGTATGACAGCATCATCGCCCAGCAGCGGGAGAATGAGCCGCGGGAGTCGCTGGACGAGGTGAGGGAACGCTTGCGCCAGGCTGGCAAGCTGGGCTCAGAGGACTAGCACGCGTAGCATGCCTGAGTACACGATCACATTCGCCCGTTCTGCGCGCAGGGAACTTGAACGGCTTGATACGCGGTTTGTTGTGCGGATCTTCCCGGCAATCGAATCCCTCGCGCAGGAGGCCCGCCCCAGCGGGTGCCGCAAACTTCGTGGCCAGGAGAACCTTTGGCGCATCCGTATTGGCGATTACCGCGTGGTCTACAAGATTGACGACGGCGCCAGCGTCATCGACATTGTTGCGGTTCGCCATAGGCGTGAGGCTTATCAATAGAGGCCAGCGCCCATTTCGAGAGCCGCGAGTTCATCCTGCTACTCCCCGATCCGATTACTTAACCACGCGGACGGCCACGATCGTGCTCGTCATTGGCAGATGGACTTTGCGTTCATGACGTCGAGCGGAGCAATCTCCCGCTCGCGTGCATCGCAGACATATGCGGCCTTGATTGTACGTCCAGTCGGCGCAAGGGTCACTGTTGTTGGCAACCCGCTGACGAGCCCGGATCAGCATGTGGATCTCCGAGATCGAGGTGCTCTAACATTCAGATCGCGCAGGTCCATCGAAAGGAGCGAGTCGAATCATGTTCTTCCATTACGTGACGTGGGCAGCATTTGCATGGGTGTTGGTCTGCACAGGGAGTGTGTCGAGCAGCGCGGCGGCGGACATGAAAGAGCCTGACGCGGAAAGCGGGGCGGGTGCCGGGATCCGCGTGCGCAGTTTCCTCCCGGTCGAACCCCTGAGCCGAGCGCAAAGGCCGGCAGGGCTCGAGGCCGTCATTGAAAACGCCGGCGACGGGCCCGTCGAGGTCACCGCCAGGCTCGTGCTCCCCGACGGCGTGCGAACCCTCAGCCCACAGGCGACCACGGTATCCATCGACGCTGCATACGAGACGAAGGTCTCTTGGGAGATAGAGGCGAACGAGCCCGGCCGGCTCGAACTGCTGCTCGAGGTCGACCTTCGAGACGCAACGGTTGCCACCGCCTCCCTGCCCATGCTGTTCCTCCCTGCCGTGGCGATGGAAAAGCCGCCGTACATCCCGCCGCCCAAGCCGGTTCAAACGCGCCTGCTCGTCGGCGCGCATCATTGCCCGCTGTGGGAGGCCGACAAGCCCGGCATGTGGGCCCAGGTGCTCAAGCACCCCGAGCGCACGCCCGCCCTGGGGTTCTACGCGCAGGACAACCCGGAGGTCGCCGACTGGGAAACGAAATGGGCGGTCGAACACGGCGTCTCCTTCTTCATCTATTGCTGGTATCGCGCCAGCCAGGGCGAGCCCGTGAAGATGCGCTTCGGCAGCGCCATCCACGACGCGCTGTTCAAGTCGGAGTTTGCCGGCAAAATGAAGTTCACCATCATGTGGGAGAACCAGGCGCGCGGCAGGGCCGGCGTTGCGGACGAGGAAGACCTCATGGTCAACCTGCTCCCCTTCTGGCTCGACAACTACTTCAAGCACCCCAGCTACCTCAAGATCGACAACAAACCGGTGCTGTTCATCTACCGCCCCGAGTTCCTCATCGACGACCTCGGCAGCGAACAGAGCGTGGTCAAGGCCTTCGACCTGATGCGGCAGGCGTGCAAGGACGCGGGATTCGACGGCCTATACCTCCTGGGCGAATACCGGGGGCTCGACCCCAAGCACCTCGAACTGATGAAGCGGCTCGGTCTCGATTACACCTTTGCCTATTGCTGGCACATCGCAAACAACCCCACGCCCGCGCAGGCAATAGCGACGCAGATGGACAACATCCACAAGACCCAGGACCTCCGGATCATGCCGCAGGTCGTCACGGTCTCGCAGGCCTGGAGCGGCTGGCGCGACGAGGGCAGCATATGGAAGATCCCCCCCGAGGACTACAAGACCCTGTTGCGCAAGGCCGAGGAATTCGTCGCCACGCTTCCCGACGAGGAACTCGGCAGCAAGCTGCTCCTGCTGGACAACTGGAACGAGTGGGGCGAAGGCCACTACATCGCGCCCTACCGCGAATTCGGGTTCGGATACCTCGACGCGGTCCGCGAGGTACTCGGCGATGCCGGCGCCCAGCAGCCCCACGTCGACCTCATCCCCGAAGACATCGGGTTCGGTCCATACGATACCGCGTACAAGGCCCACATCCAGGAGAAGGAACAACTGCGCGACCTGGTTTCGCAGAGGGTGCGCAAAGACGGCCCACCCGACAAAGGACTGATTGCCTGGTGGGCGTTTGACGAAGACAAAGACTGCCCCGTCGCGCTCGACTACGCGGGCAACAGGCTGGGCGGGAGGCTCATTGACGCCGAAAGGGCCGAAGGCATCGACGGAAACGCCCTGGTATGCAACGGCGGGTGCGTTGTGATCGAGAACAACCCTAGGCTCTCGCCGGCTGCCGCGCTGACCATCGAATGCTGGGTAAAGACCGACCTCGCCGGACAAGCCAACACCTGGTTTGTCAATCGCATATTCAGCGGCGGCACCGACACCGGGTACCGCATGGGCGTCCTCGATGGCAACCCCTGTTTCGAGGTGCCCGAGACCGAATGGAGCCACCATCTCAAGGCCGGTGCGCCGCTGCCTACCGGAAGGTGGGTGCACCTCGCGGGGACCTTCGACGGCACCGTCCAGCGGATCTACGTGGACGGGCAAGAGCAAGGCGCCATGGACCGCCCGGGGCCGGTGAACCCCAATGACTTCCACCTTTGCCTGGGCAGCTACGAAGTGAACCACGCGGCGCACTTCACCGGCCTGCTCGACGAAGTCAAGCTATACGACCGCGCACTGACCCCTCAAGAAATCCGCGACCACTACCACAACCTGGCCGACCGGGCACAGTAGTTCTCGCCACGTAGAAGTTTGCTTGGCAGATTGTAAGAAACGCTCAATCGAAATCAATGAACCGGAGCAAAACAGGGACTGACGCAAGCAAGCGCGTGCTTGGGAAAGCACGAAGCGCGACGGGTCTGATAATCATCTAGGCGGCTCCTCCGTCGGGTCGTGATACTCTCGTGTGTTGAAAAACCGCCGAGAGGCACAACCCGAGAGGAGGAGGCCGTGAAGACACTATACGCAGGA
>Ga0272441_10012973_pt1 | contig 12073 bp, 8 predicted proteins | sample SSMProp6N_FD_193582 | JGI IMG/M metagenome (GOLD analysis project Ga0272441, IMG submission 193582) | Marine sediment archaeal communities from Little Sippewissett salt marsh, Falmouth, MA, United States - SSM-Prop-6N | ecosystem: Environmental > Aquatic > Marine > Wetlands > Sediment ...
TTGAGCGGGCAGTTGTCGCAGGCCGATTCACGATTGGCCCATACCTGATAACAATACCGTCCCACCATGTTTCCAGGCGTCATTTTAACCGATTCTGCCGCAGCCCGGTTTGTCCAGACAATTTTAAGATCCAGATCCTGGTAAGTCAACGTTTCCATGACACTGCTCAGGATCATCTCTTTTTCTTTCTCCGATTCCTGAAGGGCTACCTCCGCACGCTTCTGCTGAGTGATATCTCTCGACAGGATGACAGCCCCCCCGGGAAATGGACTGATTGTGATTGAAAGCCACTGATCATAATACTCCTGTTCGGAAAATGTTTTTATGGTACCGTTTTCAATACAATCCATCATCTCCCGGTACATATCAATTTTATGTCTGGACGCATAATCTTTGTACATACGGTCTCCGATTTGCGGCAGCCGCCTGCCGGATGTCCGTTTTGCACGGTTAAAAGCAACAACATGCCCCTTTCTGTCGACGATCACCATATCAACGGGTATGTAATCAATGATTGAAAAGTCAACAGATGCGTCAAAGGAATGCACATGCATTTGCGCACCTTGATCTGCCGCGCGTGCCCGATTCTGTTCAGGTTTCTGATTTTCTTTTTCCGGTTCCGATATATGGGACATCAGTATGAATTCCCTCTCCAAATAGTCCAGAATCTGAATGAATTTTCAACAGGATCGAATCAGCCAGGTCTGAAGAACCTGCAATATGCTTTTCATTAATAATTATTAAGATAAAAAGTTGTTTATATTACGGATATTAGCTTTCAATAGCAAGCCCTTTCTGGATTGTTACAAAAATTTAATATTTGTTATTATCACGACGAATCTGTCCTGATAATTCTTTATCCTTTTGAAAAACAATGCCGGCAATAATTAAAATGAGTCCCAGCAGCGAAGAGAACAGGAACGGTTCACCGGCAAACCGGTGCAGCATCAGCAGTGAAAGAAATGGACTCATATACACAATGCTGCTCATTTTTGCCGTATTCCGCGACAATTCCAGGGCCTTCATCCAAAAAACAAATGAAATCCCCATCTCGAACATGCCAATCCACAGCGTTCCGGAGAGCGCCTGCAGCGGCGGCAATTCAATGGTGCCTCGCACTGCAAGAACCAGCAATAAAAGGTAAACAAATCCGAAAAATCCGTTCAGACCCAGTTTGATTACAGCGGGACGGCTGTCACGCTTGTTCAGAATCCAGTAAACAGACCATATCAGACCACTGCTCAACGCCAGGACCACACCGTGCAGATTCAGAATCTGCCATTCCAGAAAGCGCCCCCTGGTTGAAATGACGGCAATACCCGCAAGCCCCAAAAAAAGGCCCAGCCATTGTAATTTCAGGATTTTCTGTTTAAAGACAACCGCTGAAAAAAATGTGAGTAGAATGGGCCATGTATAATTCAACGGCTGAGCTTGCTGTCCAAGGAGAAGGGAATATGCCTTAAAAAGAACAAGATAATACAGAAAAGGATTCAGAAAACCCATGCCTGCAGATCTTAACAGGAATCGGACATCCGATGCCATGACCAGAGGCCATTTTTTCATCACAACAACGGCCGTTCCGATTACAATGAGTGAAAAAAAGGAGGACCAGAAAAGCATGACAGGAATGTCATTGGACAATGATTTGAGAGTCAGCTTGAAAGCGGAAGCAACGGTTGACCAGCATATGGTGGCTCCCACTGCATAACAATATGCTTTTTTTGCAGTGTTCATGGTTACTGTGAAATGTAAAAAGGAAATCTTCAAACGGAATATGAATACTGCCTGATACAGCGGGCGGATTGATTATTCCCATTGATTGTTCAGCCGTGCCTCCCTTGCGGCAAGACCCCGCTGAACCAGATCTCGAATATGATCCAGATCAAGTGGTTTGGTAATGTATGTATATCCATCGTCCTCTATGGTTTCCATAATGGTTTCAGCCGATGGATATCCGGTCATCATGATAACGATAGCGTTCGGATCCTTTTCCTTGATCTTTTCAAGAAACTGAAGACCGCTGATATTCGGAAGATGAATATCAACAAAATAGAGATCGATATCCCGCTTTTCACACTGTTTTAATGCAGCTTCCCCATCCTCGGCTTCAATTGTTTCATGCCCCATACTTTGGAGTACACGATGCATCAGCGACCGGATGGACGCTTCATCATCCAATATCATGATGACAGCCACAGGTGCTCCTCCTGTTAGATGAACAATATATAATAATATGTCAAAAAATTACATGAAATTCAAGATATTCTTTTGTTCTGTATACCGGAGCATCGGGAAAAAACGATCCCTGATACAATGTACAATGCCCCGTCCAGTAGACCGGGGCATTGCCTTCCATTACTGTGAAGCATGTTTCGAATATTCTGTATCATCCGGCTCCGGAAAATGGTTTTTACTCAAAATGATCCGGAACCACGTACTCTCCCAGACGGGATTTGGCTGTTTCCAGCCGGTCTATTTCATTGTCAATGACATCAAAAACAATCTGTGGTGTATCAGGCACCTTCGTCATATAGATATCCCTGATACGCTTTATTTTGGTCAAAAATTCATTGATCCGGAGCGTAAACTGCTTCTCATACGCATCTTGCGTGTATGACTTCCCAAGTATATTCTCAAACAATTCCCTGAGATCCTTATATTTCGGTATATAACCAACCGGTGTCCGAATGGCGTCGGCCTCTTCGTGAACACGGCGCTCCATCCATTTCAGCCAGACAGCTTTGTCCGTTTTCTCATTCAACCATCCTCTTCCTTCAATATCTTTAAGAAAATAGTTGACGCCGAATATTCTGGGCGGATTTTTCACATTTTTTTTGAAATCGAGATTTTTCTGAATATAATGACTCAGCGGCACGGATACAAAATCGAGGTTGGACATGGGATTGAATTTCGGCACACCTTCCTGACCCAGTGTGGCCGCCGTTGTTTCGGATTCCAGCGCAGCACCGATAGTGATGATGCCGTGATCCCAGTCGAAAGATTCCCGAAGGGGAATCCATGCACTTGAGTCACGTCCGCCGTATATCATACCGCCTACTTCAACACCGGCCGGATTATTGATTTCCGGATCCGCATTCTCCAGACATTTCAGATCCAGTGTAAACCGGGCATTTTTATGAGAGGGCGTGATTTCATTGCCCTTATCATCTTTTTTTCCGGGATACCATTCCCCCGAATGATTGATCCCCTTTCGGGGCATATCACTGTCTTTACCAATCCAGTATACGCCCCTGTCCTCTGTGACAAGACAGTTGGAAAAAATCAGTTCATTGGGGGCATGTAGTGTTTTCCATATGATGGGATCATCCGTCGAATTGATCCCCATGATAATTCCGAACATGCCTTTTTCAACATTGACTGCACGGACCTTTCCGTCAATGGCCCGCAGATAAGCAATATCGTCCCCCACGATCGATTCCCCTGACATCATAGACGTTGAAGTCTTGCCGCAGAGTGAAGGGAAAGCACCTGTAAAATATGTTTTCCGGTTTCCCCGTCCGTTGACACCCATAACAAACATGTGTTCACACAACCAGTTATCATGAGTCGCACGGTTGATGGCAAGCCGCATGGACAGTTTCTTCAACCCAAGCGTATTGCCTCCATATTGCGTATTTGCACTGTATACGATTTCATCCTCGGTATCAATATAGACGCGACGCTTGTCAATATCCCTGGAAACCATATGGTCCAGGACTCCCTGGCCATGGACAATTTTAAAAAAGGATCCTGATTCTCCCTGACGTTTGAACTCCTCATAACCCTGCCGGTAGAGCAGATCCAGACTGTGGGCCACATATGCGGAATCCGTTAACTGACAACTCAACACGGAAAAAGGGGATTTTTTCGGACCCAGACAAAAAAATCTCACATATACTTCGCGATCATGCATAATGCCCTGCATGATTTCACGAATTTCTTCCAGACCCTCCTCCTTGTCAATGGCATTGATATGTGGTCCCAGGTCTTTTCCTTTTGGTACCAGAAACTTTGTATGGGCCTTGTCCCTTGCCTGGTCATAAAAACCGTCAAAATGCATCGTATGCCCCGGAATGGCAAGTTCAATCTCTTCACCCTTTTCCAATGCCGACCGCCGCACATAATCCAGATCCTCTTCAGAATCTGTAATGACAGTAATTTTTGCCGGCTCACACAAACCGATATATTCACTCAGGAATTGATACAGATTCAAATTGTTTATGGCGATCAGTTTTTGATAATTCATATCATCCATTCTGCTTCTTAAATATTCCTGATCATTTCTTCCCATGCCATTCTCCTGATTAATAAAAGATGTGCGTTTGTCTCAAAATATAATAACTATCCCATTCAAACGCAACAGATATAGTATTTTTTCGATATGATTGAATATTTTTACTTCAATTTATTTTGCATTGGTTATCGTTTCCTAATATCTCATTTTAAACCCGGCTTGAGAATGATGCCCTGCCGGGCGTGCCCGTTTATTTTAACCACCAGCGGCATTTGAAAACGCAGCAGTCTGGTAATTCCCTTGGTTTCCGCCGGTCGCTGATTTAAAAGCCATTCCCAATCCAGATAACCCGAGAGATCTCGAAAGGAAACAACCATGTATCCGATACCGAAGCTGATAAGATTCTGAAAAAAGTGAGATCCATAAGACGGTTCAATATTCAGATCATCAAAATCCGCTTCCACAATGGCTCCCACGCTGGAAATCTGATCCCAGGTGACCGGGATGCCGAGTCCGGGATCCATACTTCCCCATCGGCCGAGACCGATTAAAAGATACCGTCGTTTTTCCGATGCAAGTTTTTTATTGAAATAATGAACATCCCGGGCCGCTTCACCGGTCATAGAGCGCTCAAACATATGGCGGTCCACAACAACCGCATCATACAAATAATCAATACATCCGTTCCCGAGAACATGACTGCTTCGGCATATCAGCTGGTGCTTTTGATAATGCCCCAGGGATATTGCATCTGATTCTCCGTGTATCACCATGGGGCGCATTTGAACCACCCCCATATCATAATCAACGGTCCGGGAAGAATCCACGTGTACGGCAAATTCCAGTTCCACAGGTGTGCCCATTGCCGATCGCGTTTTTTCCAGCAAATCACCCAGAATATCGTGAATCGGGAATCCGGTATCATTGAGAACAGGTGCGAGGGATACTATCCCTTTGCCCTTTCCGGATATTTCCTGTTTCATCTGTTGATTTGATTCGTCCGAGAGGCGAGTGACTTTCTTCAGCAGTCCCATATCCGCATTGCCGACAGGAAGCTTTTTAACGGCCGGATCATCCAGGTCAATTCTTTCGATACCGGCTCCCCGTTCCATGTCCAGAGCAAAGAAATCCTTCTGAAATTTAAATGCCTGCCCGGAGATGGCGGGCGCTCCGGTATCATTTTCAACTTTATTGGGACAGAACCGCATGGACTGCCCTCCCTCCATGATCATCTTTCCCAACCCGAAAGCCATATGGACCACACCATCCGTCACCTTCTGTGGGGGCAATGGATAATAATTATATGATCGCGCCACACCGGACAGCGCCGGATAAAAACATGCACCGTACCTTCCTCCCATCATTTTCTGGATCACCACGGCCATCTTTTCTTCCTCGAGCCGGTAAGAAGTAGCCTGCATATAGGATTTGGAGGCCTGGAGGAAAACAGAGGCATAAACCCGGATAATCGCGGTTAGCAATGCGTCCAGCCTGCGCCACAGCACTTTGCCTGTGTTTGGCAGCATATAGGTATGATAAATCCCCGCAAACGGATAGTTATGTGAATCCTCCAGAAGGCTCGATGACCGTACAGCCACGGGTGTCTTCACCATTGTCAAATAGGCAGAGAGCTGATCCAGAATGGTTTCCGGCAATTTTTTGGATTGAATAAAACGTGATACAATTTTCCTGTCATCGGATTCACCCAGGGCAAAATCCAGAAGATTGTTTTCAGAAATAAAAAAATCAAACACATCCGAACCCACAATAACAGCCGGGGGGACACAAACGCGTATGTTATCATGAGGTTGGAGTATGGATGTGTCTGCAAGGAGCCTGTTCAGAAAACAGAGACCGCGCCCCTTGCCTCCCAGAGATCCTCCTCCGATACGGGAAATGCTGGTCTCGGTATTAAATGTCTCCTTTTTGAAATCAGTAACGGTTCCCTGCTGCTGAAGCTGCCGGTATTTTATAATGGTGGAAAGGATATTTTCCCGTGTTGCTTCAGCTGTATTAAAATCCGTCACTTTCCTGGGACGGAGCTGATAGGCCAGCCAGAATTCTGTTCTGGCCTTCAGCCAGTTGGAAAAGTGATTTCGCTCGGCGTGATAAATAATACTCTCCAGGGGCAATTGCATCAGTTGCGCTTCCAGTGAGGCCAAATCCCCCGCACGACCGATTTCGTTTCCATCAGGGGTTCGGAAGATAAAATCACCAAAGCCCAGTTTGTCCACGACAAATTCCCGAAGATCCTGCAACAGCGTCGGAGATTCCTTGAGTAAAAAAGAGACACCCATCTCTTCAGCCCGCCTGGCATTTTCCGGAGATCCGGAATGTAGAAGTATCGGAATATCAGGATAACGGTTTCGCACCTCCCTGGCAAAGGCAAATCCCGCTTTTTGAAAGGCTTTTCTGTTTTTCGGAAAATCAACGTCCGAAAGAATCCCCAGTACCGTCTCATGATAGGCTGTAAAATAATGCATGGCTTCTTCGTAGGATGTACACAGCAGAATTTTGGGCCTGGCCCGCTGCCGCAGCTTTTTATGGGGAAGGCTGAGTCCTTCGGATATCAGGCGCTGGGACTGCTTCATAATCTCTTCATACAGCAGGGGAAGAAATGATGAATAATACCGGATATTATCCTCAATCAGTATCAGTGTCTGCACACCCAGAACATCCGTATCATGTTCAATATTGAGTTTGTCCTCGATATTTTTGATGATTGCCAGTATCAGGCGGTAATCACCAAGCCATATAAATACCTGGTTACAGATTCCGGTATCCTTGTGCAGGTCAGGGAGTCCCTTGAGTTCCTTGTTGTCGAATGCCATCAGAACCACGGGAACATCAATACCTGCGACACGGATTCTTTCCAAAAACTGTGCAGGATGCATATCCTCAATATGCAGCGTACTGATAACGAGATCAAAACGTTTGCCATTCAGAAGTTTTTCCAGGGCTTCTTTGCCGCTGGAAACCCGTGTAATTACCGGATCATAAGCCAGGCTGAGTCCCTGATCGTTTTCAAATAACTGTTCGTAGAGACGGCCGTCCTCTTCGAAAACAAAAAGGTCATACTCACTGGAAACCAGCAGAATATCCACAATCCGGTTCTGTATCAGATTCTGAAAACCCTGAAACCGGGAGGCATATCCCTGGTTGATCCATAAAGGCACACCCGGAGAATGAGAATGATTATGTATTGATCGGCTGCTCATGGCTGGTCCATATGAAAAGCAACCGTCCGGTCAACAATACGAAAAACGGTTGCTTTCCATGGAAAAACATATCATTTAAAAAACAGAACAGATGTCGATATCATACGGATCAGGCATACAATCCGCGCATTTCCGCCACTTTTCTGACCCGGTCAATCCCCACAATGAATGCTGCCGTCCGCATTTTCACTTTATAAGCTTTTGCCGTATTCATGACTTCTTTAAATGCATTGACCATAATTCTTTCCAAATCCTGATTCACGCGCTCTTCAGACCAGTAATATCCCATCCGGTTCTGGACCCATTCCAGATATGAGACTGTTACACCTCCCGCATTGGCAAGTATATCGGGAATGGTGTGTATGCCCCTGCTGTTTAATATCTTATCCGCCTCGGGTGTGGTCGGTCCGTTGGCTCCCTCGGCAATGACCTTTGCCTTGATTCGTTTTGCGTTTTCACTGGTTATCTGGGCCTCCAGAGCGGCCGGTATGAGGATATCCACCTCTTCCTCCAGAAGCATTGCAGGATTATCATATTTTTTTGCCAATCCCGTTTTCTCAAAATTCTTCAGACTGCACGTCGGACTTTGCTGAATATAATCCAGGGCCGCTTTCATGGAAATGCCATTTTTATTATAAAACGCGCCGTCCACATCACAAATGGCCACGATGGTCGCTCCCATGCCTTCCAGAATCTCACCTGCGTAGGAACCCACATTGCCGAAACCCTGTATGGCGATCGTTGCTTTGGAGAGGGAAATTCCGATATGCTCATGTTCCGTCATCTCCCTGACACAGAAGGCCAGACCCATGGAAGTTGATTTTTTACGTCCTTCAGATCCACCCAGCTCAATGGGTTTCCCGGTAATGACTCCCGGCAGATGGTGTTTAAAATGCATGCAGTAGGTGTCCATCATCCAGGCCATAATCTGGGGCGTTGTTCCCACGTCGGGTGCAGGCACATCAAGATCCGGACCGAAAAGATCGGCCATTTCCGCGATATACCGTCTGGCCAGACGTTCCAGTTCCTGTGTGCTGATGCTTCTGGGATCAACGACCACACCGCCTTTCCCGCCACCGAACGGGACACCGACCACGGCACATTTATAGGTCATCCAGAGAGCCAGCGCCTTGACTTCATCGGCTGTGACTTCGGGATGAAAACGAATCCCGCCCTTGCCCGGACCCCGTGCAATGGAATGCTGACAACGGAATCCCTGGAACACACGTATGGACCCGTCATCCATTCGTACCGGAAGACTCACCTCTGTCATCCGCCGGGGCTGTTTGATCATGGCAATCTGATTATCGGTCAGATTTAACACGCGTGCTGCTTCATCAAATTGTTCAATGGCAATCTGAAAAGCATTCATCGTCATGGCAGGTTTGGACATTATATGCCTCCTGGTCAATTATAAAATTCATGAAATATATTCAATTGACTGCGCCTCGAAAAATGAATGGATTATACAGGCTGAAGCACGATAGGAAGGATAATCTGCATGTGTTGCTCTGTTGAAAACCGTTTCATATCCACTCCGGACAGATACGTCTGTAAATCTATCGGGTGATATGGTACTGGCAGAATGATAAAAAGGACAAACATATTAAGGATGACGATTAATTGCGCGTGCGCATTAAAAACGGGTATGCTTGTACTGATTACCATTTGGATTCCAGATAAAAATCCAGAAGTATCGGCTTCCGTACCTTCAAACGGAAGCCTGTTGAAAACAACTTAGACTCATCACAAGAAAAAGTCAAGTTGTTTTTGATCCGGAGAATCGGGGAAAATATAACATTGTGTATCAATGCCATGCAAAAGATCGGTATATTAAAAAGATTTCGCTTCCTCGATCAGCATGATGGGAATGTCGTCGCGAATGGGATATTTCAGACGGCAATGACGGCATTTCAATTCATTTTTGGATTGATTGTATTCCAGCTCCCCTTTGCACTTCGGACAAGCCAGTATATCAAGAAGTTCCTTTTTTAACATAAGTCAAGTCTCTCGAAATAATTGTAATTATTTTTGGTCCGTCCTGAGAATATCATACAGTGGATCAGGAGCCCTGACAACCTGTCCCCCGGATGTTAAAAAACAATGAACCGTGTAACCGTCTGCCCGCTTCCGGGTATCTTCTTCACCATATACTCCATATTCAATCCGCAGCCGTGTACGCCCGGCGCTTTTTATAAAAGTCCGGATCTGCAGCATCTCATCATAATGAACCGGCCGCATGTACCGGCAATGCGCTTCAATCACCGGCATCATAATGCCCTGCTGCTCAACGGTTTTATAGTCAAGCCCCGTCCGGCGGAGAAGCTCTGTTCTGGCCGCTTCAAACCACTCAAAATATCGGGAATGATAAGCCACATTCATCCGGTCTATATCCGCATATCGAACCCGTACCCTGTATTCAAACATGCGTTTTTTATCCTGTCTATTTTTCTTTATAAAATCCCATGCGTCCGTATTTTTCAATGCGTTGTTCAATCAGTGATTCAGGTGGAATCATTGCAAGGTCATTGAGATGATGAATCACCCGTTCCTTGATGATTTCGGCCGCTTTTTGCAGGTTCCTGTGTGCGCCGCCGGCCGGTTCAGGGAGGATTTCATCAATGACTCCCAGTTTCAGCAGATCGCCGGCGGTCGGTTTGAGGGCTTCAGCGGCCATTTCCGCCCTGGCTGAATCTCTCCACAGAATGGCGGCACATCCTTCGGGAGAAATTACTGAATACCATGCATTTTCCATCATCAACACCCTGTCACCAAGACCGATACCCAGTGCCCCCCCCGAAGCACCTTCACCGATAATCACCACAACAACGGGAACAGGAAGGTGGGACATTTCAAAAAGGTTCCTTGCTATGGCTTCTCCCTGGCCGCGTTCTTCGGCACCGATCCCCGGATACGCCCCGATGGTGTCTGCAAAAACCACGACAGGTCTTTTGAACTTTGCTGCCATTTTCATTAACCGGATCGCTTTCCGGTATCCTTCCGGATTCATCATTCCAAAATTACGGTAAAGTTTTTCCTTGGTGGTTCGTCCCTTCTGCTGCCCCATAAACATGACCGGGCGTCCTTCAAGCTTCGCCAGCCCCCCAACCAGCGCCGTATCATCAGCAAACAGCCGGTCGCCGTGAAGTTCAATAAAATCATCCAGTATGACCTGGATATAATCCAGTGTATAGGGACGATCCGGATGACGTGCAAGCTGAACCCGCTGCCATCGGGTTAATTTTGAATAGGTCTCATCAATGAGTTTCTCCAACCGTCCTTCCAAACGCCTGATTTCCTCGACCAGCTCCACGTTTTCCTGGACTGCGTATGATTTCATCTCGGTAATCTTCTTTTCAAGCTCGACGATGGGTTTTTCAAAATCCATCACATAACCCGCCATGATGCCGTCTCCTTTTTACCCTGTCAATCAATCCGGAAAAGAGACCGGAATACTATCTCGAGATCGAGCAGGGGTGTATAATTTTTCAGATAAAATACCCGGTACTGCTCGATTTCCTTTTCACCCAGGGATTTTCTTTTATTGACCTGAACCAGACCTGTCATCCCCGGTTTATATCCCAATGCGGCTTTTGTTTGCCTGCAGGGAAGAACCTCCATACCCACAAGACTCATCTTCCCTGTCAGCACAGACAGAATGCGGACAAGTCTCCCAAACCTGGGGACATCAAACCGGCCGTTCAAAGCAGTATCCAGAATGGTAACACATCCCCCTCTGCCGTCGAGCACTTTCCGTCTGCTGAGCCTGTAAGCAGGATGCAATATAATGAAAATGATGTTAAAAAACAAAACCGGTAGTATCAGCACAGACACACCGATATCCACACAACGTTTAAAAAACCGGTTGGGTGCCGCATATATCCGGTAATCAAGATCCACCAGCGGGATATCATCCAGACGATCGATGGACGTACGTCCAATAATCACATCCAGATCACGGGGCACCATTTTAAAATCAACATGCAAATCCTTGCTGCGCATCACCGTTGTCAATATCCGGTCATAGCTGGTGGATTCTGATGAAAAAATAACCTCATCGATGCGATGCGTTCTGGCAATACGTTCCAGATCATCCACAAGACCAAGCACAGGGAATCCCGGAGGTGTCTGACACAGAAAATCATCATCTGTCAGCCCCAGAAAACCCAGAACTTCATACCGGTTGCTTTTATCACCATGCAGACGGTCCAGAATCTGCATGCCGAAATTATCAGGACCAACGATCAGGGTGCGCGGCCTTCCCATACGGCGGCCCAGTTTGGCCAGTCCGGGAATGTGGCCGAATCGCGTAAATCCCCGCACGATCTGCCGCCATCCCGGGACAAAAAAAGCGTTGATCACACCTGCCATCAGCACCACCTGCCGCGAATGGGCATACTGGGGCAAAAAGAAAGTCAATGATGTATTCAGCACCCACCCCAGTAAAATGCCGCCGATCATTTTTACCGTGTTCTGAATCCGGCGTTCATACACACCCAGAGCAAAGAGACTGCCGATCCATATCAGACTGTAGAGCAGAACCACAATACGGTACGAATCCCACCGGTATAAATTACCGAACCGAATCAGAATGGCCATCATCAATCCGGCCGCACAGCAG
>Ga0272441_10012974_pt1 | contig 12072 bp, 15 predicted proteins | sample SSMProp6N_FD_193582 | JGI IMG/M metagenome (GOLD analysis project Ga0272441, IMG submission 193582) | Marine sediment archaeal communities from Little Sippewissett salt marsh, Falmouth, MA, United States - SSM-Prop-6N | ecosystem: Environmental > Aquatic > Marine > Wetlands > Sediment ...
AAAGGGGCACTATGTGTATGCGTACGATGGGATATACTGCGGGGTGATAATTGCTGCGGGAAGTAGGAGGGCTGCGGCAGTATGCAGACCGGTAAGCTCAGAGGTTGTGGACAATGGTGAGGATATGGGGTAGAAGATAAATAACTTCAATACTCCATTTGATGTGTGGTTTTTGGGGTCTATTACTTAAGGGGCAGGCACTCTCCAGCCTTTTGTGGTAGATCCCAATTTTTATTTAAGCGATTGTAAAAAATACCGACAAGTAGGTAACAATTAAATACCTCTTTAATGAGGGCTTGTTCTCTCTTTATCCCCCTAGTGAGACTCCCGGCCTACTTGGGGGATTTTATTTGCAAAGCAGTTTTATTTGAATTATTAGTGTGGGACATCCATTAATTGATTTTGCCCCGTGGGGAAGTAAACCTTCATATTGAACTGTCCACCCTGCGGGGCTCTTTTTTTATACACACAAAGCGCACATAAAACGCACATAAAAGTGTGCATAAGTATCTGATTTTTGTAATGTTTGCTCATTTTTCATTTTTTTGTTTCACAAATATATTTTTTTGTTTAGTTTATTTCACGGACACTAACTAAGGAGTATTAATATGAAGGGACAAAAACCACGCACAATTCATGCTAAGCGACTAGCGGACAGGGCTTTAGAGCTAAGACAGGAGGGATTGTCTGCATCTAAGATAGCTAGACAGATGTCGAGTGAGGGTCATGTCACCGCTTGGGGCACAAGTATTAAGCCATCGTATGTTCGTTGTTTATTTTCGCGTTTAGGTTTGGGAGATCCGAAGAAGAAGATTAAGCGCAGGGTTTCTCCTGATCAAAGTGCGTTATTAAACTTTACTCGAGCTATCATGGACAGCAAGCTTCCCACTGACAAAAAACTTGGAACTCTGAAGCTTTTGTTTTTAGATTCTAATGAAACAGGAGCAAAGGGATGAGTGAAACTAAATGCTGTTTATGTGGTTCAGATGTCGACTGCATAGTGGTATGCGATGAATGTTTCAATGAAGGCGAAGACACTAGTAGCCTAGAAAAACTCCGCGCCGATGCGGAGAAGCTGGCTGTGGCTTTGGAGAAAACGATAAAAGAAAACACAATAATGCTTAACGAACAGAAGTGCGCGAGAGATGGCCACGATTGGGAACCTGACACAAGCCTGACTATTATGCGTTGTGATAGGTGTGGCCTTGGTATGAACACGAATGATTCAAGACAAACCCTCGCCGAGTTTCGCAAGCGATGGCCGAAGGAGTTAGGGGATGAGTAAGCCGAGAGAAACTAGTGAAATTGAATTGTTTTTTGAAAATGGCACTGTGATTAATTCAGCTCAATCGGGTCCTATCATTCAAGTCGATGGGCCGGTGAGGGTAGTTCGGTTTGAAGACTACGAAGATTTGAAGCAAGCCGCTGAGAAGCTGGTTTTCTTCTTTGAAAAACATTTGGAACATTCAGACCTGGACAATAAGAATTGCTGGAAAACTTATGCAAAAGGATACCTCGCCGAATTTCGCAAGCGATGGCAGAAGGAGCAAGGGGAATGATTAAAAAAGATCGCGGAGGACCATATCGCGAGTACGGAAAAAAGATGAGGGGGTTCCGGCAAGAATCAGGGTTAACACAGTCAGGCTTAGCACGGAGGCTAGGCCTAACGTCTGCGCAATTTGTTTCGAACATTGAGCGAGGCATAGCCCTGTTACCTGCGACATTTGTTCCTAAAGTGAGCAGGATGTACGGAATCAAAAAGCAAACATTAATTGATCTGTATACTGACGCGAAAAACTACGAGTATACACAAAGAGTAAAAGGAGGATGAAATGAAGACCGGTTTACCAATGAAAATGCCCAACGAAATTCCTGGCTTTTTAAGGCATATTCGAGAAACAAGATGTCTCACTCAATCAGCATTCGCAAGGCAACTTCAGGTAGACCGTCAGTACATATGGAACGCCGAGAACCTCGATTCTTATGCAAAAGGACTAAGGGGGATGGCCCTTCTAAAAAGAGTGTCCAAGCGCATGGAGCTTGACATGAGAGAGCGAGAGCATATGAAATTATTGATTCTAGATAGAATAGCGCCGTGAGTATCCAAAACTAAGGTCAGTGGGGATGAGTTTTAGAGGTTTATATGGGTGATCACATGCTTATCTTGTGGGCAATTTTAATTCTTTTTCTAATGTACTTGATATTGTTTTCCTAATAAAAACCCCTGGCATTAGTCAGTCACCTTATACCAGGGGGAGTAAAAGGAACGCATGAGGCTTTCTTACTTTTAATCGGTTTGCTTTTCGTTTTTCATTAGCTATAATCAAAGAAACTTTATCTTTTTTAGCCATGAGATACGTTTAAGCTTCCGGCGGGCTCTTTAATTTGGGGCCCGTTTTTAAAGATGAAAAAGACAATACTACTTGAGTACGTTAACGACACCTATATATTGGACGGAAAAACTATTTCGACCCAAAGTCTTTTTACTGAGCTAAGAGAGAGAGGCTATCGCGGCTCTATTCGCGCTTTTAATAAGCTACTCACCGCGTTAGATTCTATTCCTTCCAAGAGATTAGAAATCCCATTAGACAAATAGATAAAACTATTTAAGAATTTCTATGTGAGCGACCCAGATATTAAAAAACTTCGTGAAGAGCATATAGAAAAACTCCGCTCGATTAAGCCTGTGATGACTGTTAAGAGCTTAAATCAGGCAAGATCAAATGAGGTGATTGATTACGTGATGCAGCGCCTACAAGACGGTGTGCGTTACGACATGATTCGCCGCGAGATAGGCTTAGGGGATCACAACGGGCAAAGGATGTGGGCTGAGATCAAGAAAATAGTCTCAGAATATTTAGTCCCCACATCTGCTGAGGATGCTTTACTTGCCAGCCATCAATCGATGAGCTTCTGGCTTAAAAAGTACGAGGACTTTGTCTGCTCGTTAGATCAAGAGATTGAAGCCTGCCCAAGACCCCAGCTTATGAACACGCCAGATGGTCCTAAGATGATAGATACTACGGCTTTGGGCACACTAATGCGCGTGAAATCAGAAGCACTGGATAAATTAATCAAGCATAAAAACCAATTATTTCAGGATTTTATGAAGATTAAAACATTGGAAGCGAAAGAGCGTGGCAATCAGGGTACAAGCATTCTTATTGTTAACAATATTCCCCGCCCGGAAACTCGAGTAAAGGATGTTCAAACGGATTTGACAGCCCAAGTCAAAGCTGTCAGAGGGACGAAAAACCAGCTTGAGCAAGGCAAACGAAATAAGGATAGAGAATGACTATAAGCCCACTAAAAAGGGCATAGAGTTTCACTCATCCAACAATTTTATCAAGGTATTAGTCGGCGGATATGGCTCCGGAAAGACCCGTATGGCGGTTGAGGAGCTTTTGCAATTGCTTTTAGAGAACCAAGGAATGCGTATTGGGGTGTTTAGAAAGACTATGCAGTCCTTGAATGACACTACGCTACATGAATTCTTAGGAATGTTGCCTGATGAGGTGGGTGATTTTAACAAAAACAACAACACTTTTACCTCGATTAATGGCTCTGAGTGCATATTTCGCGGGTTAGATAAGCCATCGAAGATGAAGTCCTTGAACTTGGCAGCAGTAATTATCGACGAAGCCGACGAGATTACCAGGGAAGACTTCAACACTTTGCTATCTCGCGTCAGACAAAAGAGAAAAGACGGCCAGGATTACCCATATGTTATTATATTAATACTTAATCCTGTTGAAGAGACCCATTGGATATACGAATTATGCACAAAAGAACACCAAAAGTACGACAAACAGGGTGGTCTTTTGGAGCTTCACCTGTCTAGTTACGACAACAAAGAGAATTTACCCGACGATTACATCCCAAACCTAGAGGCGACACTAAGTGCCGATGAAATCAAGATGATGATTAATGGTGAGTGGGGAAGAATCAATCGCGGGATGGGTGTGTATTCCGATGCTTTCAGCCTTCAGCTTCACGTTAAGGACATCCCCTATAAGCCTGGAATGATGATCATTCGCGGGTGGGACTTTGGTGTAAAGCGCCCGGCGTGTGTTGTTTGTATCAAGGATACCTACGGCAGAAAGAACATTTATCGTGAAATACTGGGCAGGGACGAGTATTTAGACCATTTTGCTCCACGGGTTTTACAGATGTGTGACGGTTTGTTCGGGAAAAACTACCCGACAATAGATTATTGCGACCCACGCGGGCACGATAGAAACGATACTGGCAGAACTAGCGTTGATGTTTTGAATGAATTTGGGGTTTATCCCATTGGTGAGCGCGGGATGCGGGCATATGTGGACCCTGGAATAAGGATGGTCCGCTCAGAATTACAAACTTTAGTTGCAGGACAGCCGAAGTTGACCGTTAGTCCAGAAGCGAAGATAGTAATAAATGCAATGAACGGCGGGTATGTATATGATGATAGGGGTGAGGTAGTTAAAGATGGGTATTTCGATCACTTAATGGATGCCTATCGGTATGTAGCTTACCAGGATTCTACAAACGACGCTGTGAAGGATGCCATTAGAACTCGTTCACAAAAGAAAAGGGTAATAAGAAATGCGCACACAGGATACTGACCAGAAAAAATTGAACTCAAAGATCAAAAACTGGGCGACAGATGAGAACTTTGCAGAACAAACACTAGCTAAACTGAGCTCTCAATGGCGTCATTTGCGTGCGGACAGGGAATATTTAGAAGAAAAGTGGCAGAGATTTTACAGAATGTGGTCTGTTGTGTCGGATTATGAAAAAAGATACGACGGTAGGGCTGATCTTTACTGGCCACAAATGAGAAAAGAAGTTGAAACCATGACCAGAAGGATAATCAAGGGTTTATTTCCCGAGGATTACATGGACGTGGATGCTACAAATTACGAATCAGATGAGCTAGCGGAGACAAATAAGCATGTTATTAGGCACTTTTACGACAATGTCATGCACATTAAAACAGACCTGGAACCCTGGGCGAAGCAAGTTGTTCTATATGGAACAGGCCCGCTCAAGGTCACATGGTCTGAAAAGAAAAACAAACAATGGTTTAAAAAACGAGAATACCAAGAGGTTAATGGAGAGTTTATTCCTAAATCCAAGCTCGTCAATGAGGAAGTAACCTTATACTGCGCGCCAAAAGTTGAGGTTTGTGACCTATTTAGGACGTGGATATCACCTATTACGGCTAATAATCCCAGCGAAATTAAGCAAGTTTACTACGAAAGAAAGGTTACATACTCACAGCTAAAGCAAATGCACGAAGAAGGCGCTGCAATTAACTGTGATTTTCTAAAAGATAAGGGAAAAGAGATAGATAATGAGTTTGATGAAACGCAAGACAAGCTTTCAAACACTGGCTCGAGCGGACTACTTACCGGCACTGATCCTTATTATAATCTTTTGGAGTGTTGGACTGAGCTTGATCTTCCAGATGGTTCTCGATTGCCTTGTGTGGTCTATATAATTAACGACTCTCACGTCATCCGCATACAACAGAACCCATATTGGCACCAATGTCCGCCGTTTGTTTTTGGCAGGTACATTAAACCGCCAGCTGGTGAGTTTTATGGGCGGGGATTACCCGAAGCCACAGAGTACATGCAGTATCAGCTCAATGACACAGTTAATCAAACGGTAGATAGTGCTACATTATCCTTAAATAATGTTGTTGTTGTGAATCCTGCCTTTGCTCCGAACGTAGAATCGTTTGAAATGGAGCCATCAGCTATTTGGTGGGCAGATCCAAATGGTGTTAAGCAGTTTAATTTCCCTGATTTATCCAATGTTGGTATTAAAAACGCTGAATTGTTGCGAAGTGTTATCACTCAAATGTCAGATAACTCCCCACAGCTACCAGATCCTATTGCTGGGAAAGCGAGAAGCACGGGGCAAGCCGAGTTAGCTATTGGCGAGTGGCAAACAGATCTTTATTCTTTCTTAGAAAAGCTTGAAATCGAGTGTATGGTGCCTATGACCAGGATGGTTCATATGTTGTTACAGCAATATGTGAAGGAAAAGATCATTGTTCGCATAGGCGGACGCTATGCTGGCACTTGGCTTAAGACAATTGTTGAGCCTGAGGAGTTATTGGGCTCATATGATTTCAGGTGGAAGGGTGCTTTGCAGACAGAAAATACAGCCGTGAAGGTACAGCAGATGTTAAACTTTATGAAGATCGCTGGACAAATCCCAGCCGAGCAGGGTGTTCGAGTAAACTGGCCAAACTTTATTGAGACATTTTTAACTGAAGGATTGCAAATCAAGAACTCTCATAAGTATCTTGAGACTGAGGATTTAAGTCCAGAAGTGCCCGCAGGTATAGAAAATAAGATAGTTTCTTACGGTGGACAGGTAAAGGTTAAGGCGGCAGATGACGATGAGGCGCATATAAGGATACATGAAAGAGTACTTGCTGAGATGAAAAACGCCTACCAACGCTCGCAAATGGAGCTACACATTGCAAGACACTATCAACAAAGGGATGAGAAAGCGGCCCAGGCCCAGATGCAGATGCAAGCCGCTGAAGCTGCCATGATGCAGATGCAAGGTGGTGGACAAGGTGGACAAGGTGGACCTGGCGGAAGAAATAATATGGCAGGAAATCAGGGGCAGTTGTCGGAAGCGACTGACAGTGCTGATTTACAAAGGGGTATTAGATGACAAAGCGAGTGGTTGGAAAAGATAATAACACCGGAGCATTTCAATTAGCTGTGCGCCAGGAAGAGTTAGAGCTATTAGAGCAGATGTTTAGCTCATCTGCGTGGAAGATATATAAAGAGATATTACAAAGTGTGAGAGATGGTCATCTGTTCGAATCAATGTCGATCAGAGAGCCTTATGCATTAAAAGAAAAGGTAAGCATTGCCGCTGGGATTAACTTAGCAGTCAATCAGCTTGGGGTGCTTGTCCAAACCAAACAAAAACTAAATGCTAAGTCCGTTGAGGGTGAGACGAAAAACCCCCGGTGAGCCATCCGTTAGGGGCGAGGAGGTTGCAAGATGCAACAAGAAAATAGTCCAGGGAACAATATGATTCCAAAACATCGTTTTGACGAAGTCAACGAGCGCATGAAAAGCGCTGAGCAAAGGGTGCAACAATTAGAGCAAATGTTTAACGCTCAACAACAGCGCGCTCAACAACCTCAACAGGAAGAAGATTCTCCTTTTGAGCCTCATGTTGAGAAGGCGATGCAAAGTCATTTTGAAAAATGGCTTCGCCCCTATGTTCAGAGATTTGATGTGGCACTCGGAAATCTAGTAGAGCAAAACGATGACGTGAAGTTTCGACAATTATACGGTACAGAAGCGGTAGAAAAGTTTTCTGACAAGATTGAGAACTTGCGCCGAGAGCGTCAGGCTCGTGGACAGTACATTACCCGTGAAGATGCCTACAGACATATTATGTTTGAGGAGTACGGTAAAAAAGTACAGCCACAAAAAACAGAGCCAGAAACGCCCAAAGAGCCTAAGTTTGATCCTTACAGAAACAGGATGCTAACGCCTGAAGAAATCGAAGCTGAGAAACAAAACCAGCAGCAGACGCCCGTACAGCAGCAAGCTGCTCCTCAGCAAGAACAAGCGCCTCAGCAGGGCCAAGCTCCACAGCAGGATGCAGGGCTACCCCCGCAAGGCAGCTTTCAGCAAGAAGCACCAATGCCGATGCCAAACAGCAATTCTTATGGACCGAAGATTGACATAACTTCTGACGAAAAGGATTTGGAAGCCTGGGCTGATAAGTTTAGTAATGAAACTTTTTAGCTAGGAGAATAAAATGGCTCAAACTTTTGCAAACTTTTCAGCAGATGCGCAAGACTATATTGCCGCAAAAACGCTGATGAGACTTAAAAGAGAAGTAATCGTTTACGGGTTGGCAAAGAAAGAAAAATTGCCGAATCGTTTTTCTAAAACTTTCCAATACTCACGATATGAAAAATTAAATCTGCCCCAAACCCCCTTATCAGAAGGTGTAACTCCTGTTGCAAACACGCTCGTCGTGGCTACAGTTACCGCTGTTATGGACCAATGGGGTGATTACATTTCATTGAGTGATGTTGCTCAGGTTACTGTTAAGCATCCAGTAATCCAAGAAGGTATCCAAACGCTTGCAGAACAAGCGGCAGAAACTATTGACAGAGAACTTATCAAGATTCTTTTGTCAAACACTTCTGTATACTACCCAGGTGCAGTAGCCGACAGGCCAAGCCTTGCCACTACTGACGTAGTAACTTCAGACACAGTTCGTAAAGTTGTTGCAGCTCTACGAAATCGTGGCGCCAGAGGTTACGAGGGTCGCATGTATGTTGGCCTTATCGATCCTTCAGTTGAAATGGATCTTAACGATGACACTACATTTACTGATGCTGCCAGTTACCAGAACCTTATGGTTCTTCAAAATGGCGAAGTTGGTAGGTGGATGGGTGTAAGATGGGTTGTTTCTAACCTACTTCCTACACTTACAAATATCGCGGCTGTTACAGCTGCAAGCTCAGCCACAGCAGGATCTTTGACAGCTTCTACAGCATACGATGTATGTGTTACAGCTGTTGACGATGCGCTTGGTTTCGAGCAATTAGTCTCTAAGAAGACAGACGTATCCACTGATGCTGGCGAAACATCTATCGATGTTACAATGCCTGCAACAACTGGCTACACTTACAATGTTTATATCGGTGCTGACGCTGGTATTATGTACCAAGTAAGCACAGGCAATGCTGCAAGCGCTTCTGTCAATGTTGGAACACTCCCAACTTCTGGCACAGCAAGCCCTGCGGTTCCTGCTGATGATGTTGTTGTCCACTACAGTTGGGTTATGGGTAAAGAGTCTTTTAGTGTACCAGAGCTTATGAGCCTTCAAACATTCATGACAAATGGTGGCGCTACTGATTCTGATCCACTTGCGCAGCGTCGCAAGCTTGGTTGGAAGGTTATGTTCAAGGGTCTTATCCCGAACGAAACTTTCATGGCCAGAATCGAATCTGCAAGCGGATACTAAGGATAATATACTTTGGGCCTCGCCATGGGGCCCTGAGTATTTAAGGAGGATTTAAATGGCAAAACAAACGAAGGTTGTTCTTCCAAAGCAAAAAGAAGAAATTAAAAAGGAAGAGCCCAAAAAGGTAGAACCCAAAAAAGAAGAGGCCAAGCCCAAGGGACAAGCAAAAATTTCCGACGGCACTGTAAGCCTTAATCTTAAGGGTGAATACACTGTAGCTGGCAAAGTTTATACTGGCCCAGTTAAAGTCCCTTTTTCCACTGCTCAAGTTTTAGCAGAAATGGAAGGTAAATACTTAGCTCGACGCGAATACGAAAAGAGTGAAAACTCAAAGAACTATGTTAAGAAGTAATTCGCAAGGAGGAAGTATGTACAGACCAGATCATGAAGTTTATCACAAGATGTCACCGAAAGATTTTGATTGGCCCACAGAGTCTAAGCCTGTGAGCTTTATTCAAATTTCCAGAACTGTAGGCCCTGACGAGCATTGGCAAGTAAATGTGCCTATGTTTGAAACGGACGACAGAGAGACGATGATTAATCGTTGCTGGATGTTTTCGAGCGTTTTGCAAGATAGACTCGATGAGGTCAACGAAACCTGGGATGATTTGGAGAACAAAGAAAAATCTCAGTAGGAGATAGGTATGGCACTTAGTAGGGGTGAGATAGTACAGGCCGGTGTTGAATTAGCTGGGCGTTCAGACTTATTGCGCAAAGGGGCCCTGTGGCTTAATCTTTTTTTGGAGGACCAATATGAGGATTATGATTGGCCCTGGCTTTTGAAGACCCAAACCTTAAGCGTTTCCGACGGTGTTTCTTTGCCTGACGATTACAGAAGGGCAAAGAGCGCTACGATAATAGACAATGAAAGTCCTTTTTCCCTGCGCACAGTTGAGAAGGACGAGTTTGAAAACGAGAGAAACAACAACCAATTGTACTCTCGCCCTACGTTAATTTACATAGACAAGCTAAACAACGCTGCCTATTTCTATCCAACGCCAGTCAGCTCCTATACCATGAGACTGGATTATTATCACTCGCCAGAGCTATTGGATTCAGGTGTTAACGATGATGCCTCTGAGCCCGTATGGGGAGAGAGCGACAACATTCTTGTCCAAGCTGTTTATGTGAGAGCTCTGCAATATCTTGATGATAGTAGACATCAACAAGAGGACATGAGACTTGAGGCAATGCTTGGCAAAAGCAAGATGAATACTCAAGACACACGCGCTGGAAGAAGTCGAGTTCCTTTAGGAAAATCTTTTAGGAGAAGGTTTAGATAATGGCAACGGAGAACGAACGCAGCTTACTGGTCGATGATTTTCTTGGTATTGATCGTCAGGTAAATAGAGACGATGTTAATCAGCAAGGATTTCATACCCTACAAAACTTGTATGAAAAAAAGATCGGTGAGCTAGTTTGTCGTCCGGGCTCGACAGAAATAATTGGAGAGGATGACTGGCCCTCAAATGTTAAGTCTATAAACAATTTATATAAGTCTCACTTTAGAGACTTTGAATCATCAAGGATTATTGGGATTGAGTGCGAGCCTTCAGACACACAGCCAATCCCAGATACAACTGGGTTCAATGCTACTCTTATTAATGGCGGAAGCGGGAATTGGTTTTCTTCGCCCGGAGGGGCTAAGCTTGGAACTGACCCAGAAATTGATATAGGCCCTTACCCAAAACTAACGATGCAATTTGTTGGCTTCGGTGAGTGCTTTAATTTAGATATTGGCATTGATAATTACTCTATCGGATTTGCTGGCGACTTACAGATAACAGTTCCGGACATTTCAAACTCAAATATCACTGGGATAAATCTTTATTCCTATACAGTTGTTGATGGCAGAACAACAGGCTTAACAAAAAGGTGGCCACAGCCAATATGGTTTGGGTATATTGATTTAGTCGCCAACCCTACGGGTGGAGTTTTTACATTCACTGAAGCCCCAAGATATTTTCAATTAAGCGACATTGTTGCCGCTACAACATTTGGGGCAACAACCCCAACCTTTACTCTTTCTGGTGGAACTGGCGGGAACCTTATGCCAGGAAGAACTTATTATGTTGCCGTTATGGGGCAGAGAGTAACTATAGACAACGATACGATTCCCGGATACGGCGCAAAGGGTGTAGATGATTATGAATACGCCAAGTGGCAGGCCGCAGGACTAACGGCGATAAACGCAATTGCACTTTCCTCTGAGGAAACGGCTATAAATATAGATAACATTTCAGGTACATCAAGCGCTTACGCTATTGCCATAGGAACACACGAAGATATTTTAGAAATGCAGTTCATAACAAACTCAGTTAATGTGACTGTGAATAATATTGTTAGACATACACCGAACTGTGTTTTTGTGAGAAAAGATTCTGCATCATCTGACTGGATCTTCCAGATGCCTGATTTTTCCACAAGAGACATGCTTGCAAAAATAGATGACGACGGAAATATCAGTCCAATTTTTGTCTGTAATCTGTCATTAATCAATACAAGCAAGGACAAGATAGGCTCATGGACATCCCCTCCTGGGGACATATACGCAGGCGCAGCTCCGTGGTATATCGGAGAGGGCGACGAAGTAAGATACGCTCAAATAGGTGATCACGTTTATTTTGTTAACGACGCGGAAACGGTTACAGTAGACTACTCCCCCCCTGGGTCATAATCTGCTATCGCTGGCGCGTATTCCACTTCAGGCTTGTTTATGACCGATGGTACAATCGCTTCAAATGTCATATATGCCAACGGAACAACACATCCTCCTAAGTCGAAATATATAGCTGATTATCAGAACTCTCTTGTTATTGGTGGGGGCTCAGGCTCGAGCGCTTCTTATAATTCTTTTTATATTTCACAAGCCCTTGATCCCACAGATTGGTCGGTTAGCGGTGGCGGGGCCGACTTAAACTTTGTTACCCCATCAACAAAGGGCGAGGCAATTACTGGTATAGGGATTTATACAAACACAACTGGCACGGACGGGCCTATATCTCAGCTTATTGTCGGCACACTTAATACTTCTTGGGCACTAACAAATGTCCCGACTGCTAC
>Ga0272441_10012976_pt1 | contig 12071 bp, 26 predicted proteins | sample SSMProp6N_FD_193582 | JGI IMG/M metagenome (GOLD analysis project Ga0272441, IMG submission 193582) | Marine sediment archaeal communities from Little Sippewissett salt marsh, Falmouth, MA, United States - SSM-Prop-6N | ecosystem: Environmental > Aquatic > Marine > Wetlands > Sediment ...
AATTTCTTTTTCCATTTTTTTCTCACCTCACTTAATATACTGTGTATTCTCATACAAACTATCAAAAAAATCATCATCATATTTCCTTTGTTCATAATTCTGAGACTGTGCAGGTTTATTATTTTGTAATTGCTCCTTATTTCTATTCATTTGTATTATCAAAGTGCCAGCCTTTTCCCTTAATTTTTTAGTAGATAAGATATTGCTTTTCCAAAAATGGTCAGACTGGCAGAATTCAATCATTTTTGTTATTTCAGCAGCAGAATATTTATCAAGCCTCATAAGTTTATCAATATGTTCAGCCCATTTTTGTATATTAGGTTCTTTTGCTTTATCATTATTGATTTTCATTTTCTTAAAAAGAAGCTTAGATAATTTCATTTCATCGGAGTCGTGTGAAAATTTTTCACACTCTTCTTTTATATCAACATCAACATCAACATCAACATCAACATCTTCATTAAGGTTATGGTTCGGTTTTGTTTTGGTTTCTGTCTGGTTATTGTTTTGGTTTTTCTTTGGTTTTTCTTTGGTTTTTTTAGGTTTTTCTTTTGGAGGTCTTCCACCCTTTTTGCCATTTGCAACGCAAGCATTGTATCTATTTTTTGCAGAATCAATATTTGGCTTTATAAGATTAAAAACTAATCTCAAAATAGGATCATCTTTTATGGGTTCAATTCCATCAAACCCATAATCAAAAATCATTTCAATAATTTCTAGTCTTTGAATATCTGGCAAGTGTTTTATAGCATCTCTAAAACTTTCATAAATAACAAATGACTTCATAATATACCCCCAATCATTTAAAAATTTCTATATATTTTTTAGTTGAAAATTTAATATTTGGTAATTGTATAGTTAGCCCATCGCCAAATAGTGAATCTATATTATTTAAAGGTTTGTAATAGTTTATATAATATAATTCATATACTGTCATATCGGCCAATGAATTAGGAAATTTTACCTTAGCAAATTTAGCATAATTATCATGTATGCTTTTGCATATTCTATTTGAAACATTAATTGATTTGCCTATATATAAAAGCTTTTTATTCTCTGAATATAAAAAATATATGTCATAAACACCTTCAAGCGAATCAAGAAATTTTATAAAATCCAATGAATAATTATTTCTGTTATACATTAAATATAGCTGTTCATGTATAATATAATCATAATGAGTTTCAATGTTATTAATGTCTTTAAATACTGAATAAAATAAATTATTATAATGCTCCTTCTTATAATTGCAAAATATATAACTTAACTTAGAGCTTAATTCAGTATTATTTTTTAAATCATTGTCAAATAAATAATTGCAATAATCAAATAAATCATCTGAAAATTGTGAAATGTTAATTCTTTTATCTCTCATCCTTTTAGCTATGGTATTAAAAAGGTGTAATCCTGATTCAAAATACATAAATTACACCTCTTCCTTATCTTTAATTAAATTTTCATAATTAGTTACTACCAGATATTCAATAATTTTACTTTGAGATATCTTATATTTAACTGATAATTTTTTTAATTTGTTCTTTGTTGATGGATATAAAGTTGTTGTAAATTTTTCGGCTTTTTCTCTTAAATCTAAATTCATGTTACACCTCCTATTAAATACGTATTATATATTATATACTATATATACCGCATGTCAATTAATAATAATAAATTTTTATATACAAAATAACCAAAAATAATAATAAAATTTGTTAATTTTGTATATAAAAAATATGGTATAATTATAAAAAATAAAATGTTTTGTGGCTTTTTATTTTTTTTGCGTTTATGAAACAAGGTTAATTTGCTTAGGAGCTTTACCTTGTAAAAAAGTTCTCTTGCCTAGGGGACTTTTTTTATATAAAGAAATATGGTATAATTATTTAGATTAAAAATAGATTAAAAAAAGTAAATTAAAGTTTTAAACCGCGGCCCGGTATTGCTAGTACCGGGCCAACTCTATGCAAAATAAAATAATTATGGCATAATAAATGAGTCATAAGCGTTTCAATTATAATAACCAAATAAAAGCTACATGGATTCCATGTAGCTTTTGAGAAATTACAAAACTTTTCGCGAAATAATAATATATTAATTATATCATCTTTGATAATATATGCTCTATTACTTTTATTGTAAAGCCATTGCCTAACATTTTATATCTTTGTGTATTTGAAACTAATTCACATAATGTATAATTGTCCGGGAGAGTTTGCAACCTCTCACACTCTACAGGTGCAAGCAATCTATTTTTTAATATTATTTTTTTATCTATAAAACACCATTTTAAAAAAACTGATGGAATATGTCCACCACCTCCAGATGTTCTTATAGTTGGCGATTTATCTTTAAATATTCTAGGAAAATTTTCTTTAAATCCATTATATAAATTATGTAAAATTGTTTTATTTTCTATAACTACGATTTGTCTTCTTGATTTTTGTAAATACAATTCCCCGTTTTTACTACCTTTATAATAAGATGAATCAAGACAATAAGACTTTTCTTTATCAACTTCTCCATTTTCTATTATATCTTTTAATAAAATATTTTTATCGGCTGGTTGATTAATTTTAATATTGGACCAGTAATAACGTTTCCTGTTTTGTGCTGAAACTAATGAACTATTTATCAAAACTGGTTTTACATCAAGCCTTTTTGATATAATATCTCTTATTTCGTCTTTCATTCTCACATTTTCCAATACCCAGTATTCAGGATTATAATGTTTTAATATTTCTTCAAATTTAAAATATAATCTACTTCTTGGGTCTTCAAAATTCAATTGTTTCCCAGCAAATGAAAAGCCCTGGCATGGAGAACCACCAATAATTAAATCAGGACAATCAATATTCCAGCTTTCCCAATTATTTATATCACCTAATTCAATAATATCTGGATGATTCTTTAAAGCTACTTTAATGGCATATTTATCTATTTCAGAAGCATAATATTTTTCAACTTTAATATTTAAATTTTTTAAAGCCTGGTATGCCATACCACATCCATCAAATAAAGATAATACTATCATTTTACAACATCAGCATAATTGACACTATTGTCAATCTCCTTTACATTTAATCTTATCTTAGAACCATCTGCAAATATATAAGTATAATCCTTATATCCATCAAATTCAGAATCATATATTTCATAGCCTTCACTATACCATCCATCAAGAGAATATTCTATATCAACACACTTATTATTTTCGACTATTTTAAATTCACCATTTTTGCAATATTTACATTTATTCATCTTTCTCCATCAAACTCCTTACTATTTACAATTGTTTGACTTGAATTTATAGAACTATTTCCACTACAAATATTAATTTGCCCAGTATTATTATTTAGCTTTTTATTCTTTATCTCTAATAAATCTATAATTGTGTTTAAATCTTCAGTTTTAACTGTATAACCAGCATTTACACAATCTCTTAATTCTTTTACTACTTCAATTATTTTTTCCATTTTTAGCTTCCTCCATATTAATTAATTTACAAAAATTATTATATCCAATTTTTATATCGTTTACTTTTTGGTCTATATAATTTTCAAATAGTTCTTTAATTTTACAAAAATCAATATCATCTTGATATGAAGAAAAATAAACTGAATATGCTGATACTTTATATTTATTAAAATCATCTTTATGTACACCAACAGAATATTTTTTATCATCATCTTCTATATTTGACCAACCTTCTAAATAATTTTTAGTTTCAACAATATCATGTATGACAGTTCTTTTTATGCTTCCAGTTTCAAAAGAAATATTATATGTATATATTTTTTTATCCATTCTTGCATATCACCTTTCTCTTTCTAAGCTTCCTCAGCATCATTATCATAATTTTATTAAAATATAATTCATTGTCATTTTTATTTTCAGAATAAGACAAAATTAGATCCACCTCGTCTTTCTTGCATATTTGTTTTATATTCATATCAGCCTCCAAATCTATTATTTCTTAAATTCATAATATCATTCAATTTTTTCTCTAAATCTATAGTAGAATCAATTATATTATTATTATCTCTATTTTTTTTCTCGTTTTCTTCAAATTTAGATATCTTATGTAATAAATATTTATTATATGATTTAGTCCTTATATCAAATATTTTTCTAATAATTAAATATATAGTAATAATAATTATTAAAATAAATAGTATTATTAAAATAACAGATATAAAAATTTCAGAATTATTCATAAATTATCTTCCTCCAATCATTCATCCTCCACACATATATACTAAGTACACACATTAGGCTTAATATTATCCAATATATATGTATCTCAGAATATTTTTCTGTAAATATATAATTAATCAAATAATTAATCATTTTTATCACCAAATAATACTTTTTCAAATATTTCTTTATATGAACCTAGACAATATCCATAAATTTCGGTAAATTTAAGTTGATTAGCAATTTCTTTTATTGCTGTGTCTTCCAAATATTCTAATGTACCATTTTCTAATTCTTTAATAGGTTGATTTTCAATATTACTTTTAAAATATTTTGCTATCCCTTCTTTTATTCTTTCTTTTTGTTTATCATCCATCTATATCACTCCTTATATAAATTAAAAGGCAAATTATATTGTAGTGGCAATATCCAAAGATGATACATATTAGCACCATCAACAAGCTCATCTTGCTTAGGATATATTTCTATTGCTACAGCAGATTCACCAAATATTTTATTTTTTATTTCTTGTTTTTCATACCAAGTTACTTCTGTAGATTCTAAATTTCTAATTGCTGCATGCTTACATAATCCAAACTCATTCTTTACAGTTCTTACAACAACTGAAAATTTTCCATTTACATAAGCTCTATCTATTTCCTTAAACCATCCAGTTGCATTGAATTTATTTTTATGCTCTGAAAATTTTCCATTTGATATTCTTGTGAATTTATCCATCTATATCAATCCCCTATAAATAATATATATTGCAATAATAGGAGGGAACATTAATATAATTATTTTTATTAAATTATATTTTCGGGCTCCAATCATAGCTATGCAATCATTTTCTTTTTCTTTTGCTTGTTCATTTTCTTTTTTTAATTCATCTTTTTTAGTTGTTAGTTTTTTGTATAATGCTCTTGCAAAAATAAATACAAAACTCAAAAACCAGACTAAAATTACTTTAAATAGTAAATCCATCTTTTCATTCCTCCTCATATTTTAATAAATCACTTAATTCACAATCAAAAAACTCTATAAGCTTTTCAAGATGTCCATTAGGGATGGACTTATATGTCCCATCCCTATAATTTCTCAAGGCTTCATCTCTTAATCCAGTCTCTTTTTTTAGCATATTTATTGTTAAATTTTTATTATGCTTAGCCTGCCATAAAATTACTAAATTTCGCAGATTAAATTTTACTTTTTTCAAATTATCACCTTCCCCAAGCTAATGTAATTGCCGCAAATAGTATTAAAATTACAACTATGCACAATAATATAAAATGTGTTACTCTCATATTATTTCTCCTTTTTCTTTTTACCCAATAATCCATATTTAACTTTATCTTTCAATACTTTATATTTTTTATTTCTCTTTTGTATCTTTTTAGCTTCGCAAGCAGAACAATAGCCATCATAATTAATTAAGCATCCGCATCCTTTACATTTCATATATATCACTCCTTTTTATTATTACCTATATTATACATCGAATATCGGCATATGTCAAATTATATTACAGTTATATTACATTATACTTATTAGTATTGTTTTATACATATTAATATGATATAATGTATTTAGAGGTTGAGAGACCTACTAAATTATAAGGGAGATAATACAATGACTAATTCAGAATTCGACAAAATTAAATATTACAATATTAAGATTAATAAAGATGGAAATTTGAAAATAGAGTATTCAGCAAATGGAATATGGAAATTCTACAGTATATTATAACTTTGATGAAGATGGCGAACTATACTTTGTTGTAGGTTTGCTAATATAAATCAAAGAATAATTGATTCTTAGAGCTCATAACGTGAGCTATATAGAGTTAATTAACTCTAAATAAAAATTATGGAGGAATGAAAATGAAAAATTTATTTGATGGAAGTAGAATAAACATAGAAGGCGACAGCAGAATATATGTACAAGGAGATTATACACCTTGGCATAATGAAGATGAGGACATTTTAGAAGTTTATGAAAACGGCAAAAAAAATGAAGAAATAAAACTAGACAAAAGAATATACAAAAGAATTGCAAAATATTCAGAACCAGAGTATTGGGATAAAAATATAGATTTTTTTAAAAAATTATATTTAAAAACCGAACAAGGAAAATTAAAAGAAGTTAATTTAATTGAAAAGGATGATTGGGGAGATTTATCAAGTAAATTATATTATAGTTTGCTTGAAATAGATGGAAATTGTATTCCTGTTCCAATTGTAACAAAAGTTATTAATCTTTTTGGGACTTATGATTTATCTACTAGAAAACCAACTAGAAAAAACTTAAAAAAAGCATATAAAACTTGGGACGCATTAGAAAAAACTTTTAATAAAATTGATATGGAGGAATATAAAGAAATGAAAATTGAAAAATGGTCACAAATTACAGCAATAGAAAAAGTAGCTGATTTTGTAGCAAACTTTATGAAAGAAACTGGTGTTGAATCAAAAAAAGTTATAAGCGACATTATGGATAATTTACACAAAGACTGGAAAGATGATTTTGACAATATTGAATTTAGAAATATAACTTTTGTTAAGCAAGACGATCCAAAAGACTTTGGGCATGATATCATTTTAAACAGTCAATCCAGAGAACATAGCTGGGCAGGCGAAGAATCTAACGAAGATACTGCGACATTATTGTATTCATCAGATTCAAGTTTTGAATTTGGGCAAGATTATTCATATGAATATAGTAATAATGGAAATACAGAAAGAGAAGATTCAGATTATAGTGATGGTAATTTTAATATTTCATCAACATATGTTATCCTCATAAAAACAGAACAACATTCTACTTATAATAGAGACTATTACGATTATGTTGGTTACAAATGTATAGCATATGTTGGTGATGAATCTGTATACAAATTTGAACATGAAGAAATTATTAAAAAATATGATATAGATAAGAAAGTAAAAGAAAATGCTTTATATCTTATTCATACTAGCGAAATCCTTGAAAAAGATTGTCCAATGCCAATATGGGAAGTACTTACAGAAAAAGAATTTGACAAAAAGCCAAATAGTTGTTTTGATGACTACTGGAAAGGAACAAATTTTACTGAAATTACATCAATTGAAGATTTTGAAAATCATCCCAATAATTTTTGCCAGGCTCAAGATGATATGATGGAAAAAATTTATAATTTTTTTGGAGGTAAGTAGATATGAAAACTAAGAAAACATACACGTTTTCGGATGAAACACTTCGGAAGCTTAAAGAAATAGAAGAAAAAACATTATTAAAGCCTAATATGATTGTCGAGGATGCAATAAGTAGGTATCTCGACATGATTAAAAGCAAGGGATATGATTTAAGAAAATTGAGTTTTGTCAAATAATATTATATAATAATTATGCCAGCCGAAAGGCTGAGTAAAATCCTTATATAATATTAAAAAAAATAAAAATAAAAAACTAGAAAAGAGCCTTAACATGGCTCTTTTTGCTATTCATTTTCATAATGATTACAGTTTGGGCATCTCCACTGTTTTATTTTTATTCTCTTTTTACCGAATATTGTTTTCTTTTCTTCAACAACATATCCATCACTTATCATAAGCTTTCCACACTTTGGACATAATTTTATACCAAACATTAGTTTTCCACCTCGTATAGTTGCTTTACACTTACTCCAAATAATGCAGCAAGTTTTTTTTCTTCTTTATTTTTTATCATTCGTTTATTATTTTCTATCGAAGAGATAATACTATATGGAATACGCGTTTTTATAGTAACATAATCCTGTGTAAAATCGTTCCATAGCCTTAATTTTTTAACACAATTTATTTTAATAGGTTTCAATTTCCTATATTCATGTTTCATTAATACACTTCCTTTATTTTTAGTTTGAATTTCTCTTCAAACAATTTCTTTTTAATTTTATATACATCTGTTTTAAATCCTTTAACATCAATAATCTCGGTCGTTCCATCCAGATTCCAGACAATAAAATCTGGTCTATATGATATACTAGGTGAGAGTATAAAAATTGGCTGGATGCAAAAACCTAGTATGTCATTTGCTTTTAACCTAATTTTTAATTCCAGATAGTATTCAGACTCCTTGATGCTATCGAAGGTATGACCATCAATTTTTATTTTTTTATTGTTGTATTTAGACTTTTTTTCTTTTGGTTCTGGAGAGGTTTTATTGTTCCTCTCCAGAAATTTGTTATACTGTTCTTCTGTCCATCTCATTTGGATCACCTATTTGTTTTAAGTCCATATTTGGCAGGATTTCTTTAAATCCTAAACTATTCGCAAGTTCTATAACTCTTTTCTTTGCCTCCTGAAAAATATCTTTATAAAACATTTCTTTTTCCATGCCTTCAATTATCGCTTGTTTTATTATCATATCAGCAACAATAATTTTACTTAATTGATTAATTGAAAGTATTTCTCTTACATTCTTGAACTTTTCTTTTAAAATGAAGAAAGCTTTATTCTCCATTTTAGAAAAATTCATATAATATTTTTCTGCTGATTTACTGCCTTGTTTTTTAGCATATTCTATAAATATTTTTATAATATCTGTTTCTTGTTTTCTGCCAATCTTTGATTGATTTCTAGTTTCAATATATTGCTGATTTTGTTTTTTTGTCTTTTGTTCTAAGATCCATTTTTCCATTTCTACAAATTTATCTGCAATTTCTAATTTAGCTTTCATTATTGTATCTATTTCATTAGCTTTAGTTCTCATGTTGCTAATTAAAAATATATATTGTTTTTTGTTGAGATAAAAAACTTGCAATGGTTTACCATAATTTTCTTTATTTGGAACATTTTCAAAGTGCAATACTCCAAGCATTTTTAATTCTTCTTTATAAATATTTACTAAATTTTTTATAATTCTATGCTGCCTATTTAATTTGTTAGCTAATATATCAGTAGATATATAAATTCCATCATTTTTAATTGTTAATAAATTAGACAATATAAACAACTCCTTATTTTTGATAATTACATTATAAAGAATTTACTTTATACCGTCAATAAAAATTATCTATTTATCCCGTTCTTTTCTCCATTCTTCCATAGTTTTAAATGGTATACCTAAACATTTAACAGCCCATGAAGAACATAATTTATTCATTTGTTCATCAGTTAAATTGCATATATCTAAATTTCTATCTTTGCACCATTTTTCTGAAAATTCTTTCATTTCTTTATTGTCATCCATAATTATTCCTTTCTTAGCAATCAATTGCACTTATCCTATTCCTAATCTCAGCAAATAAACTTCCTAAAATCATTAATTTCTGTGCGTCCGATTCAGCTTCACAAGCTAAAATCCATTGTCTTAGACATTTTTCAAGAAATTGTCTTTCTGTTTCATCTCCATCAAAATAAACAAATAAATCTTCCATAATTATTTCTTCTCCAGTTCTAATAGTTTTTGATATATTTTATTTGTAGCTAATGCATCATTTAAAGCTCTATGGCTTTTTGTATTTATGCCAAATTTCTTTTTTAAACTTTCTAGCTTGTGACTTTCGCCAGGAAGCAATTTTCTTGATAATTCTAAACTGCAAATAATATTACAACTTTTAAACCTATTTACATATTCATTTAATTTATCTGGAAATCTATTAACATGATACAAAATAAAATTATAATCAAACTCTGAATTATGTATGACAAGATTAGTATTTTTATTAATATTTAAAGTATCTATAAATTTTATAAACACATCATCTAAATCATTAGAATTTTTACACATTTCATTTGTTATACCAGTTAAATTTCTTATATATTCTGTAATTATCCCAGTTATTTTAATTGTACTTGAAAATGTTGTTAATACTTCACCATCTATTACATTGCATCCTGCTATTTCTGTTATTTCAGCTCCTTTTTCTGGATATAATCCAGTGGTTTCTATATCTATGACTGTGTACTTCACTTTATAATATCCTCCAGTTCTTTTATAATTTTCTTGCAATATTTTATTTCAACAGATAACCTGATTATTGATGTATTAATCTTCATCTTTTTTTGTTCTATACCATAATCAAAATTATCTCTTAGTCTTGCGTATTCAATTTCTAAGTATTTTTTATTTCCTTCTGCTTCGCTGAGTATTTTTTTATACTCAGTAATTAATTTTTTTATTCTTTCTTTCATAATTCGCCTACTTATATTCAACCTTGCTTATTTTTACATTACAATAATCAAACTCCAGATAAAACAGGTAAAACGTAAATCTACATTTTTCGCCTGGCTCAATTTTACCTATTTTGCAAGTTTCAGTTCTTGTTATTCCATAATCATGTATCATATGTAATTCAATCTCAGCGTATTTAATAGTTTTATCTGAATTATTGATTATGTATCCTGGTATGCTCCTTGTACCATTTTCTATAACCAGCTCAAGATTATCTATTTTAATCTCTTTATCATTATCAGATAAAGTAAACTTCAATGATAACATAATAGAAACTGATATTAACAAAGATATTATTATAATAATTATTTTTTCTTTTGCATTCATAATTGATACCCTTGATTATAATAATTATCATGGTTGCATTTGTAAATATCAGCTACAGGAGTTTCAAAATCAAATTTAAATCTTCCTGTATCAGAATCTTTTACAACATCTACCTTTTTATTATCTGAGAATTCAGATACATTTGAACAGAATTTTTCTAAATTCTTAGAATATAATTGTTCTTTTAGTTCTTCAGGTAGATTTTCAACAGAATATTTATCTTTTGCAATATTAAGAGCATATTGCAATTGTTCATCTTTTGAAAGTGTTCTAAACTCTGCTGTATTAAGTTTTTTAATTGGAATATCGAATATAATTTCGGTATCTTCAATGACTGGTTCTATTGTGGTTTCGTTTTCTATGAATGATAAGTTAGTGTCTGTTTCTTCAATGCTTCGTTCAATCTTGCTTTGATAAGGTATATCATCCTTATCAAAATTAACTATGGATAAACTTTCTAATTCTTCCTTAATACTTTTTTCTTGCTCTTTTTCTTTGTTATTTACAAGCGATTCACAAAATGAATTAAGTGACTTGTTAAAATCATCATATCCTTTTTTATATGATTCTGGTTCTTCAACAGTTTCGTTTATTTTTTCAATAATTTCTCCACTGTTTATTGTTTCTGTTTCAGAATATTTTTTATTTATTTCTGCTCTTTCAAGTGTTGTTGTCTTTAAAAAATTACTCAATCTATGCCTCTTATCAATTTCATCATATGGCTTATCACCATCATCATTATTTCCTGAAATTTGTTTCATTTCATTGTTTTTGTATTTTCCATTCATAAAATTTAATGACTCTTTAATGTCATTCCTAAATAGTTTCATGAATGCAACAAACCAGACCCCAAAAAATGTACCTCCAACAATCATAACTGCTATCATAATAAATATAGCAACAATTAAATTATCAATATTATTCATTTTTATTCCCTCCATTTACAATTATTGTATATATCTTAACATTTTTATATTGAAATGTCAAATTTGAAAATTTGCACAAAAAAATAAGAGTAATTTCTACTCTGATATTTTATAGGGATTGGTAATTTCTATTTTCAAGAAGAAAATACATTATAATTATATTTATTTAACAAAATGTATGATATATAGTATAGTAAAAGCCCAAAATGGGAGGGCTTTATATTATTATAACATATTTATTTTTTATTTGTATCATTTTCTTTATTTCCGACTTTTTTAATTTGCTTCAAAACATTAGTCAATTGACTTGGCAGTGGAACTCCTATATCTGCAAAATTTTCTAATATAGATATACCCTCATTTGCTAAGTAAAATAATATTGTTCCAGTTCTAAAAGAACTCCCATCACCTATAAATACAATATCTATAATAT
>Ga0272441_10012977_pt1 | contig 12071 bp, 9 predicted proteins | sample SSMProp6N_FD_193582 | JGI IMG/M metagenome (GOLD analysis project Ga0272441, IMG submission 193582) | Marine sediment archaeal communities from Little Sippewissett salt marsh, Falmouth, MA, United States - SSM-Prop-6N | ecosystem: Environmental > Aquatic > Marine > Wetlands > Sediment ...
GATTCATAGTGTTTTCCTCCATAATAATTGAACCCAACCTGGTCCTTCAGTTCTTGGATGGCTTTGTCGCGATTGTAATCAATAAAATCCAACGGTCTTACAGTTTTGATGCGGCTAAAATATTTTTGTCCAATATATCGTTCAAAAAGGGTGATCAGAGGCAAATTTGTCAGAGGGGTTTCTCCAAAGATCCTGTGGATTGCTTTTACATGTGTTCCGTCAGCTGCGGCTGTCCCATCTCCGCGCTGGAGTATTGATTCCAATGCAAAATTTGCCCCGGAAAGGAAATATTTCATTTGATATTTCTTTGAGTATTTGTTAAGGCATGCAAGTAAGACATTGTCTTGAGGTATTGCAATTCCCGGCACACTCGCTTTGATAAAGGCCTTAATGACATCCATATATTGTCTTTTATCAGGGTTTTCGAGAATAATTTTAATGTTAAGTCTCTTGCATAAATTACCGATATTCTTATTGGCTATTTCTGTGTCAAATCCATCATTGACATGGACCGCCAGTATTCTCAATCCCCATTTTTTCGCACCCAGGTAAGCAAGATACGTGGAGTCCAAGCCGCCTGAAAGTCCCATCAAACAATCGAAATCTTTGCCTTTTCCATTTCTTTTGATTGTTTCTATCATCGAATCTAATCTCTTTTTTCCTTCGTCGTTTGGTAAATATACTTCGTTCATTCTGGATAGAGCGTAATTACAATAATTACAGGTTCCGTCCACTTCAAATGAAATTGTCTTATCAGGATAATTATCCATCACACAGCGAGAGCAAACTCTGACATCCATTTTAAGAATCCTCCTGTTGCTTTTCTTGAACAATATTGCCAATCTTTAGCAGAGCGGAATGGGCATCATGTGCCAGTTTGCCCCAATCGTAATGCTCTTTCGCAAAAGCATGTCCCTTTTCAACCATACTTTTTTTTTCCTCCTGCCCACATAGAATCAATTTTTTTAGGGCATCCGGGAATTCGTCTACATTTCTGGCAACAATACCAGCACCTGACCGGATCACTGGGTTCTTTGTGCAGTCACCGATGAACAGTATCGGCTTGCCCATGGCATGATAGTCTGCCAGCTTGTTTAAGCTAATACCATATCTATAAAGGCTACAGGGTTCAAGATATACTAGAAGGGCATCGGCTTTATTCAAAATAGCCGGCAATTCTGTTTTTGGCACAGCATCCAAAAAAAGAACAGGAAGGTTCTCTTTTTCAGCCTGTTCTTTGAGTTTTGGCTTCAATGGCCCATCTCCAACCAGGGTAAGGCGAACATATGGATACCTTGCAACTGTCTTCGGCAATTGGTCAAATATCTGGCATAATCCGTTTGCATGGCCATGCGCTCCGGCGTAGTAGATATCGAAAGTGTCTTTTTCTTCATTATCTTCAACAACAGGCAAATCCTTGAAAAGCTCAAGATCCGTGCCGTTTGTTACCCAAATAAATTTTTCATCGGGGATGTCGAAATGATCTTTGTAATATTCCTTCATCAACGGTGCTGTTGTTATTATAAGGTCCGCCGATTTGGCAAGTGTTCGGTCCAGATAGTCCAAATAAAGCAGGAATGGATGCCACTTTGAATAACCACCAATTTCTATGGGAGTTAAAGGCCAAAGGTCGCGAACCTCATAAACAAAAGGAACCTGGAAGTGCTTTGCCACGTTCAATCCAGCATGGGCTGCAAATGTGTGGACTACGGAACCAATAACAATATCGGGCTCGCCAAGAGACCCACTGCTCAAGATTTTCCGGGTGTTTTTTGCAAAAGATGTCATGTTTCTTATCCGGGAAATCGAAGACCCCCTGGTACATGGAGAACAAGCAACTGTCACGAAGTTACAGCCATCGCGGGTCTGAATTGAATACCTCTTATCGTTTACTTCTTTTAACACTTCCTTGTCTTTGACAGAACTCAAGTGAGATGTTACGCCTCTTACAACAGTAACATCATAACCATGATCATTCGTCAGCCTTCGCCCCAATTCGTAGTGCCGATTGCCTCCTGATTCCTCAGGCAGTTTTGCGTGATGGTTTATCCAGAATATTTTCATTGGATTGCACCCTTGACGAGCGTGTCTTTTATTATCTGCATAATTAGCTGTTGGTCCTTTTCTGTAAGGCTAGCCCCCGATGGCAAACACAATCCGATCTCGAAAGCAATTTCCCCGAAGGGCTTGTCCTTTTCGGCAGTAAAGAAGGGGTACTTTTCAAAAATCGGCTGGAGGTGCATGGGTTTCCATACCGGGCGGGATTCGATGTTGTGTTTTTCCAAAACACTGATAATATCCATTGGCTTAAGACCGTTTATTTCAGGGTCAATTGTCATTACGGTAAGCCAGCAGTTTGCCCGGCCGTATGGCGCTTCAGGCATGAAGTTAACACCGGGGATATCCCCGAGAGATCGCTTGTATCTGTGAAAAATCTCGCGCCTTTTCTGAACGCGGACTTCGATCTCCTCCAATTGGGGTCTCCCCACCGCGGCAAGGATGTTGCTTAGGCGGTAATTGTAGCCAATCTCGCTGTGCTGATAGTGAGGAGCGGGGTCTCTGGCCTGGGTAGCCCAGAAGCGGGCCTTTGCGAGCATTTCCTCGTCGTCTGAAAGCAACATGCCGCCGCCGGATGTAGCGATGATCTTGTTACCATTGAAGGAAAAGACATTCAGTTTACCCAGGGAGCCACACTTTCGGCCTTTATATGTCGCCCCTAAAGCCTCGGCAGCGTCTTCAAGTATAGGGACACTGTAAGACTCACAAATTTCAAGAATGCTGTCATAATCTGCGCTTTGTCCGTAAAGGTCTACAACGATAACGGCTTTTGGAAGTTTGTCTGTTTTGCGGGCATCCTCAAAAGCCAACTCTAGAGCTTTGGGGCACATATTCCATGTTTCGGGGTCAGAGTCGATAAAAACCGGAGTGGCGCCCACGTATATTACCGGATTGACACTGGCGGAGAAGGTGAGGGAGGAGCAGAAAACAGTATCTCCTGTATCCACGCCCAGAAGCTTCAGCCCCAAGTGGATTGCCGCGGTACCTGAGGAGAGCGCCAGGGCGGAACTCACTCCAATATAGGAAGCAGCCTCATGCTCAAAAGCATCTACATGCGGGCCAAGCGGCGCAATCCAATTGGATTCGAAAACGTCCCTTATGTAATCCATTTCCCGCCCCGTCATGTGTGGAGGGGAGAGGTAGATGCGATCGTTACCCTTTTTCATAAACTATAAATGCCTCGTTTCCTCAATTTTGCCTATGGGTTTTGCAGGTATTCCTACCGCAACAACGTTCCCCGGTAAGTTTGAAACAACTGTTGCTCCAGCTCCAACAACTGTGTTTTGTCCTATACTGCATCCAGGAATAACCGAAGCACCTATCCCAAAAAATACATTTTCACCTACTGAAACGCTGCCTGCAAGATGACACCCAGGGGCGATGTGGGTTCCATCCTTGATAATGCAATCGTGATCTACCGTAGCCCCCGTGTTAACAATGCAATGCTTACCTATAACCGTACCAGGTTGAATTATGCTACCCGCGAACACTACGGTTCCTTCGCCTATGGTTACAGATGAATGTATAAAGGAATAAGGATGCACCGCCGTAATCCATGATACTTTTTCTGCAAACTTACGTGCTAACGCTAATCGGGTTGTATTGTTTCCTATCCCAAGGATGGCTGAAGAAACCTGAAGTTGATATAACACATCAATAGAGCCGTTGACTGGGACATCAAGAATGCTACTTCCCCATTTTGAGCGATCGTCGTCAAGAATCCTGGAGATAGAGAACCCGAGTTCCTGCAGCAAGCTGACAACAACCTTGCCGTGGCCTCCTGCGCCAATTACTATGGTCTCTTTACTGTTGTTCGTCATCCAAACTCTCCGCTCCGATGAATTCTTTCATTGTCGGATGGTTTTCTCCCGAGATGTTTTCCCGTTTAAGGACCTTCAAGAAGGTCATGAACAGGATCCGGATATCCAGCCAGATATTCCTGTGATCCACGTACCAGACATCCATGTTAAACCTGTCTTCCCAGGAAAGGGCATTTCGGCCATTGACTTGGGCCCAACCGGTTATGCCGGGTTTTACCTCCAGGCGTCTTGCCTGATCCCTGGAATATCTTGGGATGTAACGCACATGAAGCGGCCTTGGTCCGACAAGGCTCATATCACCCTTAAGGACATTAACCAATTCAGGCAACTCATCAACGCTTGTGCTCCGTAGAAAAACCCCAAACTTTGTAAGACGCTTTTCGTCGGGTAGCAAGACTCCCTCTGCATTTCTCTCCTCGGTCATGGTGCGAAATTTGCAGATAACAAAGGACTTGTCGCTTTTCCCCGCCCTTTCCTGTTTGAATATCACCGGGGATCCCAACTTGACTCTTACTAAAATTGATACGACCAAAAACAGGGGGCTTAGCAGAATCAGCCCAAAAAGAGAACCGAAAATATCAATGGTTCTTTTTATAAACAGGCAAACTTGAAACCTCATAGTTCGACCTTTTGCACGAAAGCCCCGTCATTATTCTGCCTGACCTCACACACAAACGCCGGCACGATCTGCTTTATTGCTCCCCTTAGATTTTCAGGGCTTTCTCCGTTTTTAGCCGCCCCCAGCAAGAATCCCAGGTTTCCCTCAAATGTATTCGGTAATTCCTTCTGAGGCGCGACAAGAATCTTGTCGTGAGTGGTGCTTTTGGTGCCTTCTTCCTGTGTGAGGGGCTCTTCATACAGTTTTTCGCCAAGGCGGATGCCAGTGTAGGTGATCTCTATGTCTACGTGGGGCTCGAACCCTGAAAGTTGTATGAGGTCCTCCGCAAGGTCTTTGATCTTTACGGGTTTGCCCATGTCGAGAACGTAAACTGTACCGCTGTTATCCATGGCGGCGGCCTGGAGCACGAGTTGGGCGGCTTCGGGGATGGTCATAAAATAGCGGGTCATCTCCGGGTGCGTAACTGTAACCGGGCCGCCGTTTTTGATCTGTTCTTTGAAAAGCGGAATTACGCTGCCCCTGCTACCCAGGACGTTGCCGAACCTTACGGAGACAAAGCACTGGCCGTCTTTGGCCTTTTGAGCAGCGTTTCTGACGACCATTTCGGCCACTCGCTTGGTGGCCCCCATGACGGAGGTTGGATTGACCGCCTTGTCGGTGGAGATGTTTACGAAACTCTCTACGCCGGACTCCAGCGCCAGTTCTACAAGCACTTTTGTTCCGCCGACGTTGTTGAGTATGGCCTGGTCGGGGTTGTTTTCCATCATAGGGACATGCTTGTGCGCAGCGGCGTGGAACAATACCTGTGGTTTGAATTGCTGAAACACCCGGCGCATTTTATGTTGGTCGCGCACGTCTGCGACAATTGTATGAAAAGCAACTTCAGGAAACATGCCGAAAACCCCGTTTTCGAGTTCAAAAAGGCTGTTCTCCCCCCGCCCTATTAAGACAACTGTCTCGGGTGCAAAATCACATACCTGGCGTACTATTTCGGACCCTATGGAACCGCCCGCTCCGGTTACAAGAACGCGTTTTCCATTAAGAAAACGAGATATCGCACCGTTATCAAGGCTAACCTGGTCACGGCCGAGAAGGTCGGCTATTTCAACATCGCGGATATGGGATATGGAAACTGCACCGGAAAGGACCTCGTATATACCGGGCACAATGCGGTATTTTACGCCTGCTTTGTTTGCTGTGTCGACAATTCTTCGAACAAGCTCGCCTTCGGCCGAGGGTATGGATATCAGCAATTCCTCTATATCCCTGGCCTGGACAATGGTTTGAATATCGCCTATCTCGCCGTATACCCCTATGCCGTTATAGATGGTCTGTTGTTTGGATCTGTCGTCGTCGACGAAGCCAACAGGCTCCAGCCCCGCCTCGGGGTGTCGGAACATCTCCCGGGCGATCATGGTACCCGCTTCTCCCGCGCCTACAATAAGTACCTTCTTTGCGTGAACGGATACGTGGGCGGGCTTGCAGTGTTTTTCGGAAACAATTCTTGTCGCTGCGCGCAGAGCCGCCATGGCGCCGAACGTTAGAACCCCGTCGATGAGCGGGATACTGCGGGGAATACGATATGTATTTGAGGCAAGAAACATTGCCGAGGCAACCAGCAAGCCATAAACGAATACGGCCTTGAAAAGATGGACCATGTCGCGCATTCCGGAGGAACGCCACGACCGCCAGGGCAAATGAAAGACCCATTCCACAAAAAGAAGCGATACAAGGGACATGACGATAAAAATGCCGACCGAGTCGGCATAACCATTGAGGCTGCCGTCAAGGCGAAGCATAAAAGCAAAAACGGAGGCCACGACGCCCCCGAACAGCATATCCAGAACAAGTTTAGACGTTAAAGAAACTCTGAATCGCTTCACGCAATACCCTCTTCTTTGAAGTTTTTTCATTCAACTGACAATAGGGGATTTATACATGGAAATTTTTTTTAACGCAACATCAGAACTGGAACCATCCTCGTAAATATTGCATACTTTTGTATGGTGGTTTTATCCAGACTTTCTGATCCTTTCGAGTTTTTGCTATACTTTAACCTAATGCATTGTATTATGGCATATTTTGGCGCAGGGGGGAAACGGGGATGCAGGTACCTTCGCACATTTTTCGGGAATACGATATTCGGGGGAACGCGGACGAGGAACTGACGAACGAGACGGTGCGGGCGATTGGGCAGGCTTTTGGAACGTTTCTGGCGCGGCAGGGTATTGGAGACATGGCTATGGGCGGAGACGTACGGCTTTCGACTGAACGTATCCGCGGCGCGATCATCGAGGGCGCTACAGCGGCCGGGGTCGACGTGGTGGATATAGGAACTGCCACTACTCCCCTGCTCTACTGGAGTCTTTTCGACCTTGACTTGGGCGGGGGAGTAATGATCACGGGAAGCCATAACCCGAAGGAGTTTAACGGGCTTAAGCTGGCCTATGGCAAAACAACGCTTTACGGCGACCAGATAACCGACATCTGCAAAATGATAGAGGCCAACGATCTTAACCGGGCGGCAAAGCCGGGGGCCGTTACGCGCAGGGATATAAAAGAAGACTACGTAACGATGCTGACCAAAAAGATTACGCTGGGCCTCAGAAAACTGAAGGTTGTTACCGATTCGGGCAACGCTACGGCCGGGCCGATGGTAAACGATTTTCTGCGGCGCATCGGTTGTGAGGTTGTACCCCTGTTCGCCGAACCTGACGGAACGTTCCCCAATCACCACCCGGACCCCACGAAGCGCGAATATCTTGTTGACCTGATAGAAACGGTGCGGCGCGAGAAGGCCGACGTGGGAATAGGCTTTGACGGCGACGCGGACCGCATAGGCGTTGTGGACGACCGTGGTGAGGTGGTATGGGGCGACATTTTGATGGCGCTTTACTGGCGCGAGATCATGCCGCAGCACCCGGGGGCAAAGGCAATAGTGGAAGTGAAGAGTTCGCAGGCGCTTGTAGACGAAATAGACAGACTGGGCGGAGAGGTTGTGTGGTGGAAGTCGGGCCACTCGCTGATAAAGGCCAAAATGAAGGAACTGGACGCGCTGTTTTCGGGCGAGGTCTCCGGGCATATGTTCTTTGCCGATGAGTATTATGGTTTCGACGATTCATTTTATGCTGCGGGGAGGCTGCTGAGGATTTTATCGAACTCGAAGCAGAGTCTTTCGGAGATGGTGGCGGAGATACCCAGGTACTGGACTACGGCGGAGACGCGCATTGACTGCACGGATGAGGCGAAGTTCGGAATTATAGAAGCGATAAAGGAAGACGCGCTTAAAGGCCACAAGGCTATTACCGTGGATGGTGTAAGGATTTTGTATCTTAACGGCTGGGGGCTTGTGAGGGCGTCGAACACTCAGCCTGTTCTGGTGGCAAGGGCCGAAGGGAAAACAGAGGCCGACCTTGAGGAATACGCGGCTGATCTGAAAGCGCGGATATTGAAGTCGGGCGTTGGGGAGTTTGAGTGGGAGTATTAGAAAAGCAGGATGCAGCAATCAGCGGGCAGTTGGCAGAAAAGGCTTTAGACCGGTAAACAGTTAACAGTCAACGGTGAACGGGAGAACAATCCAGGCCCTGGGTGTCACCCCGATACGAAGCGTCAGCTGAGTGAGGGGTCTCGCCTTGTCAGGCAAGGTGTCAGGAGGCTGGAAACCCAAAAAGCTAAGGCAGGGGCGAGGGCTTGTCATTCTGACGACCAGCGGGAGGAAGAATCTCGGTTTTTCAGGTGCTGGCAAGAAAACCGGAACCGGGATTTCTCGTCGTTTACGCATTGACTCATAGAAAAACCTAACCGTGACATTTCGTCGCGTCGTTTCGAAATGACATCAAGGGAAAATTCGAACCTTTTTATCCTATCGAGATTACAGGTGCACTTCGTCTGTGGTGAGAATATCTGCCTTTTGTTGTGCCACGGCTCCGGCGCGGCCGGGGATTTCGGCGTTGACAACCTCGCAGACCGGCAGGGACTCGGACGGGGTTTCGGCAAGAACGCTCCCAACGGTTTGAAAAACAACTCCCTTTTCCAGGCAACGGCGGATAAAATCTTCCAGCAGGTGTATCTGGGCGCCGCCTTCCATTTCGGCGTGAATGGTGTGAACATTGAGGCCGGGTTTGAGCAGGCCTATCAGATGGTCGTTGACCGTTTGTGCGGTTATGCCCGGCGCGCCGTATATTTCGTCCATTGTGGGTAGCGTTGATGGTATCTGCGGCGTTTTAAATGGCTTGCCGCCGATGCGTGGAATGAAAGGATGTTCACCCCTTGTATCGCTGCAGTAGGCAAAGCCGAATTCGTCCTGCATCGTGAGGCTGGCTGCGGTGACCTTCCACGCCGGGGCGGCGCAACAGGAGGGCGGCTCTCCAGCCAGTGATTCGAACATTTCGCAGGCCCTGGTGAACTGCTCGCGCATTACATGTTCGGGCATGTGGTCCAGAGTGTCCTGCCAGGCTACATGGTCCCACGCGTGGACACCGCACTCGTGACCTGCGTCGATAACCTGGTGGAATATGTCGGGGTTGGCCGGGACAATGAGCGGGGCGGGCAGCAGCGTGCCGTACATCATGGTTTTGAGGCCGTATGTTCCCGGGGCGTTGGTGCGAAGCATCTTTTTTATGAAGCCCTTGCGGAAGATCCGCCTTATGGCCTTGCCGGAGTTGTCGGGCCCGAAGGAAAAAAAGAAAGAAACGGGAATTTGGAACCTTTTGAACAGTTCCAGCATTGCGGGAACGCCCTCCAGGTAACCTCTAAGCGTATCCACGTCGACCTTCAGCGCAAGTTTTGTCGTCACTTTTATCACCCCGGGGTATTGTAACAAATGCAAGGAGGCAGGAGTCAGCGTACAGGAAGCAGCAAAAACAGAACCAAGATTCCTACCCTCCGCTTCGCTTGGGGCACGCCGTCGTCGCTTCGCTTCTCGGAATGACAACCAAACCATTGCGCCGTCGGCCCTTCGTCCGGTTCACGGTTAACGGTTTACTGTTTACGGCCTCTAATGCCTTTTCTGTCAGCTGAACGCTGCGCGCTGTGCGCTGCTTTTTCCTTGCCATTTGTCTTTGGATTTGATATATCAATTACATAAATCTTAACCTTGGGGGTTCTCGGCATGTTCGATGGAGAGAGCATTTCCGTTAAATCGCTGCGCGAGCAAGTTTACGAACTTCTGCGTAATCGCATGGAAAAGGGCAATATCCGCCCCGGTGATTATCTGAACCTTAACGAACTTAGCGAAAGCCTGGGTATCAGCAGAACCCCTCTGAGGGAGGCCCTTATACAGTTACAGGTGGAGGGTTTTGTCACCATTTACCCGAGACGGGGCATTCTGGTGAATCCCTTGACGCAGGACGATATCCGCTACGCATACCAGATAGTTGGCGCGCTTGAAGCATCGGTTATCTTGCGGAATTTCGACATACTGTACCGGGAGAAAACAGACCAGATGTATATGGAGAACAGCCTCATGCGCGATGCTTTGGAGCGGGATGACTTCAATACGTTTTACAGCCACAACCTCAGGTTCCACAACATTTACCTGTTGCTTACCCCGAACCAGCGACTGATAGACACGGTGCTGAAGCTCAAGAGTCGCCTGTACGATTTTCCTCGCAGGGAAGGGTTCGTCAAGGAATGGGAAATGGTGTCGACGGGTGAGCACGAAAAGTTCACGGATCTTGTGGCGGAAGGCAAACGAGAGGAAGCGGCCGCCTATATCCGCGATATTCACTGGTCTTTCAATAATCAGGCTAACTACATCAAGGAATACTACAAGGAGTTGGAGAAGAATAGATAAATGCAGGAGACAGGAATCAGCAAACTGGAGACAGGAAAATCCAAACCTTTTTTCACCACAGAGGTCGCAGAGGGCACAGACGAAGTACCCGGAGCGAAGCAGCAGGGTGGAGGGACAACACCAAAAAGCGATATCTTGTGTAAAGGCAAGACCATAGGTGTCACCCCGAATCCGCCTTCCGGCGGAGAGGGGTCTCGGTTTTTACGTAGGAGAAAGAACGGGACCCCATGTCCGCCATGCTGATTTTTCTGGGTGTCTTTTTATCGGTCTACGGCCTTGCTAACTGGTACATATGGCGACATCTGGCGAAAGTGTTGCCTCTTCTGGGGCATCTTAGATACCCCCTTCTGGTGCTTTTCTGGTTTCTGGTGTTTTCTTTTCCCATCGGCCGTATAGGCGGTGCGTTCTGCCGTTGCGCCGCTACCGATCATCTTGCCCTTATTGGTTCGTGGTGGCTGGGGTTTATGGCGATGGCGATACTTGCGCTTGCTGTTTGCGACGCCGTAATTTTGACCGACAGGTTTTTCAGGGTTCTGCCTTCGGTTTTCCGACTGCGGCCCGAGAGAACAAGGATTGTTTGCTTCTGGGCCTTTACAACGTTGTTGACGTTGACGATGCTTGCGGGTCACTGGAACGCCCTTCACCCAGTGGTGCGCGAGTTTGATATTACCCTTCCCAGAGGTTCGGGTTCCGAGTCACACATGCGCATTGCTGTGGTCTCGGACATCCATGCCGGAATCCTTGTAAACAACTCATGGCTGGCGCGGATCGTCGACTTGATCAACGAGCAGGAGGCCCAGGCGGTTTTGCTTGTGGGAGATATTGTGGACGCCGATGTGTCCAAAGCGATGGAACAGAACCTAGCGAGCGAGTTGTCACGCCTTGACCCTCCGCTTGGAGTTTGCGCCGTTAACGGAAACCATGAATATTACGCCGGGGCCGATGAGATTGCCGGATATCTTGAAAGCGCTGGCGTCACCGTTTTGCAGGATGAATCTGTTGTGATCGGAGACGCCGTCTGGATTGTTGGAAGGCGGGATATGCAGGCCGTCAGATTTGGAATAGAAGAGGTATCGCTTGCCGAATTACTAGCAGCTAATCCCGGTTTGCCGGTGATCGTCATGGACCATACCCCAAAGAGGCTGGAAGAAGCCGTTCGGGCGGGTGTCGATATGCAGGTATCCGGCCATACTCATAACGGCCAGTTGTGGCCGTTCAATTATGTTACTGGTTTGATCTTTGAGCAGGACCACGGGTTTTTGCGAATAGACGATACGATGTTTTACGTTTCATGTGGTGTGGGGACATGGGGCCCGCCGATCAGGACTTCGTCCCGCCCGGAGATCGTGGTGTTTGATATAGGGTTTGAGTGAATTCAGGTGGCAGAAAAGGCCTTTAAGACCGGTAAACAGTGAACGGTCAACGGTGAACGGAAGAACACCGGGGCAAGGGCAAAGACTTATTCACCACAGAGGTCGCAGGGGTCACAGAGAGGACCAAAAAACAACAACAACAACAATATATGTGTGTAGGGGCAAAAGCTCTTTGGTGTCATTTCGATGCGTAGCGAGAAATCTCGGGTATGGTCCAGATTTTCCCCTGTTTTTGCCTATACCTAATCAATACTTAACCTGAGACCTCTCGTCGCGGCTACCGCCGCTCGCTCGAGGTGACAGCGGGGCAAGGGCAAAGCATTCTACCACAGACGAAGTACCCGGAGCGGCAGGGTAAGAATCCCGGTTCGGGTTTTGCTTTTCCCCCTATCTCCTCACCCCTGACG
>Ga0272441_10012978_pt1 | contig 12070 bp, 10 predicted proteins | sample SSMProp6N_FD_193582 | JGI IMG/M metagenome (GOLD analysis project Ga0272441, IMG submission 193582) | Marine sediment archaeal communities from Little Sippewissett salt marsh, Falmouth, MA, United States - SSM-Prop-6N | ecosystem: Environmental > Aquatic > Marine > Wetlands > Sediment ...
GTCCGTAAGCTTGCTCTTCACTCAAACCGTAGCTATGGCTATGCTTTTCGCTCCAGAGCGGCGCTTACGAACACGAATCCTGCGCCTGCTCCCGTGATCCTGGTGAGAAATGCGGGCTAGCCATGCCGAGAAAAAACCGCCTAACAAGCGGCCTGATCAAAAGCACGCGGACCTTCATCAATATCTTACCTATCATTATCGGCATGTTGTTGGCGACCAGCCTGGTCATCACACTGTTTCCCGATGAAATCGCGACCGCATTATTCCCTCATGGCGACTTGGCTAATGCCCTGTCAGGCGCTGCTCTCGGAAGTCTTGCCGCAGGGCTTGCCGCGGCCTTTCTCTACAGCCGCGCGCTAAAACTGCCATTGTTGCCACTGATGATCTATTACTTTGGCGCGGGTTACACGTCGGTACTATGTCTGTATCTGTTAGCCTTTGCGGTCATCAATGACATCCTGGTAGAAAAACTGGCGCCAGTGCGCGCATGACTGTTGACGACAGCGGATTGGAGTTCACAAATATGTTACTGACCTGGATCATCGTGTTCAGTATCCTGGGGAGTGTCGGTGCTATCGCAGGTGCTGCATTGCTGCTGCTGTTTCGCCAAAGCACCCGAAAAACGCTGTTACCCTGTCTGCTCAGCTACGCCGTCGGCACACTGCTCGGCGCGGCTTTTCTCGGCATGCTTCCTAAAGCGCTGCAGCAGGGTGCCGCCATGCTCATATCCGCCACTGTCCTTGCGGGTATCGTCTTGTTCTTCGTGCTGGAGAAAATCGTCATCTGGCGTCACTGCCACGAATCGCACTGCGCAGTGCACAGTACAGCCGGCCCACTGATTCTGATCGGCGACGCCTTCCACAATTTTGTCGACGGCTTCGTGATTGCAGCAGCCTTCATCACGTCAATACCGCTGGGCATAAGCGCCTCAGTGGCCGTGATCGCGCACGAAATCCCGCAAGAGGTCGGCGACTTCGCGATCCTTCTCGACAACGACTATACGACCAAGCGGGCGTTGATACTGAACCTGCTGTCATCCTTGACAACGCTGCCCGGTGCAGTGATCGCGTACTATGCGCTCGAATCGACCAGGGAACTCGTACCTTTTATCCTTGCGCTCTCCGCGGCCAGCTTTGTCTATATTGCCATTGCCGATCTCATACCCGGTCTTCATCGCCAGGCCACCCTGCGGGCCGGACTCAATCAGCTCGCACTCATACTCGCGGGCATCGCGACGATTGCATTTTTCCAATGGCTATAACCTATTCCCACCAGTGTTTTTTTCCGGGCCTGATTTTGTCGCGCAACTGTTTGTACAGCGATTTTTCTTCGGATGTCAGTTCTTGCGGGATACGCACCTGCAAGCGGATTTTAAGATCGCCGCGCATCGGTGCGCCGAACACGGGCAGCCCCTTGCCTTCCAATCGTAATACTTCGTCCGGTTGAGAGCCGGCCGGGATCTTGACTTCGACCTGGCCGTCCAGCGTTGGCACTTTGATTTTCGTACCCAGCACCGCATCCGGAATTTCTAACAGTTCGTGGCGCCACAGATCAGGGCCGTGGCGTTCGAAGCGGGCGTCGGGTTTGCTCCTGACGACCACGTACAGATCGCCGGACGGACCACCGGGCTCATGGCTGGGAAGGCCATGACCGGGTATGCGCAACGCGGTGCCTTCATCGATGCCCGCCGGTATCGTGACCTTGAGTTTGTCATCCTGGTTGATTTCGCCGCTACCGTGGCAGTTGTCACAGGGATGATCGATGAAGGTACCCCGGCCGTGACAGACCGGACAGGTCGTGATCTGCTGAAAACTGATGGTACCCTGATGCTTTGATTCCTCGCGTGCCGTCACCTGCTTACCAGTGCCGTTGCAGACGCTACAGGTACGTACTTCTGTACCCGGCTGCGCGCCCGATCCATGGCAGGTCGGACAACTAAATGGACGATTGAAATGTACGGTCTCGTCACCACCGCTGTTGATGGTTTCCAGTGGGACAACCAGCCTGACCTCAAGATCACTACCTTTGGCGGGGCCGTGCGGCTGCCGGCGGCGGCGAAACAAATCGCCGAACAGGCCGCCACCACCAAAATCGAAGCCAAAGCCCATGTCGCCGAAAATATCGCCGAAGTCGACACCGGAGAACAGATCCTCTGCAGAAAAACCGGACACGCCGGCGAAGCCGCGCGCATCGTACTCGGCGCGTTTCTTCGGGTCGGAAAGTATTGCGTAGGCCTCGGCGATTTCCTTGAAACGCGCCTCGGCATCCGGTGACTTGTTGCGGTCCGGGTGGTATTGCATCGCCAGATGGCGAAACGCATCTTTGATCGCTTTCGCCTCCGCATCGTGCGTGACACCCAAAACCTGATAGTAGTCACGCTGTGCATGTTCAGAGGACATGGTTGGCGTTCACCCACCTTTTCCAACTGAGGCGCGATCGGTCTGGTGTCCGTAAACACCGTTCTGGAGCGAAAAGCGTAGCCATTGCTACGGCTTGAGTGAAGAAACCGTAGGGTGCGCCGCGCGCACCAAGCACCATCTCTTTGCTTGATAAGTGCTGCGCAAGGCACACCCCAGGTTCACCTCCGTTTGCCCAATTTATCAGGCTTTCGATCCTAATCGGTTCGAACACCAGTCGATGAACACTTGATCCAACGCGATGGTTGCCGACGCCATCACTCGACCTTGACACTCTTTCGCTTGGACTTGGTGACCTTGGGCAAGGTCAGTTCCAGGATACCGTCTTTGAGCTTGGCCTTGGCCTTGCCCTCATCGACATCAGCGGGCAGTGACAGTGTCCGCTGGTAACTGCCGCGGGACATCTCGCAACGGTAGTAATCGCCCTTCTCTTCTTTCTCTTCGTGACTGGTGCTGCCCTTGATAGTGACGGTATTGCTGGTCACCGAGACATCGATATCTTTCTTGTCGACGCCCGGGAGTTCTGCCTTGACGATGACAGCATCATCACGCTCGATCACATCGACGCTAGGGGATTTGCCCTCGAACGGTTGTGCCAGCCCGGAGAAAGATGGCCACTCGGAGCGAAACGGACGCTTCCAGCCTCGCGAGAAGTAATTGTCGAACATGCGTTCCATCTCCTCAAAGGGGCTCAGCACCTGGGCTGACTCCACCTTCTTGACTTCTTGCTTGCTTTCCTTCTTTTCTTCGTTCGCCATGACGCTCACCTCTTGTTAAAAGATAATTTAAGGAAGCTCTGAATAATTCATCCCTGAATTATCAGAGCACGGGAACCGAAAAATGCGATTTTCTGTTCCCCTCATTTTCAGTCGCTTAAGGCGATTGAAAATGCCGGCGCGTCCGTTCGCCGCGAGAACTCTGGATTAATCAGAGTTTCCGCAGGTTAAACCTACTCGTTTGTGGAAGCTGGATTTTAAGTGGCCTGCCTTAGTTGGAACAACCCCTGCCTTCGAGCTACGCAGCGCTCATTGCCGCCTGAACACAGCGCAACACCTCGTATTCGAACATCCCATCCAGTGCTTCGTACACCGGCTTGAGTTTGTGGTGACCATCATCCGTCGCGAGTATGGCTTCCTGGATCGCCGCCAGTTCCTGATCTTTCAGGTGCACTACTTCGTTCAGATCGATCTCGCCCTGTTCGATGCAGGTTGCCATGTGGCTATAAACCGTGGATGGCTTGATATTACGCTGCGCGGCAATCGCCTCGATATCCATACCGCTCTTGAACAGGCGCAGGCTTTCGGCCGCCGTGTCCGGTTTGTCAGGACTCGTCTGCTCGATGTGTGAGAGGATCACCGCGAGAAAATCATCCGCATATTTCTCGAGTTTGCTGTCGCCGACACCGGATATCCTGGAAAACTGCTCCCGGTTCTGCGGCTGGCGTTCGACCATCTCGGCAAGTGTAGCATCATGAAAGATCACGTAAGGCGGCACATTATTTTGATCGGCAAGTTGCTTGCGACAGGTACGTAAGGCTTCCCACAGCAGGCTGTCTTTTGCTTTCGATGTCTCGAATGTTTTTCTGCCCTTGCGCGCCGCTTTCCCTTGTTTGCTGTCCTTGCGCAGCATCAGCGTCTGTTCACCGCGCAAAACCGGACGGCAGGCTTCGGTCAGCCGCAGGTTGCCGTGCCCCTCGATATCGACACTGAGCAGATTATGCGCGATCAGCTGCCGGAAAATGCTGCGCCATTGTTGTTTATCAATATCATCGCCGATGCCATAGACGTTAAGCTTGTCATGACCAAAATATTTTAGACGTTCGTTCTCGCTGCCACGCAGCACATCGATCAGGTAATTCACGCCAAAGCGCTGGCCGGTGCGGTGGACCGCTGACAGCGCTTTCTGCGCAGCCACGGTCGCGTCCCATGTTTCCACCGGCGTCAGGCAGGTGTCGCAGTTGCCGCAGGGTTGATCGAGCTGCTCGCCGAAGTAGCGCAGCAGACCCTGGCGTCGGCAGGTGGTCAGCTCACAAAAACCCAGCATCGACTGCAGTTTGTGCTGCTCGACGCGCTTGTGCTGCTCATCGGCCTCCGAGCTGTCCATCATCTGGCGCAGCTTGATGACGTCTTGCAAGCCGTACATCATCCAGGCATCGGAAGGCAGACCGTCACGCCCCGCCCTGCCGGTCTCCTGGTAATAGGCCTCGATGCTCTTGGGCATGTTCAGGTGCGCGACGAAACGCACATCCGGCTTGTCGATGCCCATACCAAACGCGATCGTGGCGACGATGATCACGCCGTCTTCCATCAGGAAACGCTGCTGGTGCTTCTGTCGGGTCTTTGCCGGCAGGCCGGCGTGATACGGCAACGCGGTCAGCCCTTTCGAATTCAACCATTCCGCGGTCTGCTCGACCTTGTTGCGCGACAGACAATAGACGATGCCGGCCTCGTTCTGGTGGTCATTCAGAATGAAGCGCAGCAGTGCCTCGCGGGCATTGCCGGTACTCTGAGTGATTCGGTAACAGATATTCGGCCGGTCGAAACTGGCAACAAATCGCTCCGCCTGTGACAGGTCGAGGCGGCTGATAATCTCATTGCGTGTCGGTTCATCGGCGGTCGCTGTCAATGCGATGCGAGGAATCTGCGGGAAGCGTTCATGCAGGATGGATAACTGGATATATTCCGGACGAAAATCATGTCCCCATTGCGACACACAGTGCGCTTCGTCGATCGCGAACAGGGCTATATCGGCTTGCTCGAGCAATCCGAGAAAGGTGGGCGTCATCATGCGCTCGGGTGCGACATAGAGCAAATCCAGCTGACCGGCAAGTAAACGATTTTCAACGTCAGTCGCTTCAGACGCGTCCAGAGTTGAATTCAGATAGGCCGCCTTGACACCCAGTTGCTGCAACGCGCCAACCTGGTCCTGCATCAATGCGATCAACGGCGAGATCACGATGCCACAGCCATCGCGCACGATCGCGGGTATCTGGTAGCACAACGACTTGCCGCCACCGGTCGGCATCAGCACGACCGCATCCTTGCCGGCGATCAGTTGCTGAATAATCGTCGCCTGCGCGCCGCGAAATTCGCTGTAGCCGAAAACCGTATTGAGAACCTCTAAAGCCTTATCGTCCATGGGCGGATTATACCCGCTTGTAGCTGTTGATCGGGTCTAATCTGGGCATTGCCGGGAACTGCTGTCATGTCGATGAAGGGGATATAAATTAACCGCAGAGGCGCAGAGAGCGCTGAGATTTTTCTGGTTTTAGCAGGAGCGACTCTAGCCCGCATTTCTCACCAGGATCACGGGAACAGGCGCAGGATTCGTGTTCGTAAGCGCCGCTCTGGAGCGAAAAGCATAGCCATAGCTATGGTTTGAGTGAAGAGCAAGCTTACGGACACGAAGACCAGCCTGAACCGTGATAGGCACTGTTGAAAAACACGGTGTATTTTCGATCATTCGAGTTTTCTCATAAGACCCAGTTCCTTATCATTGCTCTACGCCGCCTGGTGAGAAATGCGGGCTAGCCCGCATTTCTCACCAGGATCGCAGGAGCAGGCGCAGGACGGAGCCCGCATGTCCCACCAGATGGGCGAGCGCTCACTTGATCTTTGAATGCACAAAGAATTTTGCTCAGTCGGAAATACACTCGGTTATTCCACTCCTTCGCAAAATCCTTTGTGCATCCAAATCTCGGCGTGATCATCTCGCCCCCTGGTGAGGCAGGCGGGCTGGTGTTCGTAAGCGCCGCTCAGGGGCGAAAACCGCAGCAATAGCTAAGGTTTGGGTGAAGAGACCGTAGGGTGCGCCATGCGCACCGCGCATCTTCAGTTCAGTGGCCGGTTCTGGTGCGCACGGCGCACCCTACAATCTTGGGCAGGCGAAGACCAGCCTGAACCGTGATAGGCATGCTTGAAGAACACATTGTATTCGCGATCATCCGAACTTTCTCAATCGGGCCAATGCATTATCAGTACGAGACGCCGCCTGGTGAGAAATGCAGGCTAGTGGCGAACGGCGGCAATTCGCGACTAAAGTCGTTCCTACGAACCATCATAATCCTCTGCGTCTCCGCGCCTCTGCGGTCAACACACCTTGTGAATCAATTATCTTTCGCGTGCTTGACTAATATTTTGTCCAGATGATCGGCAAACGCTTTTCGATCGCTCTGGTTCAGCGCCGGCGGGCCGCCGGTATCGATACCACTGGACCGCAGCGTCTCCATGAAGTCGCGCATATTCAGACGGGACTTGATGTTGTTGGCTGTGTAAAGCTCACCGCGAGGACTGAGAGCGAGCCCTCCTTTCTCGATCACATCTGACGCCAGCGGGATGTCGGCGGTAACCACGAGATCACCCGTATTCATTCTGTTGACGATCTCATTGTCCGCCACGTCAAAACCGGATGCCACTCGAACAAAATTGATATGACGCGATCGCGGTACGTTTACCGCCTGATTAGCGACCAGCGTCACTTGAATTTCGGTACGCTCTGCCGCTCTGTACAAAATGTCCTTGATCACCACGGGGCAGGCATCGGCGTCGACCCATATTTTCATTTCATATCACCTCAGCTGATATCTCTCGTCCGCGTTTTAATAATTTGTAACCACAGAGGCGCAAAGGCCGAGAAGGTTTTTGTGTGCGTAGGAGCGACTTTAGTCGCGAATTCGGCTGAATTCGCGACTAAAGTCGCTCCTACCGGTCCACCCGATAACTCTCTGCGGCCTTTGCGCCTTTGCGGTGAATCATCCATGTCCACCGACGCGAATATCGGTGACGAGATCAACGTCTTTTATAAGCAATGATCAGGTCCATCACGTTGGTGTTGGTCGGGCCGGGTTTGAACAGATCACCGGTCGCCATCAGCACCGTGCCGGCGTTGGCTTTATCGAGTTCCGCATCGATATCAAAGCCCATCTGCCTTGCCAGTTTTGCGCTGGTACCGGATACAATCGCCCCGGCGCAGGGCGTGTTGCCGTCGATACCGTCGGTACCGGCAGCCAGCACCGCCAGGTCCTCGACACCGTCTATCACTGTTGCCAGCGACAGGGCGAGACTCTGGTTGCGGCCACCCAAACCGGGCGTGGGCGGAAGCTCGACCGTGGTTTCCCCTCCCCAGACATGTATGCCGACCGCTTCGTCGAGCACAAGCTTGCCGATACGCCGGCCCTGCTCGATGGCATCGCCACTGATAAAGTCGCCGTGTTGATACTGAGGCAGTCCCTGAAAGTTGGCTTCGTCGATGACAGCCTGCATCGCTTTCTCCAGGCTGCCAACGAGATGGGTTTTCACCTCGATGTCGTGCTCGAGTGGTGGTCCTTGTTGCGGCAGCAGTGACTGCAGCCAGTCGTCACTGTCACGTTTCGAATTACTCGAAGATACTAACAGACCGGAGCCAATTACGGCTGGATCATCGCCACGTACATCGGAGATGAGCAGCTGCGTGCAGTGCCGTCGCTTCAGATACTGAAGCAAGCCGCCACCCTTGACCCGCGAGAAGCACCTTCGCCATGCGTTCATCGTGTGAATGTCCTTGCCCGATGCCAGCAGGTACCGATTGATCTGTTGCAGCTGTGACAGCGAAACACCGTCGACCGGCACCTCGACCAGACTCGAGGTACCACCCGATATCAACACCAGCAGGGACGAATCAGCCGGGATAGCGCGCAGGAATGCCAGTAATGCCTGCCCGGCAGCCAGCGAAGACTGGTCCGGGACCGGATGCGCAGATTCGATGACCTTGACCTTTCGACTGCGCTTGAGCTCACGCGGCAAACCGCCACGGGGAGTGATCAGCAAGGCAGAGTCGATGCTGCGCAGGCTGTCCAGCGCACCCTGCAGCATCGGCGCCGCGGCCTTACCGATCGCAACGCAATGGTCGAATGATGCAGTGGGGTGCTCGCGGCACCATTGCTGCACCAGCAGGCGACCATCGACGGCATCGACCGCAGTTTGGTACAGGTGGACCAGCAGTTCTCTTGCGGTCAGTTCTGTCATTCGCGTTGACAATACCGTTGTAGGAGCGACTTCAGTCGCGAATCGCGGCAGTTCGCGGCTAAAGCCGCTCCTACAAACAACAGAAATGCTCTGCGCCTCCGCGCCTCTGCGGTTAACAAACCTTCCCCTGCCGATCACATACCACGCGCCATATCAGCTTTGATATCCTCGATATCCTCGAGACCAACCGCGATGCGCACCAGGCTATCAGAAATGCCGGCGACCTCGCGTTGTTCAGGCGCCAGGCGCCCGTGCGTGGTCGTCGCCGGATGGGTAATCATCGTCTTGGTATCGCCAAGATTGGCGGTGATCGAGATCATTCGGGTCGCATCGATCAGTTTCCAGCCGGCTTCCTTGCCGCCCTTGAGTTCGAACGAAACGATGCCGCCAAAGCCGGTCTGCTGCTGTTTCGCCAGCCTGTGCTGCGGGTGACTCTCCAGGCCGGGATAATAGACCCGCTCGACCGCAGGCTGCTGTTCCAGCCACTGTGCCAGTACGATCGCATTGGCGCAGTGCGCATGCATACGCAAGTGCAGGGTTTCCAGGCCTTTCAGAAACACCCAGGCATTGAAGGCGCTCATGGTCGGTCCTGCGGTGCGCAGGAAGCCGTAAACAGAGTCGCCGACGACCTCCCTGGTGCCACAAACCGCGCCACCAACGCAGCGCCCTTGGCCATCCAGATACTTGGTCGCAGAGTGAATAATGATATCGGCGCCCAGCGCCAGCGGTTGCTGCAAGGCCGGTGTGCAGAAACAGTTGTCGACCACCAGCAGGCAATCATGCCTGTGAGCGATCTGTGCCAGTGCGGCGATATCGGCCAGCTCCGCAAGCGGGTTGGACGGTGTCTCCAAAAACAGGAGCTTCGTTTCCGCGCGGATGGCCTGTTGCCAGGCGTTCACGTCCGACAGCTCGACGAAAGTCGTCTCGATGCCAAGCTTGGCGAGGAAACGCTCGAACAACACGGTTGTAGTGCCGAATATACTGCGCGATGAAACGATATGATCGCCGGTCTTTAGCAAACCGATACAGGTCGCGGTGATCGCTGACATCCCCGAGGCCGTCGCGACACAACATTCAGCGCCTTCCATCGCTGCCAACCGCTCTTCGAAAGTCCGCACGGTCGGGTTGGTAAAACGGGAATAGATGTTCCCAGCTTGTTCGCCCGAGAAGCGCGCTGCCGCCTCGGCCGCCGAGCTGAACACATAGCTGGAGGTCGGAAATATCGGCTCACTGTTTTCACCCTCGTTAGTGCGATGTTGCCCCTCACGCACCGCCCGAGTTGCAAAACCATATTCATACAGGTCCGGTTTATCAGGGTCTGACATAGCGTTTTACGATGATTCGCTGTCCGGCGTGGTTCGAGTCGGTGGTACGAGGCCCCAATATTAAACCATGGCTCGCCCGGAGGAAATCGCCAAATGAGGGTGCGCCATGCGCACCGGACAAGATAACTTTCCTGAACTTGGCACCACGGTGCGCGCGGCGCACCCTACGATCTAGCCTGCATTTCTCACCAGGCGGCGTTCTACGCCGCCTGGTGAGAAATGCAGGCTAGAGCATCGCTAGATTATGCCTCGATGAGCACCTCGGTACCGATGTCGACCTTCCGGTACAGGTCAACCACATCCTGGTTGCGCATCCGGATACAGCCGATCGAGGCTGGTGTGCCGATCCTGTCTTCCTCGCTGGTGCCGTGAATGTAGATATATCGATTGTAGGTATCCACGTAACCACCCTGATTGCGACCCGGCTCCATGCCTTCCAGCCAGATGATCCGGCTCGTGATCACATCTTGTGGCAGCTCGACTCCCTGCTCGATGCAATCCTGCAACAGACCTTTTGGCTCGCGGCCGACAAAAACCATGTTGATCGGCATTGCGCCGCCAATCTTCTGCCTTATGCGATGCAAGCCCAACGGAGTTTTTTGACTGCCGTTTTCGTTGCCGGTACCGTATTTTGAGGTCGATACCGGATACTCCGCCAAGACATGATCCTGCGCATCGATCAGATACAGTCTTTGCTCGGCCACATTGATCCGGATCGATGTCATACCTATGCTGCCCTGGTCCCGCTGGTATTACTCATCCGTCGATACAGTGATTTTTTGGCTCACGCTGTCAAGCTTGTGCTCCTGCCACGTTACCCGGACATCGAGCACATTGAGCTCGCTGTTGGCGGAAGCTTCGATGGTCAGATTGAGGAGACCGGAAGGCTCCAAGGTAATCGTATTTTGATCGTCAGTGAAGGACAGCTTGCCCTTGCTCAGGCCGCGTTGCACCGACAGTAGCAGTTCTGCGATCGTATCCCTGTCCTGCAAAGACTGGTGACGAAAATGCATGTTGTCATGCTTCATAATCAGCTCCATTTGCCAGCAAGTCTGTCGGATCAAACACCTTCACGTACGGATGATCGGTGCTTATACCGATTATTTTTTTATCTGGCCGAACGATGGTCACGCCGGCGCCTGGTCCCTTCAGTCCTTCCCGCTGACGTGAGTGCCGGTCCAGGGTCACATCACATTCGAAATGGACGATACTGTGCCGCAGCGAGATGCGCTGGCCGGTTAGCCCATTCTTATGACCGTGAATAATCACGTGTACGTCGGTTTCATGCACCTGCTTGGCACCGGCTTTGGTCAAGTGGCGGTCGCCAGGTCGATATTTTGTGCGTATGACATTGGCCACAGGACCGTAATAAAAACGCAGTGGATCGCCCTGCAGTTGCGCTCGAAATTCTCGATTCAACCCTTTGACGCCGCGCTGATTAATCGACTGCGCAACTGTGTTATCGAGGCCGGCATGGACGAATAGAAACGATCCTTTGCGCATCGCAAGGCGCATATGTCTGTAGAACCAGCTGAATTCACCCTCATCGGCAAGGAACAGTTGCTGCCAGCACAACGTCGCCGCATAGACTCTACGCACACTGAGCCCGTAGTTGTCACAAAGTTCATCGAAACCCTTTCTTTTTTCTGTCACACGACCCAGCTCTCTTTCGACGACCGCGGCCGGCAACAAGTCAGCAACCTTCTCAGGGAACTCGTCAAACCAGCGCTCGGGCGGGAAAAGTCGCTGTTCGCAGTGCGCCTCGCCAGGGATGTCTTTGAGACTGTGCGCGCCTTTCAGGTAATTGTCGCTTATCTCCTTCAGCAAAGGCACGACTTTAGGACCCATACGAACGAAGAAGTGCTCGCAACCCGGAGTGCCTATCCGATTGACGCTGCGCATACCCAGCATGACCCGCACATCGTGGTTCCCTGCCAGTATGCGCAAGTGTGCACCATGATCGTGCAGGATCTTCAAGGTCTTGAGCAGGCTTAGATTGCTCGGTCCCTTGTCAAAGCAATCGCCACCGATCAGAAACTGCGACCGTCTACCCTGTTTGGTCAACTGCAGATGCCGGTGACGCTTGCCCTTGGCCTTGACACCACCAGAGGCAATCAAAGAGGCCCTGAATGCATCGGCATCGGCATGCAGGTCCGAGAAGAAATATACCGTCTTGCGTGGCCATACCCATGGATATTTCTGAACCAGCAGCTGCAACTGATCGACGGCTCTCCGGTGGCCCTGCCTCCGCAGGTGCAATGAGCGTTTCTTTCCATCCAGCCATTTCTGGGTCTCAGTCGGTAGTCGGATACCGGTATTTTCGATA
>Ga0272441_10012979_pt1 | contig 12070 bp, 10 predicted proteins | sample SSMProp6N_FD_193582 | JGI IMG/M metagenome (GOLD analysis project Ga0272441, IMG submission 193582) | Marine sediment archaeal communities from Little Sippewissett salt marsh, Falmouth, MA, United States - SSM-Prop-6N | ecosystem: Environmental > Aquatic > Marine > Wetlands > Sediment ...
CACCCACAAACGGCGAGAGACTCCTTCGCTCGCGTGGACTTCGTCCTGTCGCAAAGTGCCTAAGGATACCAGAGGCAGACCACGTCTGGCAAGGCAGTACACAACAAAGCCACGACAATCGCCTCCCACGTGATTCCGGGAACAGGAGACGGCCGATGTCAGGTGCCCCACACGAAGTGCAGGCGCCACTTGAACTGCCTCAGAACCCACCAATGGCGGTCGGGTCAAGCTCGGGCACGAGGTGGCTGTCGTCCTCGCCGGGCGAACCGCCCGGAAGGACGCTGGGCCGCCAGAGGTTCTTGTAATCGAAGTCCTCGGGGTCGGCGGTCTGAGGGTCTTTGACCGTCAACGAGAAGCCCAGCCCATCGGTCGGATCGAACCATTTGTCGTCGTACTCGAACGAGTGGATCACGGTCCCAATCGCATCGACCAGCTCGATTTGCTCGCCCCCGTTGCTCAGACTGCCCGCGTACTGGCCCAGAACGGGCAATTCCGTGCCGTACTTCGTCTCGAACGCGGGAATATCCCGGACGAGCAGGCAATAGCCTCCCACGGGCAGTTCAAAGCTCGGAAACACGTATTCGATCCCATCGGTGAAGCGGACCAGGTTCAGGTTAATGGTCTGCAACCCAACATTCGTCAACTCGATGAACTCGGTGTTGGGGTCGGCGGGATGGAACATGATCTCGCTGATCCGCAGGTCCTCCGCCACGGGCCCGAGGGCAAAGACCGCCTCGGTCAGCGCGCTCCACGTGCCGCCCGAGAGCGTCCGCGCCTTGATATGCGTGCTTCTGTCCAGCGTGATAGGCCCGGCATAGCGGGTGGCCGTCTCCGCAATGCCGCCGGCCTGTCCACCCGTGGTTTCTCCCGCTTCCAGGCTCACGGAAATCAGGAAGTCCGAACTCGTGCTGGAGACATTCAGGCCGTGGATGGCGAGGATATTCTGGCCTTGTTTGAGCCAATAGATTCGGTCGGAGACGGAGAAGGACTCGACGCCATCGGCCTCGTGGTTGGCGGTGGCCCTCGAATTCCATCGGGGCGCGCCGCTGAACAGGACCCGCTGGATCTCGACCCCGTTGAGGTAGGCAACAAAGCCGTCGTCGTAGCGGACTTTCAGGTTCATGAAGTCAAATCTGTCTGGATCGGTGCTCAGATTAAAGGGAATCCTGATGTAGCAACTCGTCCGACCCTGATACATCTGGCTGCCGACATCGAGGCCGATCAGCGACTCATATCCGGAGTTTCGCTCGTAGCCGACACCGCCCGGCAGGCCGGTCACAACTGTCCAGGTCGAGTCATTGAACGTCCCGCCGCCCTTCCACGCGGTGGAGACCACCGACGTCGGGACGAGAACGCGCTTTGAGGCATTCGGCGCGACCAACGTCCGTGTGGTGATCGTCCGCCCAGCCGTCTCCGGCAGGCGCGGATCGGTGCCATCCAGGGTATACCGGACCTCGCCCGCCCCCTGCATCTGTAGTGCGAAACCGGTGGATACCTGGCCGCCTTGCCTGCTGAAGGACGGGGGATTCACGTTCGGGTACCAGCCCTGTGCCTTGAGCTGATTGAGAACGACGCCCGTTCGCTGGGGAAAGTAGTTGGTGACCATACGGTTGATATCAGGCCGCCAGTCACTGTCGCGGGTCCTGGGTGTACTGCGTTTGGCGTCGCCCCACCGGGCGGACTCGGCGATAATCGCCATATCGACCTCGGCGACACGCCTGTTGAACCGCTGGATGCAGGCTCCCGGGGTCAGGACGCCGCCATTGAAGAAATGCCTGTACGTGCGGTCGACGAAACGCATCCGATACTCGGGGTGAAGCATCAGGTGCGTATGGAGCCAGAGAGGATTCGATTGACGGAACTGGCTGCCCACGGCGACCGTCGTGGCGGCGAAGAGGCGAGACTCGTGCAATTCCCAGAGCGAGTGCTCCGCATCGTGACGGAAGAACGTGAAACCATCCGGCTCGACGCGATTGAAAATGGTGTAGAAGTTGTTGGCGACCCGCGCCCACGCGCTGACGGGACCGTCCGGGTCGCCCACGTAGTACGTGCAGAGCATGTAATCGATGAGGTTATCGACGTCGAGCAGCTTCTCATAGGCTGGATCGGGTGTACCGTCGGCATTCAGCCCCTGGACACGATAGTACGTGGCCTCGTCGAACCCGGATATCGTGGCATCCCAGAGCCGGCGCCATGCGTCGAGGGTGCCGTCGGTCGCCTCGATGTCGTAGCCGCCGTTGCCGGCACGGGACTTGACCACATCGTAGTCTTCCTTCTCGCCCCCGAAGTAAGTCTCCGCGTAGGACGCCTCCGACCGCTCCTGCGTCTGGTACAGGCCCCAGTAGTGCCCGTCGATGTAGAGGTGGTAGTACCGGCTCCGCGTGTACGGCTGCCCCATGTCCCGCTGGGTATCGCGTGAGAAGACCTCACGAACGAACGTGTCCCGATTGCCGCCCTCGAAGCTCCACGAGTAGTTTTGGCTGGTCCGCAGGTCCATATTCTCGAACTCGTCGACCCCTTCGTGTCCGAAGAGCGGATACCGGAGCTTCGCGGCCCCGTACTCCGCGCGGAAGAACAGCCGGAAGGCATGTTTCGGATTGTTGCCGCTTCGACTGTACCCCCCGCGAATCCGGAGCCCTGCGTCGATCTGGAAGCCGTCGGTCCCGTCCGGATGGAGCAGCTCCACCGACACGGGCCGCTCCCACGCCAGGCCCTGGTTGCGCGCGTGAACGTAGATCCCGGTCTTCGGATCGAAGAGATTGGCCAGGTCGGTCACGAGAGAAAGCGACGGGATGGCCAATAGGGCATCGTCGATCAGGTTCCGGTACCGCGTATCGTTGACCACGTCCGGGTCCATGCCGTAGTTGATCACCTGGCCACTGACGCTGCCGGTCGGCCAGGCAGCCCCCGGCCTCTGGCCGTGCGGCGACTGCGTCGCGACATCGCTCACGAAGATGTACGTGCTCGTCTCCATGGGCGAGGTCTTCCAGCCGAACTTGACTGCGGCCGCACGCAGACAGGTCGTCCCGGCGACGCGTACCGGCGTGGTATACAGAGCCGCCGTGGAACCACGACGAGCCAGCTCAGCGGAATACGGCTCCGAACCGTCCGTGGTGTAGTAAATCGTCGCCCCCTCCGTAGCACAGGTGATCGTCACGAAGATTGGGCTGTCATAGAAGCCATGTTCCGGGCCGAACTGCGGTCTCTCGACGAAGCCCTGATATATCTGGACGTTCGCTGCGCCGGGCGTAGGGAACGTCAGCCGAGCCCACGCATCAGGCGCATTCGGAAGACGCCCGTAGGAAATGTCGGCGGTCTGGGCATCGAAGCGGATGCTGTCTATCGGAGTCTCTCCATCCCGGTCAAAGAGCGCCACGGCATCGCCGTCGGCACTGAGCTTAAAGCCAGCGTGAAGGCCGGAATCGCCCATTTCGCCATCCGCCCAGACGAGCAGGTACCCACGGGCTGGAATCGTTGTCAGGGAGGAACGGTTCGTCGGAAACTGCCACTTTGTGGGTTCGTCCTGGTCATCGGTCAAGTACATGCCGCCCACATTGACGGGCACACCGCTTGGATTGTACAACTCGATCCAATCGTCATACTCGCCCTGCGGGTCGGCCAGGCTCTCGGTATTGGAAGCCAGGACTTCATTGATCATGACCTCAACGGGTTCCGCCTGCACGGACAGGACCGATGCCATGGCCGGCCATGCGACAATGAAAACACCGGCCACGGAGATCACGAGCCGGAGGAGGATTCTGGTTGCAGGTGGTTGGTTCACGTACTCCTCTCTTTCGAATGCTGAACAATAGCGTTTCCCCTCTGCCAACCGATGTCTTCGAAGGGATGTGCCTGAGGACCAGACCAACTCGATTGTACCACAAACAACCCCGATTCGTCAAATCGGCGTGGGCCGCTCCCGCGGAGGCCGTGCTACCTTGCAGGAACCGCGTCGATGCCGATTGAGGCATCCCCAAGTTGAAGCCAGGGGCGGACGCCATTGACGATGGCCGGACCGATGCCCTTTATCTCCTGCAGGTCATCGGAGGTGGTGAAGGCGGGCGGATGCCCCGGCTGTGCGTGGATACGGTCACGATAGGCAACGATGGCACGCGCGCGGGTCAGTCCGACGCCCGGGAGTCGGATCAGGCTTGCGAGGGGCGCGTCGTTCGGGTTGATGCGCTCGCCGGAACGAACCGCAGACGAGCCGGCGGAGCGAGGAAATACCGCAACCGCAAAGCCGGATGCCAGCCCAACGCCAATCAGGATGCCCACGAGGAAAGCAAGGGACTGAACGAACTGTCGTCGGGAATCCGGCTCGGTCGCCACACGAATGGCCTGCGGCGGTGCCATATGAGATCTCGTCACTTGTCCCCCGGCGACTGCCGCTTGAACATGGACACACAGAGTCGCTTGAGGGACTTGAAGGACTCTTTGGGCTCCAGATCTCCCGCGAGCAGACCGCTGTGAGAGATCACACCGGCTTCGCCATCGGCGAGATTCCCGTAATTCACGGCCTCGACGCAGGGTTTGCTCAAGGCGATCTTGTAGAACCGTTCGAGCCACTGGCTCTGGCGGGTCGGATCCCATTTGCGATGCCAGACGCCGGCGGCTTCGATGTCGAACTTGCCCGTGCCGTTCCTGCTGGGAATCTCCACGCCCGTAACATACAATGGCTTGGCGATCGGAGCGAAACAGTCCAGGATCGAGGAGATCTGCATCATGTCGCGCAGGTGCATCCCTGTGTCGTCCTTGCCGAAGCGCATTTGCAGACCGAAGGCGTCGAAGCTCGTGCCGCTTTGGACCACCATATCCATGTACACGAACGGCGGAATGCTGTTGGGCGTCGTCGCGTAGTACTCGCCCCACGGACTGCTGACCTCGACAATCCTGACGGCCCGACTGCCGGCGGCCCGCACAGCCATGTTGGCGGCCCGGGTCATTTCCAGGATCTGCTCGAAGTTGAAACTGAACTGATTGAAGGCGTTCAGCCCGCTGATGACGTACCACCGGTGCACCACTCCGGCGTAGCGAGCGACCACCTTGGAAATGAACTGGTAGGCCATCTCGCGCATCTTCTCGAACCCAACACCGGAGCGGAGCAGCCAGTCCGGCAACTGGTCCTCCGTGAAGCGGAGCAACGGACCGGCCGAGATGACGACCTTCCGACGGGCCAGCGTGGCCATACAACTGTCGATCTCGGAGAAATCGTAATGTCCCTGGCGGCTCTCGACGCGAGCCCAATTGATGGGCAGCGTCACCGAGGCGAAGAACTCCAGCAACTTGTCGAGGTATGCGGCCTCTCCCAGCCGGCTCGGATCGACGCGGCAGCCCAGACAACCTCGGCCGAAGCCATGGGTCTTGCGGCGCTTGTCAAACAGGGATTTCCCCTGGCGAACCGCCAGCTTCTCGGAATAAACCATCGCCTTTCGGAGCGACGCATCCGCCAATTGCGAGGCCGCCGGTGCATCGCGGCTGTTCTGAATCGCCTTGACGAACAGGTTTTGGGACTCTTTCGAGACCTCCTCCATCCCTTCGAGATTGTCGAAGACGGACCAGTCCTCACGACGGTTTGTGATCTGCATCAGCTTGGCGCGGGCGAGTTCCACGTTGAGGACATAGGGCCGGTCACGCTCCGGCAGGCAGGTGGTCGGCAGGAGAATTCTGCCGAATCCCTCAATCGGCCACAGGAGGGCCAGTCCGGCCGTCTCCAGATTGGGTCTTATGCATTCGACGTGGCCGTCCGAAAAAGCGATCTTCGCGCGGCGAATGCTGATACCGTCCGTGCCGAAGAGGTAGGCGCCGGATGGCGTGAAATCGTTCACGACCCTGCCGTCTCTAAATACCCGAAACTTCACACAACCGTCCTGATCCCACATGTTTGATGGCTATACACCCGCGAACGCCCGCGAAATGCCGGTTCGCATTATAGCAGGAGCATGCCCGGATGCAATCCCAAAAACGGAGGGCATCGGCGTCGCGAAGGCCCCGCTCCGCCCGAGCCGGTGCTGCGGTAGGCGTGGACAACCACCGGATCAGTTCAACGGGACCGCCGGCACGTCGTAGCCCTTGTAGCAATGCACCTGGGTCCGCGCAATCGTATCGGCCTGTTCGATGAGACGGGCAATCAGAGCAATCTGATTGACCAGAACCTCGACAAGATTGGCGTGGGTGAGGGTGGGCTCGGCGCCGCACTTGGGAAGAGCAACGACGACGTAACCGCAGTTGGTCCGGTCCGTTGCCAACTGGGCAACCGTCACGCTCGTATCACCGATCCGGGTAACGACCGGTTCGACGCCGTCGTCGACTTTCGCCCGCAGGTCCTTCAGGAGTGCCGGATCGAGATTCAGCCGGGCAAGCTCCTCCGCATCGCTCGACCAGCAGTGGCCGTCGCGGTCCATGATGAGCAGCACGGGGCCCCCTTCCGGGAGTACATCGAAGAGTTGGCGTGCGATCTGCTCGGTGAGCGCGCGGGTCATTGAAACCGGGGCATCGCATATATCCATTCGGTCGACTCCTTCATGGCGACAAGGAAACAACAACGACAGAAGGGGTTTCGGCCGGACCGGGCACGGACTTTGCCCGGACACGACGGACAATCGCGAATGGACGGTTTTGACGGTACAGAAGGCAGAGCGGGGAAGTATAGCAGGGATTTATGGGACGCGGCCATCGAACCCAATGGCCGGTCCGCTTTCGACAATCAGGCGGTCTCGGCAGCCCCCTGCTCCGGGATCGGCCGACCCTTATAACGGACTATTCGAAGGCTGTTGCCCCGGTCGCTGTATTCAACGACGTGCATGTACGCACTGATGAGCAGAAGGCCACGTCCTTCCGGCCGGTAGAGATTCTCGCCAACGCGCGGATCGGGAATCGTGCCGGGATCGAAGCCCGGCCCCTCGTCCGTCATGCGGATCTCCACCTTCTCCGGGTCCACCGTGTATTCAATCAGTACGCTCTTCGTCGGGTCCATTTTGTTGCCGTGCTTGACGGCGTTCAGGAAGGCCTCCTCCACGGCCAGGTGTACGGCAAAAATATCATCGCGGCCGAAGCCTTTCTCCTCCAGCATCGAGAGGATTTGACGACACGGCTCCTCCAGGGCAGATGGCGTGCTTTCGACCGTAAGCGAGTGTCGGACCGGCACTTCAGCCGTCATTGTGTCGCACCTTCCCGTTCATGCGTCATAAGAACCGTCCCGACCCCAGGTGGCTGCCCCCCCTGGCACGCTTCGACTGTTGTGCGAAGCAGCGCCCTCCCAGCCCGCCGCCGGCGATTCACCGCGGCGTGGAGAAGCTCTGTGTCGCACTTTCGATATCCTCGTAGATCTCAAACACGTTGGTCAGCCGGGTGATCTTGAATACCTCGTAGATGCCCGGATGGATGTTGCAGAGCCGCAACTGACCTTCTCTCTCATACACTTTCTTGCTGATCCGGATCAGAAGACCCAGCACGGCCGACGACAGGAATCTCACGTGACGAAAATCCAGCACCAGGTGGATCCCGGGGGCCTGCTCGACCACCGATTCCACCGCCTCGCGCAACGCGCGCACGTCCGTGTCCTCGAGAATTTTCTCGTCGGTAAAAGCGACGATCGTCGCGTCATCCCCGTATTCGATACTGATACGTGGCTGAATCGCAGCCATAACGGACTCCCCATTCAAACATTCAAGGAACTCGGCAATCCTAAAAGGCGCAGGCAGGCGTGTCAAGTTTTTATGCCCACGGTGTCGTCTCGCCGCCGCCCACGCGCTCGCGTCGAGCAAAATTATCCCAGAAGATTCATAAATTCCAGATTTTCATCGACAAAACTCTTGCCATTTGAAGCAAAGAATAGATAATAATACCGATTTTCACAGCAATTGACAGATCCCTGAAAACAAGGAGAAAGACATGAGAGTTAGCAGATCGACGGGATACGCGTTGTTGGCAGTGGGCTATATTGCCAAGAATCAGGGCGATGGCGTGGTGCTGTCACAGAATGTTTCGAATCAGTATGATATCCCGCTGGAATACCTGCTGAAGATCCTGCAACAGTTGGTTCGAGCCAACGTTCTGCGCAGCAAGCGGGGCCCCCGCGGCGGGTTCTCGCTGGCGAAGCCCACGAGGAAGATCACGATGCTGGAGATCATCGAGGCGGTCGACGGTCCTCTCACGGGCGAGTTGAACCTCACCGATCAGGCCGGCAATGAAGCCTACGCAGTCAAGGCCGAGAAGACTTACAACAGGGCCATTTCTCAGGCGAGGGGCGTCTTCCAGAGAACCAAGCTGTCGGCCTTGCTGACCAAATAACCGTATCGGTCCGCTGGGTAGGGTTGCGGGACCCGAATGCAGAGATGGATTCTTCTCTTTGCAGTAGTGGTATAGGTATGCGCTGACTATGGAAATCCGCGAATTTCAGGACCTGATTGCCCGCCGATACAAGGAGACTGACCAGGCGCGTGGCGTGCCTCGCACATTCATGTGGTTTGTGGAAGAAGTCGGCGAACTCGCCACCGCCCTGGCCTCCGGGCAGGACCAGGCGAACATCGAGGAGGAGTTCGCGGACGTCTTTGCCTGGCTGTGTACGCTCGCCAATATCTCCGACGTCGATCTGGAGAAAGCCTGCGGAAAATACACCAGCGACAGGGTCAAGGGGTTCAAGCCCAAGTAGTCGCTTCTGGCTTACTCCGAAGGCGGATTTCGCCAGGGCAGGCCGGAAAGACCGAAAGCGAAGATATGGGTAACCAGTAGCCACCCGACCCCGAGGATCAGGATTCCGGAGATGGGGTAGCCCTCGTACGGCTCTTTGAACTCCCGGATCAGGCTGTGGACGATGGCAATGCCCAGCGCCACGGGCGTGATGAACCGAATGCAGTACATCCAGAGTTGCAGCACGACGTAGTTGAACACCTTGTGATGCGTCCCGGTCAACCCGAGATTCGCCACGATGTGGGCCTTGAGCAGATCCGTGCGATAGAGCCAGCCTACCACGAGGGCCTCGATAATCCCCACCACGATCAGCCCGTAGTGGTTGAGGAAATGATCGACGATGTCCAGCCAGAACAGACCCACATTTGTGGTAAACAGCAGCGATCCTGCAAAACCGACACCGCAGATCACTGTCACGATGCCCTTGCGGCCGAACGAGAATTTGTCCTGAACGGCCGACGTGAAGGCCTCGATGATCGAAATCGAGGAGGAAATCCCTGCAATCGCAAGCAAGAAAAAGAACAGGACTCCGAATAGCCTGCCGTACGGCAGCAAGCTGATAGCCTCCGGATAGGCCACGAAGGCCAGCCCCAGGCTTTCGGCGACAACGTCTCCAATCTCCTTTCCCTGTTTCGTCGCCATGTATCCGAGAATGCTGAACACGCCAAAGCCCGCGAAGACTTCATACGAACTGTTGGCAAAGCCCACAATCAGGCTGTTCTTGAAGATGTTCGCATCGCGTGCAAGGTAGGAGGAATAGGCGATCATGATGCCGAAGCCCAGCGACAGAGAGAAGAAGATCTGGCCGTAGGCGGCGATCCAGACCTTCAGGTCCGTAATCTTGTTGAAATCAGGTGTCACGTAGTGGCTGACGCCTTTGCGGGCACCTTCGAGAAACAGCGCCCAGACGACGATGATAATGGTCACCAGGAAGAGGATCGGCATCATGATCTTGACCGTCCGTTCGATGCCTCTCCGGACCCCGCCGTAGGTAATCCCCCAATTGATCAGCCAAATAGCCGCCACGGCCGCCACGATCGACCCCTGAAAACGACCAATGGCCCAAATCTCGCCGGGATCGCCTTTCCCGAGAAACGCACTGAAGAACGCGTCGGGATCGTCCCCCCAGGCCATCGTGAGCGAAAAACGCATGTAGTTGGCGCACCAGCCGATGATGACCGTGTAGTAAAGCTGAATGCCGAACATGACGAAAAGCACGGCCCACCAGCCCAGCCACTCCCACTTGGCGTCGATGTGCCGAAAGGCCTTAGGCGCCGAAGCCTCTTTGTGGTGCCCCAACGCGAATTCCAGCATGAGGATCGGGATGCCGGCCGTCAGCAAGGCCACGAAATAGGGGATCAGGAACGCGCCGCCGCCGTTTTCATAGGCGACGTACGGGAACCGCCAGATGTTGCCCAGTCCCACCGCCGAACCGATCGCTGCTAACAGAAATCCGAGGTTTGTTCCCCATTGACTTCTCTGTGCCATGTTTCGTCACGCTCGAATAGACGATGGACGGATTGGGATAGCTTCCTGACAGCCACGATGGGCCGAGAGCTACGGTTCTTCCGGCTTGGGAGGACTCGGTGCCTGGGCCCGGTGCTCCCGGAGTTCGATCTGACTGTGCTCGATGCCCAGCAACTCCAGCGAATTCCTCTCGATAACGTTGCGGATGCTACCCCGCGGCACGGTCGGCAACTTCTTATCCGCCAGGAGCATGTTGAATCCGAGGAGCGTCTCAATACATTCCCCGGCATTTCCCAGGGGAAATCCGCTGCCGAACAGCAGTTTGTCCATGACGTTTCGCTCGTGGGCGGCCACGACGATGTTGTACGTCTGCCAGACCTTGCTCGGCCGAATCGTCAGATCCGCAAACACGTTCTCGTGCTTGGAAACCATGGACAGCGTCTGCTCGACAAAGGGCACCCCCATGTTTCCAACCACGATTTTAATCTCGGGGAAGGTCCGGGCCACCTCGTCCAGCAAGTACGGCTGGGCGTATTCCAGAATCGCCTTGGCGCTCAGGGAGTGGCTGCCATTGTGGAAGAAGAGAGGCAGACCGGCCTCCTGAACGGCTTCATAGAACCGCATCGCCTGGCTGTGAGCTGGGTGATACCCGCCGATCGCACAATAACAGACGAGCCCCTTGAGGCCCAGTTTCTCGGTGAGCGATGCCAGACCTTTGTCGGACAGACGATCCTGCGTCGGGTCGGCAATGGCCAGACCGATCATTTTCTCCTGATGCTGGCTGACATACTCCGCCAGCCCCCTGTTGGTCTCCTCCCGCAAACCCTCGTGAGAGGCCAGAACGAGGCACGCATCCACCGTCTCGGCAGCCGCCAGATGCGCGGCCGTCTCCGTACCGTCCAGTGCACGAACGTGTGTATGACAATCGACAATCATGGTCATGTCCTTGTTCCCGCAGGCAGCGTTATTGCCGTCCGCTACAAAGGCCAACCATCTTAAGTTCCGGCCCAATCCAACGTCAAGAGCAAATCCCGGCGTATTCCGGGCGGATATGCCACTACGTTCTCGGGCGGTCAGGTCGGCTCCGACGGTCTTCCAATCCCAACGCCGCGTGCCGGTTGGCACCGACAAGGCATATACCCTGAGCAAGGTCGAATGGGTCAGTTGCTGCCGTTGCCCCCATGGGGAGGAGCCATCTCATGCAGTCCTGCGAGGCATGGCAATCCACGGACAAACGAATTTGCCCATCCCCCACGATCATCAGTTACCCACCATCGCCACACCATTCCCTATAGGCCGAAGGGAATAGGGTCTGTGCCGCCAGAAAGCAGCCTGGAGACTGTGTGACGACCCAAAGGGGCTCGCGGGCGGAGGAAGTGGGCGACAACAAGCAGAATCACACGTACCGAGAAGGCGAAGACGCAGCCGCCCGCTGTCTGCGTCTCCGCTGGTGCCCACAGGCCATTCTCACTACCAGATTACTCCTACACGTACTTGAAGGCGTTTCCCGAGCGACGGATGTAGACGCAAAAATCCTGACAACTGAAAAAGAATCTCGTTCTCCTGCATGGATCGGGCCCCCGGCCCCAGCGGCTTGACCCGCTGAGTATGTCTCGCTACCATAATGATCGCCATGAAAGAAGTCGGGGCCGGAAGGCGTGGCCCGACAGGCTCTCTGAATATCCGGTTGGCCCATGCGTCTTTATGGATAGCCGGTCGCCGTTTCGCCCTTTCGGTCACGGAAATGAGATCGAAAGGCCGATAAGAGATAGGAGACAGGCAGAACAGATCGATCTGGAGCCAGGAAATGGATTGCCCTGCATGCGAAAACGCGATGGTCACACTTGAGTTGGCGGATGTGGAGATCGACCACTGCGTCCATTGCGGCGGCATTTGGCTCGACGCCGGTGAGCTC
>Ga0272441_10012980_pt1 | contig 12069 bp, 11 predicted proteins | sample SSMProp6N_FD_193582 | JGI IMG/M metagenome (GOLD analysis project Ga0272441, IMG submission 193582) | Marine sediment archaeal communities from Little Sippewissett salt marsh, Falmouth, MA, United States - SSM-Prop-6N | ecosystem: Environmental > Aquatic > Marine > Wetlands > Sediment ...
CCATATCTCCGGGTGTTACCTGCTCTGCACGCTGCACATACTTCAGGTTGCAGCCTTTTTCTCCGCCCCCCTGCAGGATTCCCTCGACCCTGGTTTCCTGCACCATGGCGTCGATGTTGCTGTTATAGTCAATGAGCAGGAGTACCTTCGAAACGTCCCAGGAGGCTTCGATGACTCGTCCCACAATCCCGTCGACGGCGACAACGGGGCATCCTTCCCGTATACCATCGGCGGTCCCCTTGTTTATCATCATGGTTTTAAAGACCGAAGGCCGGAGTTTGCCTACCACCCGTGCGGCGACGCTCCGGTAATCGAGCTCTGCCTTGATGTCAAGCAGTTCCCTCAGACGCAGGCATTCAAGAGACATCTCCCGGGATTCATTCAAGTCCCTGTTCAGTCGCGCCACTTTCCCGGTCAGTTCCCTGTTCCGCTCTCCCGCCTCCACAAGGAAAATATAGCGGTCCCAGGCATCGCCGATACTCCGGAAAACGGCATTGATACCGCCTTCCAGCGGTGTCACCAGTTCCAGTGCCAGCTTCTTGAAAAACCCCGTCTTCCCGGAGGGTTTCACGTTCAGTGACAAGATGAAGAGCGAAATGACAAACAGGACAACCAGTATGACGATTATGCGATAACGTTTGGAAAAAGACATTTCATCCCTGTCACATCGTTGCACCCATCTCACCCCTGCACAGGTACAACGAATCCCTGATACGTCATTGAGCTGTGAAAGCGGACAGCAGGAAAAGTGGCTTCAGTTCCCTGTCACAGGTATGGCCGTGCCCGGCTGGCGGGCGGGAAGTATCGGACCGTTGTCTGCGATGCGCAGGACCGGCAGATGATCATGCTACATCTGAATGGCCACTTCCTTCAGAATATCAAGCTCATCCAGCGCCTTCCCCGCACCCCGTGCCACAGCGGAAAGAGGATCTTCGGCTATCGTGATGGGCAATCCCGTCTCTTCCCGAAGCAGGACGTCGAGATTCCGGAGCAGCGCTCCACCTCCGGCCAGTATAATGCCCCGGTCAACGATATCACCCGCCAGTTCAGGCGGGGCATTCTCCAGGGCGTTTCGAATCGTATCGACAATAACACTTATGGGCTCCGCCATGGCATCCCGGATCTCCTCCGAATTGATCTCGACAATCTTCGGGATCCCTGAAATCAGGTCTCGCCCCTTTACATCAACCGTTCGAATTTCATCATCGGGATAGGCGCAGCCGATAGTCGTCTTGATCATTTCTCCCGACCGCTCTCCGATCAACAGGCTGTATTTTCGTTTCATGAAATTGACGATGGTTTCGTCAATCTTGTCACCGGCGACGCGTACCGATTTTGAGTAGACAATGCCGGCCAGTGAAATGACGGCAACTTCCGTTGTCCCGCCGCCGATATCGACGATCATGGAACTGACCGGTTCCGTAATCGGCAGCCCCGATCCGATTGCCGCCGCCATGGGCTCTTCTATCAGATACACCTCCCGTGCGCCCGCCGATTCGGCCGTCTCCTTGACGGCACGCCTCTCGACGGGGGTAATACCCGAGGGTATGGATATGATAATGCGCGGACGAACGAGGGCCTTTCTGTTGTGAACACTTTGTATGAAATGCCGCAGCATAGCCTCGGTAATCTCGAAATCTGCGATGACACCTTCCCGCATCGGCCGGATCGCCACAATATTTCCCGGGGTTTTCCCGAGCATCCTCTTCGCGTCGGCACCGACGGCAAGCACTTTTTTGACACCCCGTGAATCACGGTGAACAGCCACTACCGAGGGCTCACTCAGAACCACGCCCTTCCCCTTCGCGTACACCAGGGTGTTCGCCGTCCCCAGGTCAATGGCGAGATCGTTGGAAAACAATCCCAAAACATAATCAAACAACAAGGCCTTCTCCTCCTTCTCAATAGTCAACGGCCTTTTTCTATACAGTATTTCAATAACCTAATCAATTAAAAAACTATTGCATTTTACGAATGACTATACTACTAATACCGCTCACCACAGAACCTTATTTCACGGGGGTACAGTATATATCAATGCTTAGTCTCATGAGAAAACATGCCAAAAACTGGCTCATGAAAGTCATTCTCGGCATCATTATTGTCGTGTTCATCTTCTACTTCGGCTCCATGCGGGGACGGCGGCAGACCGAGACCATCGCTATTGTCGACAACACGCGCATCACCTATACGGAGTTTCGTAAAGAATATCAGAACCTGCTCGACCTCTACCAGCAGCAGTACGGGAGCAGCCTCACCGATGACATGCTGAAGGCACTGAACCCGAAACAGCAGGCCTACAACACCATCATAGAGCAGGCCATCATCCTCGCACAGGCCGACAGGCTGAACCTGGATGTAAGCAATACGGAACTGCAGGATGCCATCTACTCCTATCCCATCTTTCAAAGAAACGGCGTGTTCAACAAACAGTTGTATGAACAGCGGCTTCGTTATCAGCGCCTGTCACCGGAAGAATTCGAGGGAATCCAGAAACGCATCCTGAAAGTCAGCAAACTGGAACGGCTCATCAAGGAGTCGGCGAAGGTATCGGAGGTTGAAATCTACGATATTTACCGGACGCAGTACGGTAAGGTCAATCTCGACTTCATCAAAATCGACGAAGCCCCCTTCAGGGAGGGCATTGCACCGACAACGGAAGATCTCGAAACCTTTCTCCGGGAGCAGGGGGAAGATTTTCGCGCCCCCAGGAAAGTCCTCCTGAAATACATGGTATTCCGGGGCGATGATTACGCCGGTGCCGCAGACCTGTCGGACGATGAAATCGAAGAGTATTACGACTATCACCAGGAAGAATTTACCAATGACGAGGGAGTGACCTCACCGCTCGAAGAGGTGCGCACGACTATCGCGGACGCATTGAAGGCACAGATAGGTCTTGACAGGGCCCACGATGACGCGAATCTTGCCCATGACATTATCTACCAGGAAGAAAACTTCGAAGAATATGCCCGGGAAGAGAACCGCGAGATCGTGACCGCGGAAATATCCGAAGAGGGTGAACTTCCCGAAGAGCTGGTGAATCTGGGCCAGTTGAAGGAATATGCCCTCAGGGCCTACGCCGGTGAAATAATTCCGGTGCTCTCCGACGACACGGGCCGGTACGTCATAAAAGTGGACGGCTTCAAAGAATCCTACATACCGGAACTTTCAGCGATCAAAGAAAGGGTCCTGCAGAAGTATACCGAGACGGAAGCAGCAAGACGCTGTGAATCCCACGCGGAAACACTCCTCGAACGCCTGAAAAATGGTGAAGAGATGACCACGATCGCCCGCAACGAAAATCGTACGATATCGGAAACGGGGTTTTTTGTCCCCAGCCCCCAGATTCCGGAGATCGGGTTCTCGCCGGACCTGGCGGAAGCCATTTATGAGTTGACGGCGAAGGAACCCTATCCCGACAGAGTCTTCCCGGTCGACGGCGGCTATGTGGTGGTCCGCCTGAAAGAATCGGGTGCCCTGGACGACGAGGACTGGCAGTCAAAACGAGACGCCCTCACAAACTATATCCTGAAGATCAAGCAGGAAACCTACTTCCGGTCATGGCTCGACGAAATCAGGGAATCGATGATTGATGCGGGAAAGATCAAGATCCTCAAGGTTTCCGAAGACCTCTGATCGGGCGGTGCCGTCTTTCTGCATTAGAACAGCTTCGCGATTTCCCGACAGAGATCCTCGGGAACGGAGGGGCAGATTATTTCGCCGTGAAATTTCTCGAAATAATTCATGTCACTCGTACCGAGGGGCGGCAGCAAAAAGCGGGGCATGATCCGTCCCTGTACCCAGAGATGATCGTCCTCTTTCAGCGTCCCGTAGAACGCCATGTTGAAGCTGATGAAATTGCAGGAATCGAAGTAGGACAGGACGCGGGACAGGCCGTCCAGGAATTCGCGAATCTCGTCCTCGCTCACGCTGAGCAGGGAGGTCCGTTCCGGAAAGAAAAAGAGAACTTCCCCCGCCATACCTCCGGGTGCAAAGCTGCTCAGCCAGACCACCGACCCGGTATCGGCAATGAACCGTTCATTCGTCTTCCGTTCCTTCCCGCAGAAATCCCTCCAGAGGTTGCGTCCCGTCCGGCCGTGATAGGCGACGGCACTGTCACGCATTGACGCCACGCGACGGGTGGGTGTCTCTCCGAGGAGGGTCTGCAGATGAGGATGGACCAACCCTCCCCCCGCCGGCGGCATGTAGTTCCAGTTGACCGATGCAAAGGTGAGTGAGGGTTCCCGTGCCTGCATCGCGGCAAAATAATCCCGGCAGACAAGAAATCCGTCTTCCATGAAAGCAGGCGTCAGTTCGGTCAGACCGAGCAAATGGTCGTGGGAAAAGATCGCCACGGCGTTGTTCCGGTCATAGGGAAAGGCGTTGGGAAAGAGTACCGCATCCCCTCTCCTGAATTTTCCTTCGGGACAGATATGGGGCAGAAATCGTGGGGTCATGGCATCGAAAAGACCGGCACAGAATGGACAGACGGACTCGGGGAACGTCTCTAAATAGGAAGCGATATCGGGCTTTTCGGCAAGGCTGAATCGAAAGGGAAGAATCCGGCAGGTCACTCCCGTAATCCCATCGTGTCGTATTTCGATGGGAGACTCCTTCTCCTGGAATCCCGTGAAGGGATCAAGGCACCGCCCCAGGGTGATTTCCCTGCGAAATCCCAGTTCCTCCATCACAACCCCTCCTTGAAATGGCGCGATCGCTCAACGCCAGTTAACACCAATAACACGGCGCTGCGGCTTTGTAAACAGCATCCCTGCCGCCCGGGGGTTCGGTACCGAAGCCCGCCGCACCGGCCCTGTGACCCATTTCACCCGGCGGGCGTGACGCGGATTATTGAAGAAACCGACAAACCGCCCTATAGGAAAAGTGACGGATTGTGGCCCACTGACAGATTATTTCGCGAATCACCCACCAGGATAAACGGAAGAAACGTATATGCAGATCCCCTATTACTCGTCCATGCAGTCAGCAAAAGAACTCCAGCAAGGCCGTGCCGTCGATATCGTCATTGCGGACAAGGTCGTCAAGCACTCTTTTATCCAGGATCTCAGGGGAAACCGCATCGTGCTTCTCCAGACCACACCGCCCCTGAACGGGCACTACCTCGACCGGGAGATTCTCATCACCTATCTCGTGAGAAACGGTACCTGTAAACGTTTCGGGTTTCGCGGACGGGTGACGCAACTCTGTGAAGGGTACATAACCGTGGGACGAGGATTTCCGGCAATTGTGGTGGAGCGGACCTCGGAAACGTCACCCTGTGACCTCCGGATGCACCACCGTACACCATCTCCTCCCTGCGTTGAGCTGTGGATGGGAACGGAAAAACTGAATGTGGTCGACATATCATCGGGAGGTTCACACGTCGTAAGGAAGGACGGGACCGGCACGCCGGACACTCAGGATGTCGTCACCCTGACCGTCAAAAAGGGCGCCACCTGCATTCAACGCAGGGCACGGCTTATCCGTCGCTGGCATACAAAGGGACGCGGGGGACCGGAGCACCTTGCTCTGAAGTTTCTGGAGACCCTGCCATCCCGCCTGCTCCAGACAGAAATTAAACTTTTTCGAAAAATTTCTGAAGCCCCTTGATCATCGCCACCCGTTCGGCGAGGGGGACTTCATCCTCGAAAACGAACTCGATGAGAAACATGACCTTATAAGCCACGGCTGAATCGCTGTACTCCTGGACAGCTGCGACATTCACATCTTTCAGCCTGACCGTCCCTCCCTCATCGAAGGTCTCGGACCGGCTCAAAATGAGATCAAGGGCCTCTTTCGCATCTTTTTCGTTTTCCAGGACGACTTCGATCGATTCCAGTTTCCGCACCGCATGGACGATTTTATCCTTTTCAACCTTTATCTTCATGATTTTACCTCACAATCAGTAGGATACGTATAGTAAGAAATCCCTCGACAGCGGTCAAGTAAAATATTCTCCGAAACCGGGCATGTCGTTCCGGAAGGCGAGGCTCCCGCGCAGGTCCGTCACCTCCTTTATTTCTACTCTTTTTATCAGGAAAAACATGCTCTTTTTTATCGATACCGGGTAATCCGGACGCCGTTACGGTACAATTGTTCATTCATCCGTTCTTTTTCCATATTCGAATAATGGTACCCATTACATTCATTTTCTGATAATATTCGTCCCCTTTTAAAGAGAGTCCTCTGAAATGGAAGGTTGAAACATGAATATTTACGGTTCACGGGAATTATGTTCCGATGTTATCGGGAAACAACTCTGTATCGGATGCGGGGCCTGCATCGATCTGTGTCCCTATTTCCGTTCTTACAAGGGGAAAACCGCCATGCTCTTCCCCTGTTCGCTTGAGCAGGGACGCTGTTTTGCCTATTGCCCGAAGATAGAGGTGAACCTGGACGAACTGTCACAACAGCTGTTCGGGCACCCCTATGACGGCCATCCATTGGGAGAGCATATTTCGATAGGCATGTCGCGGGCCGGCGAGAAAGCCGGCACCGGGTCATACCAGGCGGGCGGAACGGTCTCGGCCCTCATGCAATACGCGCTCTTACGCGGGCATTGCGACGCCGCCGTCGTCACCGACCGGGAGGGACTGCTCCCGGTGCCGCGATTCGTCACAAAGCCGGATGAGGTCCTTGCCTGCGCCTCTTCAAAATACACGGCGGCACCTACACTCTCGGCACTCCACGACGCCATGAAAAAGGGGTATTCACGCATCGGCATGGTGGGAACCCCCTGTCAGGTCCTTGCTACGGCCCAGCTTCGCTCCAACCCCATGAAGGATGAGGCCTTTCATGACCCCACGGGACTCGTGGTCGGCCTTTTCTGTACCTGGGCCCTTGACTACCGTGCCTTCGAATCATTTATTTCCGCCCGGGTCGACAGGAACAGCATCGAGAAAATCGACATCCCCCCTCCTCCATCGGAAATCATGGAAGTGTTTATGACCGGCGGCGACAAAATCGAGTTTCCCCTCAATGAAATCCGGAAACTGGTTCCCGAAAGCTGTTCGTACTGTATCGACATGACCTCTGAATTTTCCGACATATCGGTGGGCGTCATGGAAGGGCGTCCGGAAATGAATTCACTGATCGTACGGACGGAACGGGGCCGCCGGATTGTCGAAGAAGCGCAGCGTGAGGGTTATCTGATTCTTTCCGACATGCCCCGGGAAAATCTGGAACATCTGGTATGGGCCGCCGGCAACAAGAAGAAACGTGCCCTTCTGAAGGCAACGGAAGAAGGCATCGTCAACACGGCAGGTGAAGACCGGCGATCCTACCTCAGGATAAACGGTGGAACACTTAAAAAGTGTATCGCCTAATCGACGGGAGGCAAGAATGTCATACCTGAATGATAATCAAGAAGGGTCTGTCCATCTTCTGATGGGAAACGAAGCGATCGTAAGGGGTGCGCTCGAAGCGGGCATGCGAGTGGCCGCCGGCTATCCCGGCACGCCATCGTCGGAAATTATCGAAGCCTTTTCGAAAGTTGCCCGTGAACGCAACATATACGCCGAGTGGTCAACGAATGAAAAGGTCGCCCTGGAGGTATCGGCGGCTGCCTCATTCGCCGGTCTCCGCACCATGTGCGTCATGAAACAGAACGGCGTCAACGTGGCGTCGGACTTTCTCCTTCACCTCGCCAGTTCGGGAACCCGCGGCGGGATGGTGCTGGTGGCCTGCGACGACCCCGGCGCCCTTTCAAGCGTCAATGAAGGCGAGTCACGAATCTTTGCGCGGCTCGTCGAAGTTCCCCTGCTTGAGCCGGGAGATCTCCAGGAGGCCAAGGATATCACCAAATGGGCCTTTGAACTGTCGGAAGAACTCAGAAACCTCGTCATGGTCCGCAGTGTGACCCGCATGTCCCATGCCAGCGGCAACGTTACCTACGGGAAGCTGCCGAATACGGAGGCACTGGCCGATTTCAAGTGTGACGGCCCCATGTTCGATCCCGACCGGGGTCCCATGATCAGCATGATCGTCGGGGCAGCGGACCTCCAGCACGGCCCCCAGCAGGAAAAGATCAGAAAGGCGGCACGCCTCTTCGAAGAGTGTCCCTTCAATACCTATCGGGGTCCGGAAAAACCGGAACTCCTGATAATTACGAGCAGCGCCTGCAACCTTTACAGCAGGGAAGCGGTACGACTGCTCGGCGCGGAAGACCGTGTGGGCATATTGAAGCTCGCCACCACCTGGCCCCTTCCGCCAAAGCTGATCATGAAAAACCTGGCACGGACCGACAAGGTCCTGATCGTGGAAGAAGTCCTCCCGGTACTCGAGGAGCAGGTCAAGATTCTGGCCGCCGAGATGGCCGCCGAAATCGGACCTACACGGTTTTTCGGAAAGAACGCCGGAAATATCCCCTCGGTCGGGGAGCTGAATCCCGATATCGTGATCGAGGCGCTCTCGTCCATTCTCGACATTCCCTACACAAACGTATCGGATTCCTTCGACGACGCAGCGCGGGAGCTGGCCCGAAAAGCGGCACCGAACCGGGGGCTTACGTTCTGTCCTGGTTGTCCGCACCGGGCATCGTTGTGGTCCATTCACAACGCACTTGAATTGGACGGCCGAAAGGGTTTCGTCTGCGGCGACATTGGATGCTACGTCTTCGGAACCCTACCCAGCGGGTTCAGCACGGTGAAGACCCTCCATTCCATGGGATCGGGAACCGGAATCGCCAGCGGCTTCGCCAAACTCGGCCAGTTCGGCATGGATCAGCCCGTCATATCCCTCTGCGGCGACTCCACCTTTTTTCACGCCGCCATGCCGGCGCTTGCCAACGCGGTGCATCAGAAATCGCCGCTCACCATGGTGATTCTCGATAACAATGGCACGGCCATGACCGGATTTCAGCCTCATCCCGGATCGCCGAACAATGTGCTCGGCGAAGAAATGCCGGCCGTCGATATCGAAGCTATCTGCCGGGCCATGGGGGCACTGGTGGAGATTCAGGACCCCTTCGACATCGAGGAGACCCAGGAGGCCTTTCACCGCTTGATAGAACATGACGAGGGAGCAAAGGTACTCATCCTCAGGCAGGCCTGCGCCCTCAGTCCTGAACGGCGCCACACGAAAAATTTCGAAGTCGAAATCGACGAGGAGATATGCCTCGGCGAAAACTGCGGATGCAACCGCCTCTGCACCCGGATCTTCGGCTGCCCGGGCATCGTCTGGGACAAGGAGAAGGGGGTAAGCAGAATTGACGAATTGATCTGCGTCGGCTGCGGTGTCTGCGCCGATATCTGCCCCGCGGGCGCCATCAAGAAAAAGGAGGTAGCATAATCCGTGAAGACATCAGCATTGCAGCGAGATCCATATAATGTCATCATCACCGGTGTCGGCGGACAGGGAAACGTCATGGCATCGCGTATCCTGGGAAGCATGCTTGTCAGTAAGGGATATTTCGTGACGATCGGAGAAACCTTCGGCCCCTCTCAGCGGGGCGGTTCCGTCATGAGCCACCTCAGGATTTCCGGGGAATCAAGCTGGAGTCCTCAGATTCCGGCACACCGGGCCGACCTGATCGCATCGCTCGAACCCGCCGAGGCCGTCAGGGTCATGGCGCAATACGGCAATCCGGACGTGCATATACTCTGCAACACCCGGCCCATTTATCCCGTGCCGGTTATCAGGGGTGAGGAAGAGTATCCCTCTGTCGAAGACATCAAGATCTCATTGAAATCACTCGCCTCACACACTTTTTTTATCGATGCAACGGAAGAGGCACAGAAACTCGGCAACACCATTTTTGCCAATATCATCCTGCTGGGGGCAATCTACGGGACCCATCTGCTTCCCCTGGAGCGGGAAGATTTCGTCGAAGCAATCTCTCAGCGGTTTCGTCAGGATCAGATTGAAATAAATCTGACTGCCTTCGACCGGGGCTGCGAACTGCTTGCCCGGTAGGGCATCAGGGGGTGAGCGGTATGTTCAGGGACGGAGAAGAACGCTCATCATGAAGTCGGCTTCGGTTGCACGTCGATCTGCGTCGCAAGCACAACGCCGGGATGGCCCTTTTTTTTCTTGGCCTCATATAACGCGCCATCCACGTGATGAAGTATATCGTCAAGTTTAATTTTTCCCCTGGGTACCATGGCAAGGCCGAAACTGATCCCCACCTGCATTCCCCGTTTCCGTGCCCATGCCCTGAAATCGCTCTGCAGACGAAGTGCCACGTTCTCGGCGCTGTTCATGGTGGTGTTTGTCAGAATAAAGACGAATTCATCACCGCCGTAACGGGCCATGATGTCGGTCTTGCGGAGCTTTCCCCGGACCATATCGGCAAAATATTGAAGAACCGTGTCTCCCACGGCGTGACCAAATTCGTCGTTGACTTCCTTGAAATTATCCAGATCGCCGAAGACGAAGACCAACGGCATGTGCGAACGCTCGTGCAGGAAAAGGAGATATTCGGCGGCTTTCACAAAGGCACGCCGGTTCAGGATTCCCGTAAGACCGTCGCGTTCGCTGATTTCCACGGCTTCCTTTTTGAGGAGCTCGATGCGTTTTACCAGCATGTAGGAATAATAAATACCCACGGCGATGAGGAAGGCATGTACGTAAACGTGATAGGGCGGATACATTCCGAGAAGATAAAAATGGATGAGTAATCCTGTCCCACCGAAAAGAAGCGACCCGTACATGGACTCGACAAACACCCGGAGCCCATGCTGGATTCCATTCCCCAGGACGGCGATCAGGAAAAGCAGTACCATGGGGGGAATGACAAAGGGGTCGCCGAGGGTCGCCACGGAAGCCCCCAGGATATCGAACCAGGCTCCGATACGGATCACCCTCATCCCGGCACCGAAGCGTTTTGAAAACCACCACCAGAAGATATGGAACGTCAGGTAGGATGAAGCGATACACACAATCTGGGCGGTATTAAAAATAAGCGGAGGCCTGGGAAGAAAATAAAAATATAACACCGCCAGGACACCCAACATCATCCTGACCAGAAACTGCAGGCCGGGCATGTAGGTTTCGGGATTTTCTTCGGCAATGGGCAGAACGTTCCGTTTGTCGAGTCTATTCATAATTCCTACGATCGGTTACAAAAGAGTCCGAAAATGGACATTTATTTTTTTCTTCGTTCCTAAGAACAACTCTTCAGAACAGGCTGCAATGACTACAACACCATTTTCACCGACGAATGCGCACAAAGTGCCTCGTAGATTTCAAGGCGTTCCTCTTCATTTTCTATCATCATTTCAAGATTCACACAACAATAGGTGCCATGTGCACTGGTGTTTGAAAGACGAAGGGTATGGGGACGCTCACCGGCTATATCTCCCGCGGCTTTATTGACCTCTTTCCGATCTGATCCGATAATTTTATAGACCCATCTGCAGGGGTATTCCAATTGCGGTTTTCTGCTGTCCCTATTCACCTGTACCCTCTTTTTTCCTTTTTGTATGCATGGCATCGCTCCGGGCTGAAACAGGCTCTATATCCGCGACGGTGCTGCATGTGTAATGATTTTTATTGTAGCACACCGTCGACGGATGTAAACAAATTATTCCATTGGAACGAGAGAGGCACCGGACAGGGGGCAAAAAAAATCCCCCCTCGCCGGCACGAGGGGGGATCGAGCGTTTCAGCTTTGTGACCGCGCTACTGTTTTTTCATTTCCGTCCAGGCATCCCAGTAGAGCCGGCCGATGGTGAGGACCACGCCCAGCATGAAGAGTCCGAAAGTGAAGAGGGGCTGCGTTCCCAGCTGTCTATCCACCCAGCATCCGGCGAGCAGGAAGAGGAAGGACGCGATGACGATGGCGAAGCTCCAGACGCTGATTCTGAGGATGTTGGCGTGTTGCGGAAGTTCCTTCTGTCGTTTCTTGTCTGTGATCAACATGGTGTTTCTCCTTTCCGTTCATTACCCCTCACCCGGCAGTGAGGGCATATGGAATTATCCAACCAGGTTCTTCAGGGCCTCGATGACCGGCGCCGTGAAGAGGGCCACCAGCACCGCGTAGAGTGCGAAGGACCCGACGGCCTCGCTCATGTAGATCTTGGAGTACTTGTGCTTCAGCGAGGTAATGATCAGTCCGCCCACCACCAG
>Ga0272441_10012981_pt1 | contig 12069 bp, 15 predicted proteins | sample SSMProp6N_FD_193582 | JGI IMG/M metagenome (GOLD analysis project Ga0272441, IMG submission 193582) | Marine sediment archaeal communities from Little Sippewissett salt marsh, Falmouth, MA, United States - SSM-Prop-6N | ecosystem: Environmental > Aquatic > Marine > Wetlands > Sediment ...
GGGTGGGGGTGGGGTTTGGTTCTCTGAGGGCGGGATAGCGGCGGCCACGCGCGCTTGTGAGCGGGAACGGTAGGTTCTGCTCTGGCCCTCGCCTCAAGACTCGCAGGAAGGGTTCTCCCGGGAGTTGAGCCGCGCGGCGTAGGCCAATGCTTGACATTCCTGCCGGTCGGCGCGATACTGCCGAGTGTGGTCAACCCAGACCGCATTGGTAAGGGGGCGCCTCCGATGAAGCTGAACACCCCTCAACGGATCGTGCTCTGCCTGGGCGGGATTGTGATCCTGGGCATGCTCATATACCCGCCATGGGTTGCCAGGATCGGGCAACTCCAGATGCGCGCATACGGGCCGATCACCGATCCCCCGAAGGGATTCGGGCAAGTCAGGCCGGGCGTTGAGAGAGGGCCTGTGGAGATTGACGCAGCCCGCCTTGGCGTCCAGTGCCTCGCCGTCGTCGTGGCAACGTGCTTGGTCGTCGCCGGGCTGGGCGCGACTCGGCACGTGAAGTGGAACCGGGCACAGAAGACCGCTCTGTTGCTGGGGGCGCTGGTGTGTGTCGCGATGCTATTGTACCCGCCGTGGGAGGAGAGCGGGCAGAAGCAGGTGCAGGGTAGTCACTACTCGGCCCTTTGGCGGCAGCCGATGCTCGTTCTGACGGATGATTTCCTGGTGTGGGCCAGCCGCAGATCGGCGAAGTTGCCGGGAATTCAGGCAGATAGATCGCGGGTATGGGCCAGCATAGAACGCCTGAGATCGGTCAGGGACGGGCCAAGGCTTTTGCTGAGGGCCGAAGAGGATTACCATGAAGAGGTCCGCCAATTCGAGGCTGAGAAGAAGACAAGAGACTGGAGCTACGGGAGCAACTACACTTGGCTGAGGCGAAGGAAGGATGAGCTTGCTGCAAAGTGGCACTCTCTATACGTGCAGCAGGGAGAATTGAAGGTCAGGGCAAGTGCCATCGGTGTCGAACTGCCGGAGATCGATGCCCGCATGCTTCAGAGACACGAGAGCCGGTTGGGCCTCTTGCTCAAGCCACTAGATTCGAGGTATCTCGATCTTTCTCTCAGGGTGGTTCACATTGAGTGGCTGCGCCAGGCTCCGAAAGCAGGACCCATGCCCGACGGGATACATGCCACTTACGTGGCCGAGGTTGGCAGCCCTGCCTATGAGGTGTGGGCCGCGCCGTGGCAGCCGCCCGCGCAGCGAGTCGTTGTTGGCGCCGCAGGGAAGTGGCGCATTGATGTGCAGCGCCTACTCATTCAGTGCTTGGCTGCCGCAGGTCTTGCAGCCCTCGCAGCGTTGATTCTCCGCGTGGAGCGCCCCGAGCGTGCAAAGAACCGCAGAAGCCCAACAGCACACGGCGCGCTTGGGGAGGGAACGGGTGACGAGCAGGTGGACCGAGGCTAGGGGCCGCCCAAGGCCGCTTTCGCTCGCCGCCAGAAACCATGACCGCGCTACTCGCTGTCAGGGCGGTCTGCTACGTTCCATGCCCATGTCTCGCGATGAAAGGAGGGACAGTGTGCTACACCACAAGTCGCGGGGAAGGTGGCTCTTGGCGACCGCTCTTGCTGTCGCGTCAACCTGCGCTAGCAGCGTGCATGGAGCTATGCCACCCAGTGTCAGGCGGATGCCTCTCGGCAAGAGGCTTCTGACGGAGTTCTGTGCCTACGGGTTCATCTCGCTTGTGTTGCTGGCTCTGACCGTCGCTGCTGCTGTGTTCCACAAGCTCTTCGGAGGCAGGAAGGCTAAGCGCACAGAGGGCGCAAGCAAGAACGAGATCGGCGCAGCGGAACAGAAGTGGCAGCACCATGACTATGAGTGCCCCAAGTGTGGCAGGCAGCTGTGGGCGTACAGCTACATGTCAGGCAGGCAGAGAGACTGCCCCGGTTGCGGATGCCAGGTCGTCGTACCTCAGTTCGCCACCGTGAGCAACGGACAGGGGCAGGAGCCTGCTGGCGAAGTGGAGCCCGATGCCTGACCCGGAAAGCAACGCCGCGTAGACATTCTGGTCCGGGTTGTACTGGCTAGGGGCGGCATGAGCCACTCTCGTGCTGCGTCCCGGAGGGGATAGCAAGCGCTTATCGGAAGGGTTGAGGAGCGGAAGCGTCCACGGCGGCCATCTCCTTCACCGCCGTCTTACCGATTCAAGGCCAGCCCCACACGTGACTTCCCGCATGGGAGGGCGTGCTTTCCCCTTGACAGAGAGGCGCGACGTGGTAGCATCGGAGTAGCTGACTTGGGCTGGGGCTAGGCTTCGAGGGCCGAATGCCCTACGCCCAGCGGCGCGCCACTTCTGCCCTCCGAAGGAGCATTGGGAGATCGAGACGTGGGGCATACGGTGAAAGAGTTGGTGGAGCAGAGGCAGTCTGAAGGCGCAGCACCAGAGGCAGGTCGTGACGTTGTGCCACGGCGGCTGAGGAAGCTGCTGACTCCGGGAGACGTGGCGGTGATGCTATACGGAGAGCGGAAGAGCAAACACACAGTCGGCAACCTTCTCCGTCGGGCAAAGAAGGGACTGTTGCCGGCAGCAATCAACGCGGGCCTATCACGTAGCCAGGCTTACCGGCGATGGTGCCCTGAGAGCTTCAGGTTGTGGTTGTGTGCCACGATGGGACGGCCCTACCTTCTGAAAGTCAGTGACCTTGCCGCCCGGGTTGGGAGGAAAAGGGGCACCGTTGCGGCGGACAGCATCATGTGGCGTATACCAAGGCCACTGAGACTTGGCCCGTTTCGCGGGGAGCGGGGGGGCAAGTATGTAGCGCTCAGATGGCCGATTGTGGAGGTGGACTCCTGGACGCGCGCGGACCGCCACGGGGAGTGTTGGGGGCCGCTTCGCTATGATTCCCGCAAGGCGGTCGCGGTTCTTGGCCGGGAGCGATTGCCCAAGGGCGACAGGGTATCTCCCCCCGGCGGGTGGGCTTGGGTGCTTGAACGCGCGGGAGTCATAGGGCAGCGGGTCGCAAGCGATGGCTCTCAGGGGACGGGGCGCATGACAGGGAAAAAGTACTCTCTGCGCGCGGATTTAGAGGCCCGCTTTCGGCGTAGCATTCGCCGGGGAAGGCGGCTGCCGAGCGAGTGGGCAGAACCGCTTCTGGTTGACCGCCACGACCTGGCCGCTTTGTTCTCGGTGTCTGTGGACCAGATTCGGCTCTTGCGCGTTGCCGGGCGGATACCCGAAGACAAAGCCCTGATGCCGAGCGATGCAGCGCGGGAAGACTTGGCGAGGAGGACAGCGACGGTCTGGCACCGTGACGACATTGAGAGCTGGGTTGCGCAAGCGGAGCGGGCCGCGGCGGAAGCTCAGGCGCATAAGGCGACAGGCGGGTTTGTTTCGCCTGAGCAATTGGCCCGAGCGTTTCAGGTGTCGGGGAAGGAGTTGGAGGCCCTTGGGATCCCGCATGCGCCGGAGGGCTATCGCGTTGACATTGTGGTGAACTGGCTTGCTGAGCAAAGGGAGGCCCAGACGCAGCGGGACGAGGTGCTGGCGCGCGTGGCGTGCCTTTCGCAAAAGGAGGCGGCGCGGGTGCTGGGCGTGAGCGCGGGGCAGCTTCTCTATCTGGCCGGGAAGCCGGAGCGCCCGGTTGTGGGGTTCCAGATACCCTCGGCGGACATGCAGGACGGTTTGGGCCAGAAGCGCCGGCGAAAGCACTACAGGCTGCAATCGTTGCGCGCCTTTGCCGCCATGCCAAAGGCCACAGAGCAAGTGGGCGGGCGGGTGCGGGAGGGCGAGCTTGCAAAAGCGCTTGGCGTTGAGGGCGATCTGCTTCGGAGGATGCATGACTTCTCCCGTGAGCGGGGAGCCAAGCTGAGAGAGGAGTTCTTTGCGCGAGCGGACGGGGCTTCGCGCGATCCGTTCAAGGCCACGCCCGACGACGCGGTGTTTCAGATTTACGTCCTGACGGCTGAGGAGTTCATGAAGCCGGGGGGCCAGCCCGTCCCTGAGCCGGGCGGTTCAACCCTGACCGCTGCAAGGCGACACAGGGAAACGCGGCTGCAAGAGGAGTGGGATAAGGTGAAGGCGCGGGAGGAGGGCTTCCCGAATGCGATAGCTCAAGGGGGAGTGCGATGGTATGGTGTGGGCGATGTTGGGGCGTGGCTGGATGCGCTGGAGCAGGGAGAGCGGGAGCGGTTGACGCGCGCCGTGATCCCTAGTGCCGTAGGCGAGGGGCAAGAGGCGAAGGAAGACCAAGACGACACCGTGACAGCCAAGGCGTCCAGGAAGCAAGCTGATGCGGTCCCGGCGAAGTATCGGGAAGAAGGCAAGACGAAAGGCATCATCTTGACGCGGGCCTACATCGATAAGTCCAAGAAGTACCCGATCCAGGCGACGCACCTAAGCCGGCTTGCCAAGGCTGGCGCGCTTCCTGCGTGCATGTTCCACGTACCTGCGGGTCAGTTCGGTAAGGCAGGCATCCGGAAGCAACTTGTATTCGAGTGGAAGCCCCTTGCGGAGTGGCGCAGAAATCGTCCAGAGGGTCCGACCCTATAATGCGGGCCGCCTGAACTAGAGCAAGGAAAAGTCGAGGAAAAGCGACCGGCGGCGGAACTGCGGAAGTATTCACCCTACAATCATGTATGGCTCCTGCTCAAGCGGTAGTCTCACCATCCTGTGAGGAGGGTCCGACCCTCGTCCGGCCCTCGGTTTCAATAGAGACCACACTGAGCGCAGATGGCCGAGCAGGCCCTCAGCCAGACACCGTGAAGCCGGGGCGCACCCGGCAACGCGACCCAGGGATGCCCTCGCCTGCTCGGCCCCCGAGGTCTTCCTTTGGTGACGACCATGGGCACGAAGGATGCGGACTTCAGGTCAAGATTCCCGTTCGCGTGGCACGTCTATTTCGAGCGGATCGACGCCGACCGGCCCGACCTCGTGAGGGCATTCAACAAGATGGGCGGCGCCGTATGGACGGTACTGCGGGTCGCTCTTGCCCACGCCGACCACAGCACGGGCCGCCTCTGCTTCCCTTCTCAGCGGCGCATTGCTGAGGAGGCCCACTGCTCGAAGCGAACGGTGATCCGGTGCCTCCAGAGGTACGAGAACGCCGGGCTCGTGACCGTGCTGCGGGATGTGATCCCGACCAGGAAGGGCGTCTACGGGAACCTTTATCGCTGGCACTGGCCGCCAGTGGACCCGTGCGACGAGGCGCGGCAGAGGGCGATTCACAGGGCGATGCTCTCGGAGGATCTGCCGGTCGCGTTGCGGCGGATGGGCAAGGCGAGCATCCGGGGTAGGAGGGGGGCCGGGAATGGTGACAGCTCCGCACCGTCCGAAGGTGACAGCTCGGACCAAGGAAAGGTGCTGACCTGGCACACGACCGATCTTAAAGAAGGGACCGCTATCAATGATCACCGGACGCCAGTTTGCAGTGATGATCCTGCTGCGCACATCCCGAAAAAGAGCGAGGCCGACGAACGGCGCGACGAGGCCGCGAAGCGGAGGCACCTCGAAGGCTCCCGCCCGGGTGGCGTGGCCACCGTGGGCGACGCCCTGGAAGTGGCGGGACCGCAGCAACCGATGCCCCGCCTACCCGGCCGCCGCAAGCGTCGCGGGGCCGACTTCGGGCCGCTGTCGCAAGCGGAGCAGGCGGCGCGACGCGCTGAACTGCTACGCCAGGGCAGGGAGCTTATGGCCTCGGGCCGTTGAGCCCGAGGGATCTGTGATATTCCACAAGCTCATGGCGCGCTCCTGGCAGGGTGCCGGGGGATGCCCCGTGAGCAAAGGCAACGAAAGGAGAGCTGATATGGACGCGAACGAGCACATCACCGTGGAGAGGGAGTGCGGGTCGTTCGCCAAGAACGCCACGTCCGAAATAGAGGGGCGGCTGACGAACGTGCGCGGAGTCCTGTGCGCGGACGTGCGCACGTTCGTGCCGAACGCGCACGGCGAGATGGTCCCCACCACGAGGGGGCTGTGCATCGGGCGCGAGAAGTTGCCCGAGCTGCTCGCCCTCGTGGAGCGGATGATCGAGACGTGCCAGGAGTGTGCGGCCGGCGCAAAGGGGTAGAGGCATGGCATTGCACCAGAGAACGCGGGAACTGATCGAGGCGGCTCGTGAAATCCTGGCCGAGCACCGCCCCATGACGGTCAGACAGGTTTTCTACCAGCTTGTTTCGAGGCAAGCCACAGAAAACACCCAGAGCCGCTACAACGCCGTCTCCAAGATGCTGGTCACGGCCCGGAAAGAGAACATCATCCCCTGGAAGTGGATAGAGGACCGACTGCGCCGGCCGCGCCAGGTATCCATGTGGGGTGGCCTCCCCGACTTCGCAGAGACCGTGGGACGGCTCTACCGGCGAGACGTGTGGCCCTCGCAGCCGGAGTACTTCGAGGTGTGGGTCGAGAAGGATGCCCTTAGTGGCATCTTCCAGGATGTGCTGGATGACTACGGCGTGGCGCTCAACGTGGGGCGCGGCTACGACGGATGGGACTCCATCCACAATGCGGCGGAACGGTTCCGCGATGGTGAAGGCGCGGCCATCCTCTACTTCGGCGACTTCGACCCCAGCGGCGAAGACATGGTGCGGAGCCTACGGGATCGGCTGGCCTTCTTCGGTTGCGAGCCTGAGATCATCAAGTGTGCACTCACCCGCGCTGATATTGAGCGCTACAGCTTGCCGCCCGCCCTGACGAAGCGCTCCGACACCCGGCGGAAGGCTTTCGTGCAGCGGCATGGGGACGTGGCAGTCGAGTTGGACGCCATGCCAATCAACGTGCTCAGAGAGCGCCTGGTAAACGAGGTCAAAGCGCGCATGGACATGCAAGCTCTCGTTGAGACGCAGCGGATCGAGGAAGCGGAGCGGCAACGGGTGGTCGCGATGATGGCTGCCTGCCCGGAGGCGGGCGCCGACGAGAGCGAAGCGCAGTAGAGGGAAGCCGTGGACACCGGCGGTAGGAGAACCCGGCGGCATCGGGCAACCTCATGAGCCTGCTCGTTGACTTCCGCCTCATGGTGATCACAGACCACAGGAATCGCCGCCGAGCGAATCGGTATCGCCTGACTGAGGCCGCGATGCGGGAAGCCGGGACCGAGTCCGGCGACGGCAAAGAGGAGTGACACGGCGATGGACGAGAACCCGTCTGAACCGCGCGAGCTCCGCAGCATGGGCGAGTTGCGCGAAGCCGCCGACCAGTGGGCGAGTGACCCGCGTGCGAGCATGCCGGCGACGTACCTGGGCCGCATCCGGGCGATGGTGGACAACCTGCCGCCTGGCGCGTTCCGGCCGACGGACTACCCGGCCACCGAGGTGAGCCGACGAAGGCCCACCAAGGCCCTCATCGAGGCATGGCTGCGGATACCCCGCCCACACATCCAGGCGAACGAGTACTCCCCATTGGAGCGGATCGTCAACCGCGCGTGGTTCCTGGAGGGCGAGGTCTACGAGCGGCTCAAAGGGCTCTGCTTCGAGGCCGAGCCTCTGGAGCTTGAAGTCCATCGCCCGAGGGAGGCCAGGGAGATCCTACGCATCAAAGGCGAGCAGTGGGATGGAGAACCGACCATCAACGGGGACGTGTGCTTGGGAGCCTTTCAGGAGGTACTGCATGTCAGAGCCGAAGCCGAGGACGCTGGACAACCTGATCCACGAGGAGGACCTCACCGAGTTCCTCAAGGTCCGGCCACGGGTCCTCGCACAGTGGCGCAACGAGGGACTTCCCTACGTCCGGCTGCACCGGGTCCGAAGAGCGTACTGGACATCGGACGTTGAGAGGTTCCTGGCGGAGCGCAAGACGCAAGGGGCCTCGCGGGGGGGGGCCGGAGCGACAGCGTGAGGTGCCCTCCGCGTCGGTCGGGGTACCTTCAGGTAAGCTCCAGGTGCTACCTTCCGCCAAGTAGGTGGTTTGGTACCTGTCCGCCGCGAAGGTGCTGACATACAGGGACACGGCTTGCCACGTGGTGCGGCCCCCACGAGGGCCACAGGAAAGGAGTTCGAGGCCATGATGCTCAATGTCCGACAGGTCGCGGAGATGCTTGGGGTCTCCGAGCGGAGCGTGTGGCGATGGTCGAGCGACGGGACGCTGCCGCCGGGTATCAAGATCGGTGCGGCGGTCCGGTGGCCACAGCGGGCACTCGAGGACTGGCTGGCGAAGCGCGAGCAGCAGGCCCTCGCCGAACAGAAGAACCTGGCCGCGGAACGTACCGGCGGAGTCCAGCAAGCGAGAAACTGACAGCGCAGGCGACGACGACCTGCGTGTGAGAATGGTGGCCAACCGTGCCAACAGGCGTCGAAGCAACCCGGCAGGCAGACCAAGCAACGACGGCAGCCCGGCGCTTGCCTTCGGGCGTGCGTCGCGAGCTGGCCCACGTGCAGTTGCTCGACGCCCGGGAAGTTGCGACCCTGCTCAGGATCAGCCCCGCGACGCTGTGGCGGTGCGTCAAGGACGAGCGCATCCCGGCGCCGATCCGCTTCGGCCCGCGGCTGGTGCGGTGGCGGCTCCGTGACCTTGAGCGGTTCATCGGAGAGGAGGGGCGGCCCTAGCCATCCGGTGCGGCCCCTGCCCGGCGCAGGCTGGGCAGCGCCCGAGGAGAAAGAATGAGTCTGATATCTGACTATTTTCCTTGACATCCCGCGCGGCTGGTGTAGAATGCCATTGATGGGAGGCCGCAGGAGACGGATTGATGGCTGCCTTGAAAGGGTATCTGACCACCGCAGAGGCCGCCGAGCGGCTGGGGATCAGCCAGTCGTATCTCTGCCGCCTCATTCGGCAGGGCCGGCTGGAAGCCATGCGGTTGGGGGGCAAGGTGCTCCTGATTCGTGCCGAGAGCGTTCGGCGATTCAAACGCAGACCCAGGGGGCGGCCACGGAAGAAGAGGCCGCCACAATCCGAATAACGGGGAGAGGAGGGCAGTCACATGGCGACGGTCTTCAAGCGGAAGGGCCAGGGGCCGTGGCGGATCGCGTACTTCGACTGCGATCCAAAGACCGGGAAGCGGCGACGGCGGGAGTACTCGACTCAGCAGGGCGACAGAGCGGTAGCAGACCAGATCGCGAGCCGGCTTGAGGCCGACGCGAAGCGGCACAAGCAGGAAGCCCATGACCTGGCCGAACTCCGGCGTCGCGGGCTGCTCGACCCCGTGGTTGAGCGCTTGGCCGAGCACGGGCAGAAGCACTTGAGCGAACATCTCTCCGACTTCAAGGCGATGCTCGAAGGCAAGGGCAACACGGTTGGCCATGTCGCCATCGTGATGAGCGACTGCCGACACCTCTTTGAGGGATGCGGCTTCGTGCTGCCCGACGACCTCGAAGCTGTCAGAGTCAGCCGCTGGGTCACCAGAGAGCGGGCGCTGCCTGTCGAGCCCAAGCAAGGGGAGCGGAAGCGACCGGCGGCGAGGACGATCAATCGGAAGCTCGGCTCCCTGAAAGCCTTCACGCGCTGGCTCTGGGAGACGGGACGTATCCGCAACGACCCCATGGTGCAGGTGCGGAAGCTCAACGCGCGGACCGACCGTCGGCTTCGGCGTCGGGCTCCGACTGACGACGAGATTGCCCGGCTGATCCTCGCGGCGGAGCGCGGCCCCGTCGTCAAGGCGATGAGCGGCCCGGACCGCGCGATGCTGTACCGTATCGCCGTGGGCACGGGCCTGAGGGCCGCTGAGTTGCGGAGCCTGACGCCCCGCAGCTTTGCGCTCCGCGATCTCGACATGGCGAAGATCGTGGTCGAGGCCGGCTACTCCAAGCATCGCCGTCGCGATGTGCTGCCCATCCGCCGCGAGCTGGCCGAAGCCGTGGCACGGTTCATCGAGGGCAAGCCGCCCGCCGAGCCGCTCTTCCCCACGATGACGCTGAGGACGGCTGAGATGATGCGGGTTGACATGGACAACGCGAAGCCCTGGGTTCCCTACCGCGATGCGGCGGGGCGGGTGTGCGACTTCCATTCACTGAGGGTGGCCTACATCACACGCCTCGCCCGAGCAGGCGTCACGCCCGCCGTCGCGAAGAACCTCGCGAGGCACTCGACTATCACCTTGACCATTGACCACTACACCGACGTTAGCGAAACCGACGAGCGGGCTGCCCTGAACACGCTGCCTGCACTGCCTGATACGACCCCGACAGCGCCTCGGACGACCAAGGCGACGGGGACGCACGGGTGATCGGGGTCCAGCACTTCCAACACTACTTCCAACACTTCCGCGAGAACCCGTGAACACCGGTGATAACGAGTGAGAGTCAGGAAGCCGGGCGGCACGGGGCATGATGAAGGTAGCAGCCAGCGTCGTAAGTGCTTGTGGGGCCAAAGAGAAAGGCCAGAAGCCTTCACGGCTGCTGGCCTTCTGGCGGAGAGGGAGGGATTCGAACCCTCGGGTGAGGAATTTCCCCACCACTGGATTAGCAATCCAGCGCTTTAGACCGCTCAGCCACCTCTCCAACGCGCGGTTCCCCCATGAGTGTATCTGGTCCGCAAATGAGTGTCAAGCGCCAGTTGCGCGCATCCTGCTCGCCGGCCTCCCGCGCACAACACCCACCTGGGCACCCCCCTGCCTTCAGCCCCGAAGGCGGCGGAGGAAGGGGCGGGCGTCGCCCGCGAACCGTCCCATTGGTCTCATACACTACTAACTCTCAGAATCTGTGCGCGGCGCCGAGAAAACGTGGGGCTGGGCATACCAAACCCAATCCATGATTGGGTTTACGGAGGCAAGCCAGGCGCGCGTCCAGCCAGCGCGCTCGAGGAGACCACCCGTCTCGACACGACGGACGGTACCGTGTCCAGCCCCACGTTTTCTCTGCGCCGCGCACAGATTTTGAGGTTCAGTAGTCTATGGCGGCCAGGCCGCGGGAAGACGGGGCGCCCCGCCGCCCGCGAGGTGGGCGGGCGCGGGGGCCCGCCCCTACATTCTGATCTGGAGGCGCCAGGGGTGTGGCGGGAGGGCGAGGCTCCTGCCGAGCCGAAGGGGTAGCAGCCGGTGCGCGGGGGCCACGCCCGAACTCGTTTGGGCGTGCCTGCTCGGAGCGGAGCACGCGCCACTTGCCGCCGTTCCCTGGCGGGGGAGGACACGCCCAAGCTTCGCTTGAGCGTGGCACCCGAGGCGCATAGGGGCCGTTTCGCCATGATGCGAATGGGGTCGTCCCGGGAGGGCGAGGCTCCTGCCGAGCCGAGGGGGTGGCAGGGCGGCTCAGCAGGAGCTTCGCCCTCCCATGCCTGTCCTGGGGAGTCGAGGGGTCTTGGGCGGGGGGACACCGTACGGAACTTCTGGCCGCAAGAACAGGGCGCGCGCAAAGGATCGGGGGCGAGGAAGGGGCGTTTCCAGGTTTTTTTCGTGTCGGGCGAATTTTTTTTCGGGCTCCGCCAGGGTGCCAGGGCTCGGGGGTTGTCTCATCTATGCATGGGCGTAACGCACTGATGTGCAAGCAGTTGGGGTCTGGCGGGCATCTGCGGTAGTGCACCGCCGGTAGATGGCGGCAGCAGCCGAGCCGCACTAACGGTGCCTTGCGTGATGTTTTCATGCTTGATACGGCGGAGATCATGGGGTATACTGGTAGTACACATGGGTCTGCGGTTAGGCATGGGCGTTTGGCAAGGAGGGTTGGCGATGGCGTTTGATGTCGAAGATCCGTTTCGTGTGGATTATGCGGCTGTCATTGGGAATCTGGCCATCGAGGGGGTCTCCTGCGAGGATGGCGTGGCTCGGGGGCGGTGCCCGCTCTGCGGGGCCGGCGCCTTCGGGGCGGACCTGGGCGAGGGGGTCTGGTGGTGCGGGTCGTGTGGCGAACGCGGCTCGCTCCATGCCCTGGCGAGGCGGCTGGGGGCGCTCTGGGGGGCGCTGTTCACGGCCGTGCCGCTGCCTGTGAACCGGCGGCGGGCCAGGCCGATGTGTCGGAAGGTGCTGGCCCGGGCGCTCGACGTGCCGGTGTCGGTGCTGGACCGGGCGGGGGCGGTCGATGTGGAGGGGTTCCGCTCGGTCGAGGGGGTCGAGGTGCCGTATGGAGTCGCGTTCCCGATGATGGGCTACGAGGCGGGGCGGACGCTGGGGTGGTGGCTGTGTCCGCGAAGCGGGCGGGCGCGGGTGCTTCCCGCGGGGTTCCAGGAGACTCGGCATGCGCGGGGCGGGGAGATGGGGCTGTTGCTGGCCTCTC
>Ga0272441_10012982_pt1 | contig 12069 bp, 9 predicted proteins | sample SSMProp6N_FD_193582 | JGI IMG/M metagenome (GOLD analysis project Ga0272441, IMG submission 193582) | Marine sediment archaeal communities from Little Sippewissett salt marsh, Falmouth, MA, United States - SSM-Prop-6N | ecosystem: Environmental > Aquatic > Marine > Wetlands > Sediment ...
GGCCGGAGCCATTGAGCAACGCGTCGAAAAGCTGCTGAAGGTCCGGTACGGTGGGGATGTGAGCAAGACGCGGCCCGGGGGATAGCCGTTCTTTTCGGCATGCGCCCCTCCGGCCCGGGTCTGACTGACTCCCCTCGACCTCAGGCACCATCAACACGCGACGCCATGGGCGGACCATCAGCCCCCGAGAGTCACCCGAATGCCCTCTCGGGCAGATTTGTAGATGGCGGTCACCGTGGCAACAGCGCTGCGGGCCTCCTGGATGCTGACCCCATGCTCATCCCCCGACAGGATGCAGTCGATGAACTCCGTCACCAACTCACGGATAGCCCAGCGGCCGACGCCCATGGGGTTTCTTACGCGAATGGGTTGGAACTCGGCTCCGTGGAAAACGATGAGCGGCATCTCATCCTCAGGGTCGTCCCGCACGAGGATGGAGCCCTCGGGGCCCACGAAGCGACGCTCCTCGCTCCAGCGATCCCCCGTGGCCGAGTATGTCACCACAACGCTGCAAAGGACGTTGTCATCCATTTCGAGGGCCACAACGCTTGTATCGTCGGCCTTGTTCTCGGGCTCGACGACCAGTCGCTTGGCGGTGGCCGTGACGGCGCGCGCCGGGCCGAACATGTGCTGCAAAACGTAGACGGCGTGGTAGCCTGTGTCGAACATCGCCCCGCCACCGGCCTTCTCCCAGTCGCCCTTCCAGTTGTCCGGGTCATTCATCCGCCCGAATTCGTTCCCGATGATGTTCACAGTTCCCATGAACACCTTGCCGATCTCCCCGGCATCCATGAGCTCCTTGGCCTTTATGTGAGCGGGGAATTTGCGCATGCACAGGGCACACAACAGGCGTCGGCCGGTCTGCTCGGACACGCGGATCATCTCATCGCACTGCTGTGCGGTCACTGCCATGGGCTTCTCGAGGATCACATGTTTGCCTGCCTGCATGGCCTCAATGGCCTGGGGCGCATGCAGGTAGTGCGGGGTGCAGATATCAACGATCTGAATGTCTTCGTCCTCAAGCAGCGCGCGGTGATCCGCGTATGTCTTCTTGATGATTCCGAACTGCGCCGCGACCCGCTGCAACGCCTCCGACGAAGGGTCTGCGACGGCGACCTCGGTTACTTTCGGGTGACGCACGAAGGCGTTCAAGTGGGGGGTGGTGATCCCACCCGCGCCGATCAGGCCGATCCTCATTGCCGGTTCCTCCCGTGGTACGTGATTCGCAGGTCAGGCTCCCAGCCGAAAGCCCGCCGCGCAGATGTGGCCAATGACGTCGTCGCGGCAATTCCGTAGTTGAGGCTTGATGAACCTGTCCAGCGCCTGGCGGGCCTCGTCGTCCAGGGCCCCAAGCTGGTCCAGTATCTCGAGCACCACCACTGATTGCCCCCGTGCGCTGCCGTCGCGACTCCGGACGGCGATGCCGATGCCCCGGGCGGTGAGGCCCAGGACCATGAGCCCCTCGGCGCCTCCCTTGGCGACAACCCGCCCCTGGAAGGCCGCCAGCAACTCGCTGTTGAAGCTGCCCCTGCCCGAGACCATCACGGGCTCGGCGGCCATGGCGGCGATGATCCGCGGGGCCGAGGACTGGATCCGTGTGGGCATGTCGTCAGGCCAGCATAGCCTGGCGAAGCTCGTGGCCATCTCCCTGAGCCCGAAGCCATGGGTGGGCGCGCTGCAGCCATCGGTGCTGATCACCATATCTTGCTCAGCGACGCCCGACAGCACGCTCATATCGCGCAAAATGGCCTGCTGCACCGGGCTATCCAGCTCGAGGTAGCGCTCCACGTCGCCACCCATCGCCACCGTGCTGGCCAGCTTACCCGCGTGCTTGCCCGAGCAGTTGTTCATCACCGGGAGCGGGTCGCGGTTGTTCGCCGCGAGCCATTGGCGCTGTTGTGGATCGCCAGGCACATGAGTACCGCACTGCAGGGCCGCTTCGTCAAGCCCGATCTTGGCCAGGATGCCCCGCACGGTGTCGACATGCTCGGCCGACCCGCAGTGGGAGGCGCAGCACACCGACAACTCCTTCGCCGTGAAGCCAAACCGATCGGCGGCTCCGCTGTAGACCACCGGCAACGCCTGTATGGGTTTGGCCGATGACCGCCAATAGATGCGCCGGGACGGGTCGCCGACGCTGCCCAGCAGCTTGCCCGTCACATCGCAAACCGCTATGTCGCCGTAGTGGACAGCCTCAATGATATCGCCCCGGGTTACGTGCACCAAAGCTTCCATGATGTTCCCTGCCCTTATGTGTGGATGAACCAACGGCTTCCTCGTCTGGCAGTTCGCGACCTTCCGTCCGCCGGTGCCGGACCGCCCGGCACGGAAGAGCCGAGGGCGCATGCCCTCGACTCCCGATCCGCCCCCGCGGCTGCTGCCCGCGCCTTATTGCGGCTGTGGCGCCTGCCGCGCCCACGGAAGGTTAAGTATGGCCGACCGGGTGATCGGATCCCACCTCACCCCGATACCCAGTACGTCCGACAAGGCTCGCACGGGCACCATCAGGATTCCGTCGGCCACAGCCGTGGGCTTGCGCAGTTGAGTCTTCTGACGGTCGAGGTAGATGTGGTCCTGCCCCAGGGGGATCACGACCCACCTGCCATCGGGCATGACGGCCACGGCGCTCAAATGCACGGCGTCGTAGTAGGCCATCGTGCCCATGCCCTGGAAGTAATCTGTAGCGGAGATGTACATGGTGTCGTTCCAGATACTCGGCGCCACCGTAGTCTCCACAAGACGCTCGCCGCATTCATAGCAGATACCGCCGCCCTGTGGCTCAGGTAGCACCCCCGGCCCCAACTGCAGCGGGACATCCTGTCCTTCTTCAGACCACTCGTCATACCACCCATCGTCGTAGTAGAGCTCGTAGTCATACGGCAGCACCTGCCAGCCCGGCACCAACATGCCTTCGCGCTGTTCGCGCACGCGGTCCGATACGTCATACCGGTCCGCCACCCGGGGGCGTCGCTGACCGCGCTTGGCCCGCGAGAAGGCTTTCAGCTTCGGTCGGTCATCAAGACGGGGGCGTCTGTCGAACATTGACCGTCTACCGGCCGCGGATCCGGGCAGCACCAGCGCAAGAGCCAACAGCCCAACCAGAAGCGCTCTCATGAATCTCATCGCACCTACTCCCTTCCGCCGGCGTTTTGATACGCGTTGCTGGGCCGGGCCGGGCGATGCTTCCTTCCCCGTACGCCCAACAAACCCGGTTGATGTTGTATTCGACCCCGCGTCTCAATGTCCTACGCGCACGAGAGCATATGTATCGATATCCCTCAGCCGCAGCTTCAGCCGCGTCCCCTGGCGAGCCATATGGGCGATGCGTGCCCCGTCGCCGTGTGAAAGACGGGCCGTCGCCGCGCCCGATACCTGCAACTCCACCACATCAAGCGGCTCATCGGCGGCGTTGACGATGAGCAGAATCTGGTCCTGGCCATTGCGCAGCAGACGGCAGAAGCAATGCTGTCTCTGGTCGCCGGGCCGGACCTTCCGCACCACCACGGGCCGGGGCGCGCCGGTCTGCTGTAGGAAGCCCACTATAAGCTGCCGCAACTCATCAGGCTCGAACTGGTTCCTGGGTAAGAACCGGATCGAGCCCCTCCCATAGCCGACACGCGCGACCCGGCGACCGTCTAAACCAAACCGCAGTGACCGGGGGACCTGCGCCCGCCCGTACGGTACGCGCCACGGCTCCGGGCACAGGTAGAGCACCTGCCCACCGGCCCGAACATACGCCACAAGCGGCTCGACGCCACTGTGGGAACCATCCGGCTCGCAGTCCAGAAGCTCATCACACCATATCAAGCGCGGCGTGGTCGCCGGGTCCAGAGCGTAGACATCGACAGGAAGAACACTCTTGAAGGCGACGCCCTCTGAGTACAGGACGCGCCCGATATCATCGTGCAATGCCGTGCTCTTGCCCTCGACCAACTGCCCCAGCGCCTGGTTCGACACGCCCACCACCGGAGTCGCCTCACAGGAGGCGAAGAACTTATTGAGCCTCTCAATGATGGCGTACACCTCGGCCACGGCGTGGTACGTGGGCTTCGGTCGTCGATCGGCCGTGACGATACCCCAAGATTCCCGATCGGTCTGCTCGTCGGGGTTTCCGTCCACGTACCATTCATCGCTGTAGGCATATACGCAGAACCCCGCGACCTGAGGGTGCAAGAAGGCGTTCCAGAGCATCTGCTTGGTCAAGCGCCCGGCCGCTTCTTCGCCGAGGACGCGGCTCTGGAACCCACCTTCGGTCAGCAGCACGGGCTTTCCGCCCGCCGCGGCGATCAGATCGTTGATAAAGGAGTTGTAGCGTGCCCAGTCCTTCACCCAGTTCCAGTACAGATTGCCGCCGCCGATGTCCAGAAACGGCAGCAAGGCGTCCTCGGTATACGGGTCCCAGTGCGTACCCATTAGCTTCGCGTAACTGGTCTGCTTGTCCGGAGCGCCGGCCTTGAGCGCATCATTGGCCGAGCGCATGAACCGCTCGAAGGTCCGGTTCAGGAAGAGCCACCACTCGTAGCGGAATCGACGGTTCGCCAGGGGACGGACGTCCTTGTAGGTCCTGAACTGCGTCCCGCAGCTTCGGTTGACGTGCTCCAGGCTGTCGAACCGGTCTGTGAGCCACCGGCGGAACCTGGCCTGGGTGGGCGCCTCAAAGCCGGTGTACTGGTAGTCGTCAATGGTCTTGTGACAACCCACCGCGGAGTACTCATTCCCCAGCAGGAAGCACAGCGGGCCATCATGCCCGCGGAACTTGGCGGCGTGCTCGCGCACGCGCGCGGCGAACTGGTCACGCGTCGCCGGGTCGCTGAAGGCCGGCCCCTTCTCGACCCCGTCGGCGAATTGGGCCTTCAGGCCCTCATTGCAGTGAATCGTGGGGATGCAGTAGAAACCGTCGGCCAACTTGGCGGCAACGTCTTCGACGGTGCCGGGGCCCCAGTGGCGCAGTGTGTTGATGTGGGCCCCCCGCAGCAGTTCACGGTCCAGGGCACGCGTGGACTCGGACAGACCCCAGTGCTCAGTGCTGTGCCATGGTGAGAAGCCCACTCCCCGCACGACAACCAGCCTTCCATCCCTGCCGGGCAATCCGGCGGCGGGTGCAGGGGTGCAGGTCACAACTGCCACTAGCACGGCCAGCAATCGGCTCAAGATGAAGCTCCTCGATGCAGGCCGGTGCCGGGGCGCGTGGGTGTCCGACGGTGGAGAGCCGCCGTGGCCTCACTGTCGTTTGCCCGCCGGTGACGCCACGCCATGGGGCTTTTCGGCCCGTGTGGTGCCGTGACGAGAATCCCGATGGTCTGCCGCGGGTGCCAACCCCACGGGTGCGGAGCCATCCGGCCCGACATGGGTAACTCGCGCGCGCTACGAGCTCTTCAACAGGTGTCGACGCCTGCGCCGCCCAAACGAAAACACGAGCACTCCCAGAAACATGACCAGCCCCACGAAGATCGCGATGTTGGCGGCAGGCCAACCCGGCAATGCCGCTGAAGCAGTGGCGTAGTAAACCACTCCGGAGCCCAGTGCGCAGAAGCCCAACAAAGCCGCGGTCCAGATGTAGAGCCATTGGAAGGCGGAGGCGACGGCCTCCAGATCGAAGCCCATCCCGTCCCTACGGTGCGACGCATCGATGCCATCCTCGAGGCGCGTCTCGTAGTGGTCCGCCAAATCGGAGAATATCCTGTCGAGCTCGCCCTCGAGTTCGCCCTGCCGGACCATGCTGATGAAGAACGGGGAGAATGCATGAGGATACCGGCTGAAGGCGGTGGCCAGTGTGCGCCCCATCTCAGCGTCCTCTCGCACACGATCCAGAATCTCGCGCATCAGTGCCGACCCGGTCTGTTCCCGCAGGGCCTCGAAGATGTCCAGGATGTTGACCTGTGCGTGCATCAGGCTCGAGAACTGACGGCAGAACATGGCCATGTCGGCGTTGCTGATCTGCTCTTCGGACTCAGGCATGGAGCACCCCTCGCTGCCTTGCGTTTCATATCTGTTGCCCGCCTCGCGGGCCAAGTATATGGTTCGCTACTGCCGCGAGCGTTACCTGCCGTGGAGGGCCTATGCAAGCTCTGGCGACAGGTGGCGGCCCAGGGGAATCGGGGCGGGGCCCTGCGGGCCCCGACGGAGCGCGCCGGGCATCAAGGGCCTCAACGCTAGCGGGGAAGAAGGCGTTCGCGCAGGGCTTTCAGCGCGATCTGCGTCTCCCGGTGTCCGGGGTTCACAGCCAACTCCATCTCCATCTCAGCCATGGCGTTGGCAAGCTCGTTGCGTTTGAGGCATATCACGGCGAGGTTGTAGTGCACGCCGCGCTGGTCGGGGCTGATGGCCAGCGCCCGTCGCAGCGACGCTTCCGCCTTGTCCAGGTGGCCCAGAGAGTTCTCGGCGGCGGCCAGGTTCACATACGTCCTGGTGTCCCCCGGCGCCAGCTCGATCAGAGCCTCGAACTGCTCGATGGCCTTGGAGTGCTGTCCGGTATAGTGGTATGCAAGGCCCAGGTTAAGCAATGCGCGCTGGTTTTCAGGCTGCTCCTGCAGCGCCTGCCCGAGAAGTGCAATGGCCTCCTCGTAGCGCTTGCCTCGCAGCGCCCTCGCGCCCGACCGCACTTTCGCCCCGACCGTCCTGGGTTCCCGCTTGCCAAACAGTGGCATCGCAAAAGCCTCGCGTGCAGTTTGCCGCAGTATACTCCAGCCCGAATTAGGGGGTCAAACGACGCGCCCGCGACGCGTGCCTTCGGCCGAGGGGCTTAACCGGCGGGGTCTCATCGTTCCGGCCAAACGGGCAGCGGGATGCTCCTGCCACGGAGTACGGCATGCGTGGCATGGGCTCGCGCTTCGCGGCGGGCTTGCAGAATGAAGGTGCATGGGACCTGGCCGCTGAACCGTGGCATGTTGCGGTGCCAGCTCAGCTCGGGAGGCCGTTCCATGTATCGTCGCCTGCCGCTTCTACTCAGCATATGTGCCGGGTTGTGTGCATCACTTTGCAGTGACGCGGAGGCGGCTGAACCCGCTATGAACCTGCTATTGAACCCTACCTTCGAGTTCCACGCCTTCGACAACCACCGCTCGGGAACTGCCGTCAGCCATACCTGCCACAACGTCGCGTGCTGGAACACGGAGGCGTGGGGGAACATCACGGTAGCGCGAGAGGCCCACGTGAGTCCACAGGTCCGGCCCGTCTATTCCGCCGGGAATCTGGTGTCGATCCGGCCGGGCAAGACCTTCTGGCAGTTCGTGACACTGGCCGAGGCCGGGCTGGCCCACGGCGATCGACTGAGCCTATCTGTCGACGGCCACCAGCCGGCGCCCAACTCCCTGCGGGCCTGCATCAAGCTCATGAAGCTGGACAGTGAGGATGGCCGGTGGAGCCCGGCGGAATTCGGTATGGCAGACAAGCGCGACTTCCCCAGGCACGCCCGAGGCGAGCTCGTAGTAGCCAAGTCGTATGAGACCCTCTCAGAGAAGGAGGGCGCCGTAGAGCTGCGCATTGACGACGCGGAGATTCTGGGGCGCGTCACCCACGACAAGGCCTCCCACTCCGACGATATCAACACCATTGGCATCCGCGTCGAGTTCGAGAATCTCTCTGCGGACGCCGATGTATGGGTCTGGTGGCCCTCGTTGTACGCGGGGGCGCAGGCGCAGCCACGGCTCCCCGCGGCGCGAGACATGACGCCCTACTACAGGCACATCCCGCGGACCATTCAGAAGCTGTGGAAGGCCGAGCCGATCCACATCATCCTCATGGGCTCCAGCATTGACCGCGGCAGCGCCAATCCCCCCATGTACGTGTACGATGAGGATCCTCAGTCACCGACCTTCAAGCAGCCCCTGTCCGACAGGACCTTCGAGCCTGAGAAGGTCGGGCGGCCCGATCTTGACGGGTACGTCGGCTGGAACCAACATTACTTCGACTACGCCGGTCGCCTGCGTCTCGAGTTGATGCGCAAGTTCGATCTGCCCGTCAGCAAAATCTGCCTGAACTTCATGGCATGCGACGGCTCATGCGTCGGGGAGGCCCACTCCGGCCTTGCGCAGTATTGCTCCCTTTCTATCCCTCCCAATGAGAACGCCAACGGTCACCAGAGCGGGAAGACGTGGCAGGAACTCTATCCGGGGTTGTTCGAGCGTGCAGAGGGTCCGCGGCCGGATTTGGTCATCTTCGGCAGTGGCGCCAACGAGAAGACGGATACCCCCGATGAGGTCGCGGTGTATGAGGGCATGGTCCGATGGATCCAGCGCCACTATCCGGGCACGGAGTTTCTCTTCTGCCAGTTCCAGAACGCCGGCGGCTACACCCCCAACCCAGGCGACCTCATGGCACTGGCGCTGCGCTACCAGATCCCCTATCTGGACTACGGGAAGGTCGGCGACGATGCGACGCGGTGGTGCAACCGCTACGCCCTGGTCCCGTCCGACGGCCACCCGCAGGCGGCCTCGCACTATCTGTGGTTCAAGCAACTCGAGAAGGCCTTCGAGTGCTGGGATCCGGTGCTACCCGGCCAAGCCCAGCTTCATCTGCCCGAGCGCGCCCACGTCAACACGTATGGCTGGGAAGGCGAGATAACAACCTTCGAGCACAGCAGCCCGCGCATCAAGGGCAACATGTTCGTGTTCGAGGACACAGCGATCAACTGCTGGGGCAGCGTGTCTGAGGGCAAGCCCGTGCCATGGGTGGACGGCGTCCAGTTGGCCTCCCGACGCAGCTCCCCCGGTCGCGATGTGCGCAACTCGCTGTTCAGGCATGGCCGCTGCACATTGGGCGACCGGCATATACTGCAGGTCACCGGACAAGACGCCAAGCTTACGTATGTGGACGCCAAGACGTGCCCGGGCCGCAGGTTCCTCGGCGTCGATCACCCTCTGTGGCGCATTGGTCCGCTCCCGGTCACCGAGTTTTCGTCTGAATGGGGCGCCCCATGCGGCTCGAAGCAAGTCACCCTCGAGCCGGGAGAGGGCATTGAGATCGACGCGGTGTGCACCGACCTCTCGGTGGCCTACGCCGACACAACCGAGGGCGGGCGCCTGCGGGTGCTTGTCGATGGCGTTGAGCGGCTCAGCCGGCCCACCAACGAGCCCTTCACAGACCAGCAGGGCCGGGAGCACTTTATGGAGAACCGCAAGGGCATACTGGGTCTAGGATTCGGGCTGCACACGGTGCGCCTCGAGGCCGCGGAGGGCGTCGTGTCGGTCCTAGGGCTGTTCACCTATGATTCGCGCCCGAACCGCGGTGCCGAGAGGGTCCTTGCCGGCATCGCCACAGCCGGAGAGACGATCCCCTTCACAGCGCCTTTCAGGACACGCCCCATGGTCCTGTCTAGCGGCTGGCTGCGTGTCGAGCCAGGCGACATCACGCCGACGCAGGTGACATTCAGCGGCGAGGGACAGGGCGCCTACCAGGTAATTGGCGAGTAACCGAAGGGGACTGCGGGGTTTGCGGACGCACAGGCGTGGCCTCCATCGGGATGCCCTGCGCTTCATTCGCCCGGCGCAGCAGCGGATGTCTCGGCCTGTGGCACGCCGTCGCTTGTCGGGGCACTCCACAACCCCTCCTCAACCAGAAGCTCCATAAGCAAGATGATGCCCTTCGCCACCAGCCTCGCGCACGCTCTGTGGTTGATGAATCCACACGTGCGCTTGGCAAGATCACGACAGTCCAGGGAGCCCAGCTCACGTGTGAAGCGCTCGCGGTACTTACGCGTCAGACGCAGGCACCGTCTGGCGTCCTCGCCGTGACCGCAGCGCCCCACCAGCAGCCCGATGATTACCACAGCCCCGGCCACCGTTCCACAGACGCCACCGCCGTTGGCAATACCGCCGACGAACCCGGTGCCGATGCGGGCCAGGCTGGGGTCGAAGCCGGGGATGACCGCGCGCCCCACGTGGTCGATGACCACCTCGCCGCAGTACCTACCCCCGAGGAAGTCCCTCACGGCCGCCTTGGCGATCTGGCGTTTCATGTCGACGCGGCCCCCCGTGACCTCACGGCAAGGACCAAGCTGCGCAGGGCCGCCGGGGACTTCACGCCGGGGCTGCGCTCGACGCCGGAGGAGACATCAAGCCCCCGGGCGCCGGTGGCGCCCAGCGCCGCAATGGCGTTGTGTGCAGTGATGCCTCCGGCCAGCAGCACCGGCACCGGCGCCCTCTCGATGACCTGCCGCGCAAGCTCCCAGTTGACGGGCACTCCGGTGCCGCCGCTGACACCTCTCACCTTGGCGTCAAGAACGAGTCTCGAGGCGCCGGCGTCGGCGAACGCCTGTGCGCGCTGTATTAGGCTGTCGATCTCGCGGCCGGCTTGCTCCCGATCGGCCGACATCGACAGCACCGCCCAGACCTCGGTGGCGCCCAAAGCCCCCTGTCTCAGGCGCCGAAGGTGGTCCTCGCTCTGCCCGCCATGAAGCTGAATCGCCGCAAGAGGACATCGACGAGCAAAGCCCTCAAGCTGCGTGATGCTCTCGCTCTCGGTGACCATGACGCCGCGGCCCGCGGCGGCCATCAGAAGGGCTGTGGCTCGTGCCTCATCCAGACTGCGCGGCGAGCGGGGGATTTGCACGATGGCCCCTATATAGTCGGCCCCCAGCCGAAGCGCGAGCTTCAGGTCGGCGAACCGCGTGATGCCGCAGATCTTCAGCGTCGCCACCGGGACCACATGCCTTCTGCCCCGCAGGGGGGCGGTGTAAGAATGCGGGCGCGGGGACTACCCCGCGCCCGCAGGTGCGCCTATATACGACCCGTTGTCGCAGTGTTGCTCAGCTTATCTGCGGAAGTTCGGCCAGCGAGGCCTCCATGTCTTCCTGCGGCAGGGCGTAGTCGACGAGCTTGCCGTCGAAGTAGGCCTCGTAACCCGTCAGGTCCAGCAGGCCGTGGCCGCTGAAGTTGAACAGGATGACGCGCTCCTCGCCCGCTTCCTTGGCCTCGAGAGCCTGGACGATAGCGGCGCGAATGGCGTGGGAGGTCTCCGGCGCCGCGATCCAGCCCTCGGTGCGCGCGAATTGCACGGCGGCGTCGTAGCACTCTATCTGGTGGAAGGCCTGCGCATCGATGACGCCCTCGTTCACCAGCAGCGAAACCAGCGGAGCCGCGCCGTGGTAGCGTAGGCCGCCGGCGTGGATCGGCGCGGGCACGAAGCCGTGGCCAAGGGTGTACATGCGCATCAGAGGCGTCATGCCGGCGGTGTCGCCGAAGTCATACGCGTACGGTGCGCGCGTCAGGGTTGGTGAGGCCGTGGGCTCGGCGGCGATGATCGTCACGTCTTTGCCCTCGGTGAGTTTGTCGTGGGCAAAGGGGAAGCTCATACCGGCGAAGTTCGAGCCGCCCCCGTGGCAACCGATGATGACGTCCGGGTACTCTCCGGCCATCTCCATCTGCTTTTTGGCCTCCAGGCCGACGACCGTCTGGTGCAGCATGACGTGGTTCAGCACACTGCCCAGAGAATAGTGGGTGTCATCGCGCCCCACTGTATCCTCGATGGCCTCGGAGATCGCGATGCCCAAGGAGCCCGGAGTGTCGGGGTTCTCGCTGAGCATCTTCCTGCCGAACTCGGTGCGTTCGCTGGGGCTGGGATAGCACGTGGCGCCCCAAGTGTTCATCATCACGCGCCGGTAGGGCTTCTGGTCGAAGCTGATGCGGACCATGTACACGATGCACTCGAGATCGAAGTAGGAGCACGCCATGGCCAGAGCGCTACCCCACTGCCCCGCTCCTGTCTCAGTGGCGATGCGGGTGATGCCCTCTGCCTTGTTATAGTAGGCCTGTGCCACCGCCGTGTTGGGCTTGTGGCTGCCGGCCGGGCTATAGCCCTCGTGCTTGTAGTAGATGTGCGCGGGGGTGTCGAGGGCCTTTTCCAACTCCGTCGCCCGGAACACCGGGGTGGGACGCCAGATCCTGTAGATGTTCAGCACCTCATCGGGGATCTCGAACCACCGTTGAGGACTCATCTCCTGCTCGAGCAGAGCCATCGGGAAGAGGGGGGCCATGTCTTCGGGCCCGATTGGCTGCCCGGTCCCGGGGTGCAGCGGGGGATCCAGGGGGCGCGGCAGGTCGGCTGCGATGTTGTACCACTTGTCTGGCAACT
>Ga0272441_10012983_pt1 | contig 12069 bp, 5 predicted proteins | sample SSMProp6N_FD_193582 | JGI IMG/M metagenome (GOLD analysis project Ga0272441, IMG submission 193582) | Marine sediment archaeal communities from Little Sippewissett salt marsh, Falmouth, MA, United States - SSM-Prop-6N | ecosystem: Environmental > Aquatic > Marine > Wetlands > Sediment ...
AAGGCGTTGGACTTGAATTTTTTACGCAAAAATATTCACTCCCTGAACAGGAACGAATTCGCCAACAATACGGTCTGCCGGAAAAGTATATTTTGTCAGTCGGGCATTTGGAACCGCGGAAAAATTTTATCCGGCTGATACACGCTTTTCACAGATTAAAAACCCAATTTGGAATACAGCATTCCCTGATTATTGCCGGCAAGGAGAACTGGTATTTTAAAGATATTTATCGCCAGGTTAAAGAATATAATTTGGAAAACTCGGTCATTTTTACTAATTTTGTAAAAGCAGACGATCTGCCCGCTCTTTACGCAATGGCGGATATTTTTGTATCGGCATCCACTTTTGAAGGATTCGGTTTTACTCCGCTGGAAAGTATGGCCGCCGGCACGCCGGTAGCGGTGGCAAACAGCACATCCCTGCCGGAAATTACCGGAAAAGCGGCCGTGCTATTTGATCCCTTTAATGTTGATGATATGGCGGAAAAAATTTACAATCTCTTAGTTGATATTGCCTTGCAAGAAGAACTGGTTGCCCGGGGTTATAAAAATCTACATCGTTTCGACTGGCAGCAGTGCTGCAGGCAAACAGCAAATAAAATCTTGCGTGAGACAGAGAAATTATGAGAAACAGGCGTATAAAAATACTTTTAATACAATCCCGGATTTGTATAGGCGGCCCGGCCATACACACCGAAATGATCGCCCAAAACCTGCCAAAGGACCGGTACCAAGTGATTCTGGTTGGCGGCGGCCTGAAAGAAGGTGAACTCAGCAAGTTTGATGAAATCCGGGACAGGGGTGTGGATATCCGAGTCGTTAATGAGATGAAACGGAATGTCAGTATTGTCGGAGATCTTGTATCTTTTTATAAAACGTACCAGCTTATCAGATCTGAAAAACCGGATATTGTGGATACCCATACCGCCAAAGCCGGGGCCGTCGGCAGGCTGGCCGCCTGGCTGGCCGGTGTACCCATTATTATTCATACTTTTCATGGCCATGTCTTTGAAGAATTCTTTTCGAAATTCAAATCGGAAATTTTTGTTTATATTGAAAAAATGCTCGCCCTGTTAACGACCCGAATTATTGCTATCAGTCCGTTACAATTATATGAACTGAGCCAAAAATTTAAAATAGCGCCCCTGAAAAAATTTGTTATAGTCAAACTGGGCGTTGAACTGGAGCATTTTTTAAATTTGCAGAAAAATAACAAATTAAAGGAATCACTGGGTATTCCGGCGGGGGATAAACTGATCGGTATCATCGGCAGACTGGTGCCGACCAAAAATCACCTTTTGATGATCCGGGTTTTAAAAAAACTGCGTGACGCCGGGATTAATGTACATTTATGTGTTGTTGGAGATGGTGAGGAACGGGGGAAAATCGTCAAACTACAGGAGGAACTTGGATTAAACGGATACGTGCATTTCCTTGGCTGGGAACGTCATATACAGCGAATCTACAGTGGGATTGATTTGCTGGCCCAGTCTTCGACCACTGAAGGAACTCCCTTTACCGTTATCGAAGCCATGGCGTCGGGTGTGCCGGTTGTGGCAACGGATGTCGGCGGCGTGGCCGACCTGTTACTGGACAATCAAAACGGCCTTTTATGCAAGTCCAATGATGCGTCCGGAATGGCGGATAACATAATAAAACTGTTACAGGACAGCGAATTTACTGATAAATTACGTCAAAATGCCAAAGCATTTGTAAAAGAAAATTATACGCAAAAACGCTTAATTCGTGATGTGGATCAACTTTATACCGGATTATTTTCCGAAATTATAAATTAAAATATTGTATTAAGGGAAAATTGAAAACATTGGGAAAAGTTTATGTATAAACTGTGGGGCGCTTTTTTTATCACATTATTCGTGTCGTTTGCCCTGACGCCGATGGTTCGCCGGTTGTCCGGTAAATTGAATATTTACGCCAAACATTCGGACCGGACCATGCATGTGGGGCAAATACCCAAACTCGGCGGGGCCGCTATCCTCTTTGCTCTCTATCTCGGTATTTTATTTTTGTTGACCTTTGATAAGACAATTTTTGACGGGGACTACCGGTATCTGGTTTCACTTGTGACCGGCAGCTTTTTGCTGTTTATGCTTGGCGCGTTCGATGATAAATATGATCTGAATTGTAATATCAAACTGTTAGTCGAGTTTGTTGTCGCCATCCTGGCGGTTTACGCCGGTTGGCGGATCGAGGTTTTGTTGTTACCCGGCGCTTATGAACTGGAGCTGGGGATATGGACATATCCCGTGTCGGTGCTGTGGATCGCGGGAATAATCAATGCCATAAATCTGATAGACGGGCTGGACGGCCTTGCTTCCGGCATAATAATTGTCGTATTGTTTGCCAGCGCGGCTATCGCGGCTTTGTTCGGTAATTTATTGGTCGTTTCCCTGGCAATAATTCTGGCCGGCGCTGTTTTCGGATTTGTGAAATATAATTTAACCCCGGCTTCGATCTTTTTGGGCGACGCCGGAAGCTTGTCGCTCGGATTTTTGCTGGGCTGCATGACCATGGGAGCTTCCGAGGTCCAGACGGGAAAGGTGGCGGCATTTATTCCCCTGCTGCTGCTGGCGATACCCATAACGGATACGATGCTGGCCATTGTACGCCGGGTACGCCGCAGAGTGCATCCCTTTCATGCCGACCAGGACCATTTGCATCACAGACTGGTCAGGCTGGGCTTCAGCCAGGCAGGCGCGGCCATGGTGCTGATCGGGCTCAGTTTGATTTTCGGTATTATGGCGCTTCTTTTCGCGCAGGAAATTAGAACCGAACAGCGGCTGTTCACTTTGCTGGTTTCGTTATTTAAATAAGATCAACAGTTATTGCAACAAATTGGAATTATAATAGTATAATTAATTTATTAATGTGGAAATTTGTCTTAGTGTGAATGAAAAATATACGTCACTTTTTTATCTTTTTATATCTGACTGCAGGATTTCACCCGCTTTTTTCAGCTCCATCTGAAGAACATATCCTTATTACGGAAAGATCTGCCGGACGAATTGTATTCGAATGGACCGTTCCCGGACTTGAATGGGAAACCATTCGTAATTTGTCGGGCGAGTATGTCATCCCGCGCATCGGGGACCTGCCGCAGAGCCATAAATCCGGGTATCCCGTTTTACCCCGTAACTCTATTCTGTTTGAGAATGTGCGAAAAGAAAACATCGTCATCCTGGATACGGTGTATACCACCCGGCATACGGGGCGTATTTGCCCGGCGCCAACCACCCGGTATGCCCCGGACGGGAAAACTGTCGCCGAGTCTTATCAGGAAGATCCGGATGTCTACTCCCGTGATAGATTTTATCCGGGAACGTTTCTGTCCGGGATAACCGGCAGTTTTCAGGGCCGGCAGCTTTTGCAATTAGGTATTTTTCCCGTTCAATATAATCCCGTTTCCGGGACTATCCGCTATTTGAGATATATAAAAGTTCAGGTGAAGGGGAACGGTTTGACCATAAAAACGGGAGCAAAAAATAAAATCAACCGGATTGTGGATAAAAAAGTAACGGAGAAATTCGGTCCGGTTATGGTTCCGAGGATTTATTCAAAACAATCCGCTCCCTGGTGGGAGTTTAATAACGGCAACGATTTTATCAAAATATATACCGTTGATAAGGGTTTATTCAAAATATCCGGACAAACATTACAGCAGTTGGGAGTGGATATATCTGCGATCAATCCGGAAGAGATCAGGATCTTTAACCGTGGGAATGAACAGGCCTGCGACGTTACCGGGAGCGGGGATGGCATCCTGAACCCCGAAGATCAAGTATTGTTTTTCGCGCGCCGGTTGTCCGGCGACAGCAGTTATTATAACGCCTACAGCGATACGAACGTGTACTGGTTAACCTGGGGCGGGGAAAAGGGAAAACGTTTTGCCGCGAGTGTTTCGCCATCGATACGGGAAAATAAAGTCGATTTTTATTCGTTTACGCGGCATCTCGAAAAAGACAGCGAATACTATCACGGCGATACCAACCGTGATATCCATGAAACGGAACAAACGCCCGGCGAAGGATGGGTCTGGACGAAAACTTTTTATTCCGGTACCATTTACAACTTTCCTTTTGACCTCCCGGGACTTTATAACGGTCAGGATTCTGTCTCAGTACGGGTGCGGTTACGGGGGACGACTTATGCGAATACGGAAAACGATCACCATGTCCGATTATATATCAATAATAATTTGATATTCGATTCCTTTTTTAATGACCGGGAAGAACTGATCGCCGCCGCCCGGGTATCCGCCGCGTTTATGAAAGAAACCGGCAACATACTGGATATACAATCCGTGGACGACACCGATGTTGAAATATCCCAATTTTATCTGGACTGGATTGATTTTGAGTATAGAAAAAGGTTGACCGCAACAGACGGCTGGGTGTCTTTTACTCCGGAAGACAGCATTACTGAACAAACATTTTTTGTCAATGGATTTACAACGGACACGGTCCGAATATGGGATTTGGATAAAACAACTGAATTCATCCACAATGGGGCGAACAAAAGCTGGCTGGCGCATATCCGTGTTTTATCCGCCGGGATCAGTGATGGAAATTACGCCTCTTTCTGGATCAACAACCAGAATCTGTATGACGGCCACCGGGGTATCAGTCTGGTTGCTCTTGACCATCGCACCGGCGGCGTGCTGGCAACGGTTACATTTGATACGTGGGAATCTGACGAACAGACGGACAGCCTGGTCACGTTTATCAGCCGGTTGCCCGACAGTACTGTTGTTCTGGCGGCGGTAAGGGATGAGGGGAGTAATCTTTTGCGGGAAGCGCAATATCTCGCCATAGAAAGCCTCGGCAGCGGTAAGATCCGTGAACTTGCGCTCAGGGATTCCTGGGCCATGATCGGGATCAAGGGCGCCCAAAAGGGCAGTGTTCAGGAAGTTCTGTCGCCGTCCGGTTCCGGGCCGGCGCGGCTAGATCACACTCTGTTCTTTGCAACCGGGTCCTCGTCTTATGGCGTGGTTTTAACCCCCGGGGGATCCGCGGGTGATGAATTTGTTGTTTTCGAACCGGACAGTTTAAAGATCCCTTCCCGGCTGGCGCTTGTTACTTCCGCGGACTTGTTTTCAAGCCAAAACGGCGCCGATTATATTATCATCACGCAACCTGCTTTTAAGGAGCAGGCGGAACGGCTTGCGGCTTACAGAAACAGTTTCAATGGTTTTCGGATCAAAATCGTTTATGTTGAAGATATTTATAATGAATTCAATTACGGTCTTGCTCATCCGGTTGCCATCCGGGATTTTTTGAAAAATGCATATCAGAACTGGCGGAAACCGGCGCCCGCTTATGTCGTGCTGTTCGGGGACGCGAGCTGGGACCCGAAAATGAATTTGCCCTCGGCATTCAAGTATGATTTTGTGCCCTCATACGGCAATCCCGTCAGCGACACCTGGTTTGTCTGTTTTGACGGCCCGGAAGATATTTTACCGGAAATGAGTATTGGCCGTCTGCCGGTCGAAAATAACGCCCAGGCGGAAGTTCTGATTGATAAAATGATCAGTTATGAGAGCGCGCCTTCCGCGGCATGGAAAAAGAAATTTTTGTTCATCAGCGGCGGTTTTGATAAACAGGAACAGATTGTTTTTAATCACCAGTCCGAAACATTGGCGCAGGATTTTGTCGGGCCGGAACCGGTCGGAGGGGAAGATATTTCCATAAAAAAAGAAACGGAAGGCCTGAATGAAGGTGAACACCGCGACGATATACTTGACGCGTTAAATAGCGGCGTCGTCTGGAGTAATTTTATCGGCCATGCCGGAAGCAGTACCTGGGACCTCATGTTTCATAATCCCGATATTGAAATCCTGGGTAATGAATCCAGGTATCCGTTCATAACCAGCATGACCTGTCATACCGGGCGTTTTGCCGAACCCAACCAGGACAGTTTTGGAGAACGATTTTTACTTGTGTCAAACAAGGGCGCTATCGGTTTTTGGGGTACGTCCGGTTGGGGCTATACCTATGAAGATTATTTGTACTTGCGGGAATTATATCCGGTGGCGTTACAGGACACGGTCCACCGATTGGGCGACGCGATAACATTGGCAAAATTCGGACTGTGGAACAATCTTGGCCCCGGAAATCATGTGCGAAATTTAATCCTGCAGTATAATTTAATGGGTGATCCGGCCTTGGATCTGGCGCTGGCGGAGAAACCGGATTTGGCGATCAATCCGTCGGATATTCGTGTGGAGCCGCTGGTGCCCAGTGAAGCGGATTCCACCGCCATGATCCACGTCAAAATACAAAATTTCGGGCTTGTACCGCGTGACAGCGCCGCTGTTCAGGTTTTTGCCGAACATTTACAGGCCGGTAAAAACCAGGCAGACGTAATAAAAAGTATAGCCCCTGTCAAATTGATCGATTTTTTGTCGTTCAACTGGAAGCTGAAAAATATGGCGGGTCCGGTTAATATTCAAGCGATAGTGGATCCTGCCAACCTGATCGATGAGATTGATGAAAACAATAACACCCAAACAACACAGGTCAATGTTATCTCTAATCTTATTCAACCGGTATATCCGGTCGCGAATGGCGTCTGTCCTGCCGGTGAAGTGGTTTTGAAAGTTTTAAATCCCCAGCATAATACGACTGCCGATTATTTTGTGGAATTCCAGTTGGATACGTCCCGGTTTTTTAACAGTCCGTTATTACAATCCTCCGGGCCGGTACGGAACCAGGTGTTGATAAGCAAATGGAAACCGACAAACATCAACCCCGGGCAGTACTATTGGCGCTGTAAAATGTCTGCCGACACCTCGGAGGTTGCCTGGATAACCGGATCGTTTTACGCGGCCGGTTCATATATACATGGCTGGCGCCAGGAAGGTGAAAGCCAGTATTCAAAAAATCAATTCGTCAATACGCAAATAAAAAACAACAGGGCGGTTCTGGACGACATAAAGAATACATTATATGTGGAATCTGCCGGATATAACGACGGCAATTATGCCAGAATATTGATCAATTCGGAATCTCCGTTCATTGTCGGGCGGGGTATAAACGTGGCCGCGGTCAGCGGAACAAGCGGAGAACTTTTATTTACCCATACGTTTGATACTTATGCGGATGCAAAAAATTCGGAAATGCTGGCGGAACAGATCAATGACCTGCCGGACGGTACATACGTGCTTTGCGCTATAAAGGACGAGGGCAGCGCGAGCATGACCGAAAACGGTTATCTGGCGCTTGAATCCATCGGCAGTACATTATGCCGAAATGTGGGGCCGCGGGATTCATGGGCGATCATCGGCATCAAAGGCGCTGAACCGGGAAGCGTCCCGGAAGCGCATAAATTGTCCGGAGAAGGTAATGTTCTCCTGGAAGACACTTTTTATCTTTACACAAGGCAGGGGACCATGTTGACGGGCAAGATCGGCCCGGCAGCCGGGTGGAATGAATTCTCATTTCAAGCGGACAGTCCTGGGGCAACGGATTTGAGTTTCAGTATGCTGGGTTATGTCAATAACGGTTTTGCTGATACGTTACTCACCGGATTAATATCCCCCGTTGTGGATTTGTCAGGTATCAACGATCAGAAATATCATTATATATCGGTGCTGGCCGAGTTCAGGACCCGGGACGGAAATTACTCGCCTTCACTGGACTGGCTGCAGGTGAACTATGATCCGGTGCCTGACCCGGCCATTGGTTTTGATACTTTTTCGCAGAGCGCCGATTCGGTTCTGACCGGCGAACCGGTAAATCTGAACATCAATATGTTCAACATTGGCCCGGTACCATTAAAATCAGACAGTTTAAAGATCGTGTTTCAGGAATCGGATGCCGCGCTGGGCAGGCGAATATTCGCGGTCAAAAATATAAATCAATCCGTGCCGGTCGACAGTTTTATCACCATACAGCAGCTATGGTCGTCGGCGGGCAAGTCCGGTTCCCGGCAGTTATATGTTTCCCTCGATCCTGATAATAAAATACCCGAATTGAGCGATTCTAACAACAACATATCTACTTTAATATATGTTCATAAGGATACGATAACGCCGGAAATTAAAGTGACATTTGACGGTAAAGAGATCATGTACGGAGACATGATCTCTTACAAACCGTTCATTCAAGCCAGGCTCTATGATAACAGTCCGCAAGCATTGACGGACACGCTGAATGCCAGTCTTTTTCTGGATGATAAGCGTGTCGCGTACCAGACGAAAAGACAGGATTTAAAACTTAAATCCTTATCGGAGGAGGGTGTCCGGGGCGCGTTGGAATACTCGCCCGAATTGTCCGAAGGCGACCATTCACTGCATATCATCGCCTCGGACGCGAGCGGCAATTCAGTTGAATACCGTGAAGATTTTCAGGTTGTCAGAAAGCTGAAACTATTCAATGTGCTGAATTATCCCAATCCGTTCAAAAACGACACGAATTTTACTTTTGAGCTGTCGCAGCCGGCGCAGGTCAGCATTAAAATATATACGGTGGCGGGACGTCTCATACAGGATATTCACCACGGCTGGGCCGGCGCCGGGTTTAATATGGTCCCCTGGGATGGCCGGGACGCGGATGGCGATGAACTGGCCAACGGTGTATATTTATATAAAGTTTTTGCTTCCACCGGTTCTGAAAAAACACAAGAGTTAAGTAAAATTATAGTTATGCGCTAATTTTTCAGTTCAAACTTTTCCAATTAATATTTCTTTTGTTCATGTGTGCAGGGGATTATAGCGGTCAATTTATTTACGGGCCACAATATTATATGATTTTGAAATAAAGTGAAAATCTTGTAAATTAAATAATTTAAAATTTTAACAAAAGTTTATCCATGACATTACTACGAATATTTTCCACGAGTTTTCTGGCAGAGGGTGTGGTCATCTTTGTCGGATTTGTGAACAGCATAATTATTACGCGGGCGCTTGGTGTGGAAGGCCGCGGTCAGTATTCCCTGACGATGACCATCGTTTCCGTTCTGAGTCTTGTGTTCGGGGACGGATTGTCCCGTGCGAACACGTACCTGACAAGCCGTGGTCGTCACAATACAAAAGGCCTGTTTGGTAATTTAACGGTCTATACTATTCTCATCTTTTTATTGCTTTCCGTTACTGGGCTGAGCGGTTACAAGATGATCAGTCTTGCTTTCCCGGGATTGTCTTATTCTCTTGTATTGTTTGCTTTTATCGTTGTACCCTTGTTAATATCCGAGCGCGGTATGATCGCCATTTTTCTAGGGAAACAGGATTATAACCGTTATAATTTTTTTCTGGCTTTTCCGTTTGTGCTGTATCTTGCCGCGAATCTGATATTATTATCCGTGACAAATGTAACGCCGGTTAAAGTGATGTTAAACTATACGTTGGCCATCGGGCTTGCATTTGGTATTATTTTTTATATCTTTATAAAACGGGAAAAGGGAATTTATCCTGATAAAGAGATTGCCCGGCAAAGCTGGAATTTCGGATCAAAAGCAATGGTGTCGCATATATCACTTTTTTTATTGTTTCGGATAGATATCATTTTAATCAATTTGTTTTTGGGCGTCGGAGCCGCGGGCCTTTATTCCATTGCCGTGCTTTTGGCGGAATTATTGCAGAAGCTGGCCAATACCGCGGGTAATGTCATATTTCCCAAAATATCAGCCGACAATAATCAAAAGAACAGGGTTTTGACAATAAAAGTCATGATCTCTGTTATGATTATCAGCGCTTTATTTTCACTATTTATCATTTTTTTGGGTGAACACATTATCGTTATGCTGTTTAAAAAGGATTTTGCCGCATCGGCTATCGCGCTATACTGGTTGCTGCCCGGCGCGGTGATGATGTCGGGCGCGAAAATATTGAATTTTGCGTTGTGGGCCCGTGGTTTCCCGCGAGTGACCGTGATCGCCCCCCTTGTCGCGCTGGTTTTTAATGTTGTCCTGAATATTTTGCTGATCCCGCGACTGGGAATTACCGGTTCATCCATTTCAACCAGTTGTTCGTTTATTATTTATAGTATCATACTGGCATCGTATTATTTCTGGACCGGCAAACGGATGATTGAAAAATGAGAATACTCTACCTCAGTCAATATTTTCCGCCGGAGATTGGCGCAACACAAACCCGCGCCATTGAAATGACTTTAAACCTGGTCAAACAGGGGCATGATGTAACCGTATTGACGGAATTTCCCAATCACCCCAAAGGGATCATTCCAGCGGAATATAAAAACAAGCTTGTCGAGTACGAGTTGTTAAACGGTATTCACGTTTACCGCTCCTGGGTTTATGCCAGACCGGACAAAAATTTTTATACCCGGATGGGATTTTACCTTAGTTACATGTTAACCGCCGCAATAACGGGTTCATTTTTAAAAGGTCCGTATGATGTGGTGTACGCCACGTCTCCGCCATTTTTTGTCGGTGTGAGCGGATTGTGGTTAAGCCGGTTAAAGAACGCGAAATTTGTCTTCGAAGTACGCGATCTGTGGCCCGAATCGGCGGTTGAGTTGGGCGAATTGTCCAATTCGAAATTTATTAAATGGGCGGAAAAGCTGGAAAATTATTACTATAAAAAAGCGGATGCCATTATCTCGGTCACCGGCGGTATACGGGATAAACTGGCGGCGCGGGGGTATAGGAAAAAAGTCAAAGTCGTATTGAACGGTACGAATACCGAACTCTTTAGCAATAAGGGACAGGCTTTAAAAACACAATTGGGTTTGCAGGACAAATTTGTGGTATTATATGCGGGAATCATCGGTATAGCCCAGGGTATGGATCAGCTTTGTGATGTCGTTGAAAAGATGAAATCCAGTAAAGATGTGCATTTTGTGTTCATCGGCGAAGGGCCGGTCAAATCGACTGTAGATAAAATAAAGCGGGAAAAGTCGTTAACTAATCTGACATTGCTGGAAGAGGTGCCCCGTGAACTTATCCCGGCCTATATTTCGGCGGCGGATTGTTGTCTGGTTCCGCTGAAAAAGAACAAATTGTTTCTTGGCGCGCTGCCGTCCAAAATGTTCGATGTCATGGCCTGCGAGCGCCCTGTCATTTTAAGCGTTGATGGTGAGGCCAGGTCCGTATTGGAGGACGCGAAAGCGGGTATTTTTGTCGAGCCTGAAAATATTGATCACATGATTTCGGCCATACAAAAGCTGCGCAATAATCCCGGATTGAGCCGAAAAATGGGTAAAGCTGGCCGGAGTTATGTGGAACAGTATTTCTCACGGCGGCAAAAAGCGCAGGAACTTGAACAGATTTTAATCGAATTGACAAATTAAAATGTTAAAACGGAGAGTAATAAATTGAGATATATTCTGTATTTAATTGTTTTTGGCGAGGCGTTACTGATATCAACCGTCGTTATGCCATTTATCATAAGACTCGCGCGTAAATGGGAGATCGTGGACAAGCCCGGTGAACGCAAGATCCATCATACCCCCAAACCCCTGATGGGTGGTGTCGGAATTTTTACCGGTTTTTTTGTTACGATTGTGGGAAATATTGTCGGTTTTTATTTATTGTTTTACACCGACTTTGTCCAGAGCCATTTACAATCTATTGTTAAAGTTTTTCCGTTATTGCATTCCGTTTTACCCAAATTGATCGTCATATTGGGCGGCGGATTTTTAATTCATCTGCTGGGAATAATAGATGATATATTTAAGGAAAAAATTTCTTACCAGCCCAAATTTATCGCCCAGTTTGTTATTGCTGTTTTGGTTGCCGTGTATGGTGTTCGTACTCATTTTATGCCCGGCCAGATACCGGATATTTTCATCACCAGTATCTGGATTGTGGGCATCACGAATGGTTTTAATTTGTTGGACAACCTGGACGGATTGACCGCCGGTGTATCAATCATTGCGGCTTTTATATTTTTTGTTATCGCGGTATTACAGGGGCAAATCTTTTTTGCGTTTATACTGGCGGCTCTTGCCGGCGCGTCACTGGGATTTTTATTTTACAATTTTCACCCCTCAAAACTGTTTATGGGAGACAGCGGCAGCCTGTTCCTGGGGTATATGTTCGGAACTTTGACGGTTATGGGATCTTATGTTGTCCCATCGAGCGCGTCACTCAT
>Ga0272441_10012984_pt1 | contig 12068 bp, 14 predicted proteins | sample SSMProp6N_FD_193582 | JGI IMG/M metagenome (GOLD analysis project Ga0272441, IMG submission 193582) | Marine sediment archaeal communities from Little Sippewissett salt marsh, Falmouth, MA, United States - SSM-Prop-6N | ecosystem: Environmental > Aquatic > Marine > Wetlands > Sediment ...
TGAGTCAGGCTCAAAAAGCACATGTTATGGCGTTGGAGCATATCGAATTTAAAAAAACCGATAGCAGGAAAATTACTGAGCGTTCAAACCGTTAATGCGAAAGGTGCGCAAAAGGTATAAATTTTAGAAAATCGAATATTACTCGGAGTTGAGACCCATGAGTGAATATCTGGGCATAGTGCAGGATAACCGGTTCACCATTTTGGTGCCGGAAGCCGATTACTGCTGCTCTTTGAAGCTGACCCGCATATCCAAGCCGTCGCCACTCTCAGAAGATGTGGTGACCTCTCACGAGATCGATTTGTCTGGCTACGAAGGAAGTGCCATAATGGTTCGCGGTGATCTTCCTGAAGAACGTGGGTGGATATACGCAGCAGAAGTGATTGATCAGTCAGGACCCATAATCACAGCGATGATCAAACGGATGTTTTGGGTGGAAGATGAGGCCGCTATGACCGCTTGTAAGGAGGCATTCTCACCTTATAGCGAGGATTACGTTCCACCTTACGACATATTCCAAGTGGCCAAGGAGATCGATGAGTGGTTGGTTAGGTTGGCAATGAATCTGGAAGAGAAGGAAAAGTATTCGGACGTCAGAGACGTGCTGAAGAGCAGGATCAACCTTATCTCTGTGATGACACAAGCAGACGTCTGGGAAGAGGATTAGTCAAACGGCACCGACCGTCGTCGACTATGCACTACATAAATGGGGTTGAATTCAGAAGCAGGTCCCTTAAATTTTTTTTAACCCGATTGACTTCATAGGATTTGCTACCGAGAGCATTGCAACATTGCGATTTTTGCCTTAACCGATGACCAATGGAAGCTGCAGTATCTTTGCGAAAATCACAGAAGTATAGTGTTTAGCGATACGAATAGGCCAAATCTCAAACTCTTGTGAGTTTGAGATTTGTCCAGAATGTATCGTTAAACGCTATAAAGAGAAACGAAGGGGCTGGTGGAAGTGGTCCAAGAAGTGATAAAACTGAAGAATAAAGTGGCGGAAGGATACGTAATCCCCCTGGGGTCGATCAACATCGTCATGGCAGCAACCGACGTTGGCGGCATATTCTGCGGTGCTTTCGACGTATCTGCGCTGGAAAAGTTCGATTATCCTGCGGCAAGGGTGAAACCGATGCAGAAAGAATCCATCCAGTCCGTCGAAGACCTTCTCGAAGGCGTGGTGGCGCAGGTTAACAAGAAGGCTGCCGATCTGGGAATCGAGGTCGAAATGACAGGTGAAGACGCCCTGAATTTGATGTGACATGAATTGATCACGGGAACGTGACGATCATGAAAGCGTGACGATCATGACAATCATGACACATGATGAGATCCAGAAAGCGGCCCGACTTCTCGATGGCAAGATCATAAGAACGCCCTTGGTATATTCGCCTACATTTTCTAGGATGACCGGAAATGAGGTCTACTTGAAGCTCGAAAACTTCCAGAAGGGCGGGTCCTTCAAGATCAGAGGCGCCACATACAAGATATTGACGCGAAAAGGCGAGATCGGGGATCGAGGAGTGGTTGCGGCATCTGCCGGAAATCATGCGCAAGGTGTGGCTTTAGCTGCCAAAAGCGCAGGCCTTCCTGCCACAATCGTCATGCCAGAATGGGCCTCTATAAGCAAGCAAGAAGCTACCCGCAACTACGGCGCAGAAGTGATTCTAAAAGGCCAAAGCCTAGGGGAAAGCATCATTCATGCAAAGGAGCTGGCCCAAAGCGGCATGATCTTCATTCATCCTTACGACGATGAAGACATAATCACAGGCCAGGCAACCATCGGCCTTGAGATATTCGAAGATCTCCCCGATCCAGACTATATCGTGGTTCCCATTGGCGGCGGTGGGCTTATCAGCGGGATTGCCACCGCTGCAAAGTCGATCCGGCCCCAAACGAAGATAGTAGGCGTCCAGGCGACAGCCTGTCCATCGGCGGTTCAAGCCCGCGCCGAGGGAAAGAGGGTCTTGGCAGATTCCAAAAAGTCCATTGCAGATGGCATCGCCGTAAAACAGGTTGGCGAGATCAACTATCCAATCATTCAGGAGAAGGTCGACGACATAGTTTTGGTGGAAGAAGATGAGATCTCTGCCGCAATTCTCACACTTCTAGACAGAAAGAAGGTTCTGGCAGAGGGTGCGGGCGCAGTGCCCTTAGCAGCACTCTTATCGGGTCGGATTGAAACCTCGAAAGGAAGCAAGGTGGTTCTGGTCATAAGTGGCGGAAACGTGGATGCGCCACTCTTAAACAGGATCATAAGGCAAGGGCTTCTTCGAAATGGCAGAATCATGCGGTTTTCGGTCTGCATAGAGGACGTTCCAGGCGCCCTCGCAAAGCTTCTCGACCTGGTGGCAAAAGAAGGCGGAAACGTGCTCCACATACATCATGCCAGGGGCGGAAAAGACCTGCCCATCTTCGTTTCCAGGCTCGATCTCGAAGTCGAGACTAGATCGCAAGACCACATCGCTGCGATCACAAAACTCTTTCGGGATGCAGGGTACCAAATTCAGGTTAAGTAGCGGGCGTTGGTTTTCTGCGAGCTGAAAAAAGATAAATGAATAGTAGATAGTGAAAATCAAAGAGCTTCGAGAGAGGGATCCCCCTCTCTAGCCCAGCATTTTTTCCATCCGGTCCAGAGATTCCCTCAGCCGATCTTGTGATGTGGCGTAAGATATTCGAACGTTATCTGTGCCGCCTGGCCCAAAGGCCGATCCTGGAGTGGCAGCGATCATGGCCTCACTTAAAAGCCTCTCTGAGAACACATCGCCGCCTCCAAACTCCGAGACGTCTGGAAATACGTAGAATGCACCACCGGGAAGGGCACACTTGATCCCCAAATCCCTAAGGCCCGCGACGAGGAGGTCTCTTCGCTCCCTGAACTCGGTGACCATAGAGTTGATGGTATCCTGCGGCCCTTTCAGCGCTTCAACTCCTGCCCACTGAACGAAGGTCGTGGCGTGAGAGACCGAATGGGAAAGTATCCTGTTGACCCATTTCATGATCTCGGGAGGTCCTGCAAGGTAGCCCAGCCGCCATCCGGTCATTGCATAACACTTGGAAAAACCATTCACGGTAACAGTCCTTTCTTCCATCCCTTGAAACGAGCCTATGGAAAAGTGCTCTTGACCATAGATGATTTTCTCGTATATTTCGTCTGAGAGTACCCAAAGGTTGTGATCCAAAGCCAAATCCCTGATCTCTTCTAGAACTCGGCGACCAAATACCGCGCCTGTCGGGTTTGAGGGCGAGTTGACTAGGATCATCTTCGTATTGGGCGTTATGGATTCGGAAAGGTTGAGGGGCATGAACTCATCGTCCACCTCGGTCCATCGGACTTGCCCACCAGAAAAGTTCACGCAAGGTTCATAGCTCACCCAAGACGGGCCGATCAGGACGCATTCGTCGCCTTCGTCAAGCATAGACTGAATCGCGGCAAATATGGCCATTTTTGCCCCAGGAACCACTGATACCTGGTCAGGCTCAACTTCGATATGGTTTTCGTTATAGAGCTTCTCTGCGATGGCAGCCCTCAACTCTGGTATTCCCGAAGTGGGGACGTAATGGGTATCGCCTTTTCGGATCGAATCGACGGCTGCATCGCAAATATTATTCGGCGTATTGAAGTCGGGTTCACCCACACCCAGATCGATCACGTCAAGCCCTGCAGCGTTGAGCTTCTTTGCCATGGCCGAGATCTTCATGGTGGTGGACTCAGGGATCGAAGCCAATCTTCTGGACACCAACAATCTCATCCTCCATCGGCTATTTCAAGCCGCTTTATCATCTTGACTGCGGCTTCAACAGCCCTCTTGGAGTAATCTATCCTGCGATGGGCATCCATCCTGGACATCTTTGGGCCGGATATGCCCAACGTTACGGGCTTATCGAACTTCAGCGAGAGGTCCATAATCACTCTGGACGATTGCTGGGCCACGATCTCGTCGTGACCTGTCTCGCCCTGGATGACGCAACCTATAGTTACCACGGCGTCGATATCTTCCTGGGCGAGCAGCTTCTTTACAGCAAGAGGCATATCGTAAACCCCTGGAACCCGCAACGTGCGAGCAACTACAACACCTAAAAATTCCGCATGTTCCCTGCCCAGAATTTCCATCTGGTAGGTGATATCCCTGTTGAACTCAGCGACCACAAAACCAAGTTTTATCATAGATCCAACACCGCCAAAGATGTGGCTTTCTGGTTCAGCAGATTGAAGTAATAAATCCGTCGATCGGAATGCCCTTTCCGGGAAGTGGTCGCGATCTCGCGTACGAGGACTATTGAGGGCAACACCCAAATATCTTCGTTCTCTACACGGGTCCTTTTTTTGTGGTGCGATCCCTGTGCGGTTTTTTCATTTCACGTTTGGATGAGGCCGCCGGCTACATTAAGTTATATATGTGGCCACAGACGAGCCAATACGGAGGTTAAGTTTCCGCTAGATCTACTTGAGGTGGATCTAGAACGAGTTGCAGTGATCTAATTTATAGTCAAGAACTTATCGGATAGCATCGATTGGTTCTCGCCAGAATAGTGTTTAGGGTAGAGGATGTCTTATGAGTTGGGTCTACGTCGACGGAGAATTTGTTCCCGCTGAAAAGGCGGCGGTTTCGATATACGATCACGGTCTGTTGTACGGTGATGGGGTTTTTGAGGGGATAAGAGCCTACAACGGCAGGGTTTTCAGGCTGGAAGATCACGTGAAAAGGCTCTACGACTCTGCAAAAGCCATCATGCTCGAAGTTCCTATAACTGAAGAGGAAATGTGCTCTGTGATCCTGGAGACTCTCCGGAAAAACGATCTATCAGACGCTTACATAAGGCCCATAGTGACCAGGGGCAAAGGAGACCTGGGGCTGGATCCATTGAAGTGCCCTGTGCCTTCAGTCATCGTCATCAGTCAAGAGTGGGGTGCAATGTATGGCGACCTCTATGAAATCGGCCTTACCGCAGTCACCGTCACCGTCAGGAGAAATTCGCCTGCAGCATTGCCGCCCAACATCAAATCGCTCAATTATCTAAACAACATCTTGGCCAAGATCGAAGCCAACATCAAAGGCGGCAACGAGGCTATATTCCTAGATGCAGAAGGCAACGTCTCTGAAGGCAGCGGTGACAACATATTCATCGTCAAAAACGGCGCGATCTTCACGCCTCACACCATGAACAACCTGAAGGGCATAACCAGGCTTGCGGTCCTAGAAGTTGCTGAATCAAAGGGATACAGCCTCAGCGAAGTTGATCTGGGACTCTTTGACCTTTACACTGCAGACGAGATCTTCGTCACTGGAACCGCAGCTGAAGTGGGACCGGTCACCAAGATAGACGGACGGGTCATAGGGGATGGAAAGCCAGGCCCCATCACCAAAGACCTCATGGAGGGTTTCAGGGAGCTGACTTTGAGCACAGGGACGCCGATCTAAAAAAACACCCCCTTCTTTCAGATTTTTTATATTGTGCTGCTCATGGAATTTTTATGAATCCATGTAATTCGTTCATTCAGGCATCACTTTAACCAGGACTTTCCTGCGTCGGGGTCCGTCCAACTCTATGAAGAGGACCTTTTGCCACGTCCCCAGGTTGAGCGTTCCATCAATCACCGGAAGGATCTGGCTGTTTCCGAGCAATATCGCTTGTAGATGGGAATGTGCGTTGCTATCGATCTTGTCGTGAAGATAGCCTTCACCAGGGGGTGCCAGCGAGGCCAATCTTCTTAAAATGTCATGGATAAGGCCACTTTCGGCCTCGTTGACAACGATTCCAGTGGTGGTGTGAATTGTCTAGACCAGGCAGATTCCCTCTTGCACGCCGCTCGCGTCGACGGCCTCTTCGACTTTCGAGGTGATGTCTACGATCTGCATGTTCTTCTCGGTCTCGATCTCTATCAACAAAATCACCAGGACATCCTTTGGATACGAAGGAATTTAAGTGGATCGGAGCGCAAATTATCTACGTGTTGAGGCATCATTGCTAGCAAGGATTCGTATGGAGAACAACAACATATTCGAGCAATTCGTCGATCTTTTCTCCCAGCTTTTCAGCATTGTCGGCGCGGTTCTCATCGTGTACGGGGGATCAAAATCTATCGTTCACATGTTTCTGCTTGAATTTCTGAAAAGACCTTACGGCTACAACCACGTCAGAAGAGAATTTACAGACAGGATTGTTTTTGGTCTTGAGTTCGTAACTACTCAGGTACCCGAAACCAGCTCATAATCAATATGTGTCAAAAGTTCTATACGTCCTTCCGAGTATAAAACTATATATCTGATGAAATCCCTATGTTGTGATTCAATGATCATCGGATATCTCGGCCAGGATCAATGGTCGCCTTATTTCGTGGGCGCGAGCATCGGAGTCTTGAACCTGCTAGCCTTCGGCCTCTCTGACAGACCTATTGGATGTTCCACCGCTTACAGTCGGATCAGTGGGATGATCGAACGGCTCTTTCGCGGGAACATAGTCGAAGAGAAGGCGTACTACAAGAAGTTCAAGCCGATGGTGGAATGGGAAGGGATGTTGCTTGCAGGCGTCTTGATAGGTGCCTTTATCTCGGCCTCGCTTTCAGGACAGTTTCAGATCGAAGCGGTTCCTTCCGTTTGGGACGATCGTTTTGGGCCAGATGTCACCGTCAGGCTCATTTCAGCCTTATTTGGTGGAATGATTGTGGGCTTTGGTGCGCGTTTGGCAGGAGGATGCACCAGTGGCCATGGGATCAGCGGAACTCCACAGCTTGCGTTAAGCTCTTGGGTGGCTCTGGTTTGTTTTTTCTTAGGTGGAGTGATCACTGCCATGGCCCTCTTCAAATTAGCCTAGAGTCAAAGGTGGGATTGGTATGATCAAGAACATTCACTCAAGATATTGGGCACAGGCTGCTATCGGACTTCTCATAGGCATCGTCTTTGGTTTTCTCCTCCAAAAAGGAGGCGTGACTCAATACGACGTCATTATAGGCCAGCTTCTCCTGACGGATTTTACAGTTGCCAAGATGATGATCTCGGCAATAATCACCACGATGCTGGGATTCCACCTGCTAAAGAGCCTGGGTGTGGTCGATCTCAGGATAAAGCCGGGGTCCTGGGGGTCTTCTGCGCTGGGTGGCCTCGTCTTTGGGGTGGGATTTGGCCTGCTTGGATATTGCCCAGGAACTCTTGCAGGGGCAACTGGCCAGGGGTCCATCGACGCATTCGTTGGAATCTTGGGCCTTCTTGCAGGCGCAAGTATCTTCGCCGTTTTTTATCCCAAGTTAGACAAGACGATCTTGAAGAAGGGTGACTTTGGAGACATCACCTTGCCCGAACTTCTGGGCCTGAATCCGTGGCTTGTGGTCTTGCCCATCGCCTTGATCCTCGTCGGTTTCCTCTGGTGGGCGGAATCGGCAGGGCTGTAAACTTATGCTATTTTACACAAAGGCAAATTTGGTCGCCAGGTTACGTATCTCAGAAGCTCACGGACGAGGGCCCACTATTTCGTCCATCCCAATCCTTTTTTGCTTCAAAGACAAATATCAGAACCGAGGCGGTCAGGTTGTACAGGTTTGCGAAAGATCAGTCGGTGGTGAACGTGGCCGGGGCGAAGATGGGCGGCCAGCCAGGTGAGATGCCAACAGTCCTTTGCGGCACCATATTTTATCAGGGACACAGAATTGTAGAGGACGAGGAGAGAGGATATTTCGACGAAAAAAGGGCTGAAGAACTCATATCCAGACAATCCGCCCTTTCTGAAGAGACTGGAAACCCTGCCGTGCTTCACATATACGCAAGGACTATGGCAGCATTCGAGCGTTACCTTAACTTCGTGGATGTTCACTGGTCTGGCCCAGTTATCTTTGACTCGGCAGATCCGGCCACTAGGAAAGAAATGGCCCGTCTGGTCTCGGAGATCGGGTACGCCGACAAATCGATTTACAACAGCGTCAGCCTCGGGATGACTTTTGATGAAGAAGAGGCACTTTTGGAATCGGAGGTAGATTCTGCCATCGTTTTGGCATACAACCCCGCCGACTCCAGCGTCGAAGGGACGATTCGGGCCCTAAAAGAGGGCGGATCCGGCCAGAAGATGGGCCTTCTCGACCTTGCCAGATCTTGCGGGATCGAAAACATTCTCATCGATCCTGGAGTCACGCCGCTTGGCGACGGAGCTGGCCGCGCCCTTCGCGTTACGGTGGTGGCAAAATCCAGGTTTGGCCTTCCAGTGGGCTCTGGAATTCACAACGCCGTAAGCTCTTGGTCCTGGCTCAAGGAAAAGGGGGTAACGACTAGAAAATGCTGCGACTCGGCCTCGGCAGCCTTCCAGATACTGGCAGGCGGCGACTTCGTACTCTACGGCCCCATCGAGAATGCGCCATTGGTCTTTCCGATCGCAGCGATGGCTGACATAATGGTCTCAGAGGGGGTCCGAGATCTGGATATATGGCCGTCTCCAACTCACCCCATCAACAGGCTGATCTGAAAGATCAATGGGGCCTGAAATATCAATGGTTGCCAATGGGGTCTGTGGTGTAAATGATGCCAGTAGCCTCAATGGATCGAAGCGAGATCTGAGGGTTTTTATATCCCCGTTCCCTTGGAGATGACATGCATCTCACCAGAGAGGAGGAGCAAGTTCTCGAAGGCGAAGAGGGCGAAACCCTCAAGAAAGCCATGGAAATCCTGGTGGCCCTGGGCGACATATACGGGGCAGAACGGCTCATCTCCATATCGAGCGCCCAGATAGCTGGTGTCTCCTACAAGACCATAGGCGAGGCTGGCTTGGAGTGGATATCCGACCTCAAGGGCAAGGTGAAAGTTCCAAGCGTTCTCAACCCAGCGGGGATGGACCTCGTCCGCTGGAAGGAGATGGGGATCGACGAAGAGTTTGCCAAAAAACAGCTTGCGATCATCGAAGCTTACCGCCGCCTTGGAGTCTCAATCGAGTGTAGTTGCACACCTTACCAGATCCTAGAAGGCGTCGCAAAGCGCGGTGACCACCTGGCCTGGAGCGAATCTTCTGCGGTATCCTTTGCAAACTCGGTTATAGGCGCAAGAACGAACCGGGAAGGCGGTCCATCAGCCCTCTCTGCAGCCCTGGTAGGAAAGACGCCACTTTATGGATACCATCTAGACCAGAACCGGGTTCCCACCCATCGGATGAAAGTCGAGGCAGATCTGGAAGGTTCAGACTACGGCGCTCTTGGAGCCCTTGTCGGAAAGATGGTAGGCGAGGGCATACCCTGGTTTCAACTCAGGCGCTCACCCACAAGAGACGAACTCAAATCCCTGGGCGCAGCTATGGCTGCGAGCGGATCTGTTGCCCTTTACTATTTCAACGAGGATGCGCCCACGGGCTCTGTTGATATGGAAGCAATCTCGATTAGACCTGGCGACATAAAAGAGGTCTACGAGAAGAACAGGCCCGACGAAGACGTGGACATAATCGCTCTTGGATGCCCACATTGTTCTCCAGACGAACTGGAACGACTCGCGCACCTCCTCTCGAAAAAGACAGTCAAACGAGAGTTTTGGATCTGCACTAGTAAACGCACGAGAGATCTACATCCCGATCTCGTGGAAAAGATCGAAAAGAGCGGTGCCAAGGTGTTTTGCGATACTTGCATGGTGGTCTCGCCAGCAAGCGATCGTCATCGCAAGATGATGACAAATTCGGGCAAGGCGCTCGCCTACATTCCTGGACTTTGCAAGATCAAGGCCGCCTTTGGAACCACTGAAGAGTGTGTTAGGGTGGCAACTGAAGAGGTGGTATGAGTGACTGAAATTAAAGCTCATCGGGTTTCTGGCGGTTGCGGCTCTGGTGAGGCCCTGGTAACGAAGGAGGCAATATCGTTTCTTGGAACGGTGGATCCCGAGACTGGTATTGTGATAGATCCAAATCACGAGCTTTACGGCAAAAGCATAGCTGGCAAAGTTCTCATATTTCCTGGCGGAAAAGGCTCTACTGTGGGCTCTTATGTAATATACCAGCTCAAGAAACGAGGCGTTGCCCCGGTGGCCATGATCAACCTCAGGTCAGAGGCCATCGTCGCGGTGGGTGCAATAATCAGCGAGATACCTCTAGTCGATGGCCTTCCCGAAAGCATCTTGTCTATCCAAAACGGCGCAAAAGTGACTGTTGATGCAGATTCTGAAGTGGTAATCGTCGATATGTCGACTCGTTAGAGGTTAGATGTCAAATTAGCAGAATTTAACGGATTGAAAACAGAAGGGGGTGGTGCAGACAAATGAGGCGATCAAATGCCAGTCACCCCCTATTTTAGGCCATCCAATCGGTTGCAATTTTCCGATTCCGCCTGAATTGCACCTCAATCTGGCCAGTCTATTTCTCTTTCAATATGTTCTGTTTCGTGGAACTTGATCTCCTTTTGGATCGAGAAATTTCCTGAGAACTCTTGGGCGCTCGCTACATCTTTATAGAATATTTTCCACATGTTGGCATTGGTTCCCCAAGTTCCAGTGAAGTCACTGAGGGTGTCAAGGCCCACAGTATGGGCGACGCTCGAGTTCTCTGTTGAGCCAAAGTAAGCTGTTTGGTCTTTTTCTATGCGATTTACGCTGAAGGTCTCTATGACGTTCGCATCTATCCCACCATAAAGTCCCCTTGAATTGAGGAATTTTCCCCCTTCAAGTGGCGTTATGCCATCGTAGATCATTTTGACATTGTCATAGAAGTTCAGCTTTTTCGGAGAGGTCCCATCCAGGTTCGCTGGATCTTCGCAATCGGTCAGGTTTCTGACGAGTTTATCTGCGTTCTGGGAGTAGACGTGGACTGCGTCCATGTCGATATTTCCATCACCACTCATGACGTTGCGGTACTCAAGGGCCACACTTCTGTCTGTTATGGTCATCTCTGCTTCGATAAGGCCCGATCCACTGACCAGCTGGCTTTCACAGAATTGCTCGTACTGTTCCGGTTCATCTATCGGCGGTTTCGCCAGAACTAGGCCACAAGCCAGAACAAAGGCGATCGCCACTAAAACTCCCTTCATCGGTTTCATCCCCCTTCATGTTGTTCGCACAAAAACAAATATGTTAATTTAATTAATTGTTCACCTTGACTTGACCTTCACAACGTTGGAAGATTTTCCATCACCAAAGTCGGATGCAGATTGATCATCCACTTTGATATTTTCCTCGTCGTATAGATCGCCTCTGAAACAGTCTTCCTGGGCAATATCGATCGTTAAAACGTTCTGGGCTTTGGCACCATCCCCGCTCATGCTCATAGATATCTGATTTCCGAAATCAAGGTCACATTTGTTCAAAATTTCACAGATTTCGCTCTTGATTCTTACCAATTCTCTGTCAGACCCATTAACGACTTTTTCACAAGGATCGATGCCGTTTGCCGTGACGGTGCCTGATATGTCGCCATCGTCTCTTTTGACGGTATAATCAAAATAGGTTTCCCAGCACTCACCGGGCCTTAGCAATGATATAGTCCAAGTTTTATTCGAGAGTATATCCTCGATCAATATGTCTTTGAGGTTGACGTTGCCTGTGTTATTTACTGTGATATCAAACCTTACAACGTCTCCGGGTTCAACAGTTGTGACGTTTGCCACTTCGCTTACTTCCAAAGAGGGCGTATAATATGTGTGAATTGTGCAAGATGTGACCATTGCCTGGATATTGCCACATGTGTCTTTTGCCTCCGCAGTGGCTTTGTTTTCTATTTCACAGCAGATATCGTCTTCAGTCACAGTGTAATTCATTTCGAAGATTTTGACGTCACCGGGACCAAGTTCTGATATTTGCTCATCTAGTTTCAGATGCCCGTCCCTCACAGATACATTGTATAACGTGATGTTTTGGGGATTTGACACTGTGATTTTGTAGCTTACTATATCGTCCACAGTCACACCGTCACTCTCGATGCTTGCTTCTTTGCTTATGAGAAGGCCCGATACGTATTCGATGGTGACATTCGCATATGCATACCGCTCTTTCGTCTCGTTGCATGCATCTGTCACTTCTGCCTTCACTGTGTTGTTGATCCAGCCGTCACAGATGTATGGTGATCGATCGGTAACCACGTACCTGATGATAGTTTCGTCAGTCTCGCCGGGCTTG
>Ga0272441_10012986_pt1 | contig 12068 bp, 9 predicted proteins | sample SSMProp6N_FD_193582 | JGI IMG/M metagenome (GOLD analysis project Ga0272441, IMG submission 193582) | Marine sediment archaeal communities from Little Sippewissett salt marsh, Falmouth, MA, United States - SSM-Prop-6N | ecosystem: Environmental > Aquatic > Marine > Wetlands > Sediment ...
TGTTAAACGCTCTCTTTGTTCGCAACGTGGCGATCCCGATATCTTCCATTTCGGCCGGCACAACCCCGGTAACGTATTGATGAACATGGCCACAAGACAAGGAGGCTACCCACTGAAAACCCTGAAGGGCCTTTGCCAAAGGGGGCTTGAAAACAGCCAGCCTGCGGCTGCCGGGATGTATGCATAGCGACACAGCCGCTGCGCTCAGGTGTGTGTATAGTCAAACAGGGAAATACCCCACTGCAGCAGCATGGTTTCAAGCAGTGCCAGGGGAAACCCGACAACGTTATAGAAACAGCCTGAAATTCGTTCGACGATAAGCGCTCCATGCCCCTGGATGGCATAGGCCCCGGCTTTGTCGAGCGGATCGATGCGGTGCAGGTAGCATTCGATCTCATGTGTATTCAGGCTTCGGAAGCTGACGCGGGTCTTTGCGGCCTCGACCAGCACGCGGTTTGTGCAGGACGCATCGGCGAGGCAGATCCCGGTCAGGACCTCATGCGTGCGTCCGTTGAGTATGCTGAGGTATCGCCGTGCCTCATCCATCGATGCGGGTTTGCCAAGCACCTGTCCGTCGATCACGACGGCTGTGTCAGCGCCGATAACGATTCCCCGGTCCAGGGAGGTTGCCGCCTGCAGGGCCTTGCCGCGGGCATTGGCCTTGACATAGTGGCGCGGGGACTGGCCGTGGGCATGCGGCGGCTCGTGAAACGAGCCGGGCATCGTTTCGAAGATAATGCCCAGTTCACGCAGCATGGCGCTGCGGCGCGGGGAGGATGAGGCCAGGATCAGGGTATGCATATGCAGCTCCTTCAACACTATGGCGGTGCAGGGCCTGTGTTCGCTGCAGCCGCATGTGGTGTCCGGGGCAGTGTAGCATAGTTTGCCGCTGCGCGCATCTGCATGCAGGGCGCAAAAACAGGTTGACGTTTTGTCCGTTTGCAATTACATTGCAAGGTAAACAATCCTGATGGATGACTGGTACGGTTTTTCAACGCTCACTGTGATATCGGGAGAGGGCCATGAGGGATAAACGCAAACTCAAGCGGCGGCACCTGATCTACTATCTGCACGTGCTGGAGCGCTCATCCGGGCGGCTCATCGGCTACCTTGTCGATATTTCAACTGACGGCATCATGATCATGAGCGAACAGCCGATCGCTGTCGGAACCCGGCTGGAGTTGAAGATTATGCTCGAGTCGGAAATGAGCGCGAAGCAGTACCTGGCCTTTGATGCCAAGGCTGTCCGGTGCGAGAAGAGCATCAACGGGACGAACTACGATATCGGATGCGAACTGCTGAACCTCGCGTCTGTTGATTTTCGCGAGATCGAGACGATCATCGACGAGCTGGGCTTCAGGGACTAGCAGGGCGCCGGAGGTTTGTTTTTGATATTTTCGAGCTGTTTTCGTTTTTTCTTGTTTTGTGTATACCCTCCACAACACATTTTAGTTCCCGCCGGAATATTTTTTCGTGTGTAAGGGCGGTCGCATGGCGCGCTCGATGGCTTCGTACTCGCTGGCGGCGGTCCTGGCTCGGGCAAGCCAGTCACGGGCGATTTGGGGCACCTTTCCGGGTTGGTCCTGCAGCATTTTCTCTACATGTTTGATCAGCAGCAGGGCGTAGTAGCGCTTGTCCTGCACAAGGTAGTCGCAGCCGGGGCCGCATGAACGTTTTTTGCGGGCATGTTCGCGTATAGTAAAGCCGGTCGCCGCGGCAACGTGTCGGATTTCATCGAAATCAAGCCGGGAAAAGCCTTTGGGCGTACTGTGTGTCATTGCATTGTCTCCTTTCCGGTCCTTTCGTATATGAACAACGTTTCAGCCGTTTTATTTCCAAGCAAACGCGGGCTGTTCGAAGTGGGCGACCCGTGTTGTCAGGCCCCGCATCGCCACCTCGCGGAACTGGTACAGCAGCGCTGCGGTCGGCGCGGCGATCCAGCTGTCACCGACGGGCATCATCAGCAGCGGCCGGTCCGGGTCGCCGGAATCTTCGATGATCGGGGCGTCGGGCCTTGCCAGTTCGGCAAGAGGTATGCGGTGGATGGAGGCGACTTCATCCGGATTGGCCCGGAGGTTCGTGACGTGTCCGCCCCAGACCACGACCGGTGTTATGACGTAGCCTGAGCGGGTGGCGAAATCATCGAGCCGTCCGAGCACGTCGTCCTGTTCCAGGACAAGCCCGACTTCTTCTTGCAGTTCCCGCAGTGCAGTCTGTTCGGGCGTTTCGCCCGGATCGATCCGGCCGCCGGGCAGGGCCCACTGGCCGGCATGCCTGCGCAGCCGCGGTGTCCTGAAGGTGAGCACCAGGGCCGCGGCAAGCTTTGGCAGGTCAGCTGTCGAGAGTCCGTAAACAGTTTCTTCGGGCGCGTAGTCCACGACTGCGAGGGCCACTGCCGCTAAGCGGGAATGCGGCGTGCTGCGAGTCTGTACGGTGAAGCGCTCCAGATTTATTTTAATTCCTGCACGCAGGTGTTCATCGCACAGCAGGTCAGCATTGTGCATGATGTGATGTCCTGTGTGCGCGTCCGATGTTGAAGGAATATTCCCGTGTGCCGGCCAGGTCGGTTGAGCCGGGCATGCCGTGGGTGCGCTCGATGAACCTGAGGCGTCCGTCGCGGCCGAGCAGTATGAGCGAAGAGGTTCGTGTGCCGTAGATATCGCTGTGGATGAATATCGGGCTCAGGATGCGCTCCCACGCACGGCCGACACCGGTATCGGGCAGCAGGTCGTCGGGCGGGCGGTGATCATCGCGCAGTATGCTGAACAGTGCTTCGATGTCGAGCTTTCCGGGCGAGGAAAGCACCTCTTTGAACATGTCTTTTGCCCGTGTAAGCTTGGGCCAGGGCGTATCGAGCCGGTGATTGCTCAGGCCGTAGAGTCCCGCGGGCAGCTCCCGGACTGCACCGGTCCGGTTAGAGCAGTAGTACAGGTCTGATTCGTCAGCGGCGATCAAATTAAATCCGTTGTAGGCGCCGGCCTGCTGCATAAGCGCGCCGAGATGCTGCCGCAGCGGCTGATCGGACAGAACGCAGCCGGTGACCAGCAGGCCGCGCGACGGCGCGTCCGTTGCCATGCGGTCGGGCTCGCGCACATTCGTCAGGGCGGCGATCCGGCCTGAGCTGTGCGCGGCAAGCCAGGTCCCGCCGCCGTCAAGGTCCAGTCCGCAGAGCATGTCCTTTTCAGGGCCGCGTACTGCGAGTGCTTCGGACGGACGGCAGTAGAATTCATCCCGGTTCGAGGCGAGAATAATCCGGTACACGGGGTGCCGGTTATAGGCGATAAGCATCAGGCACATGGTTGCGGGAGTCTGTCATGCAGCGAGAAAGAGTTTAGGTGTGAACGGCTCATGGACGATTATGCAGGTATGGCGGTGTGTGTGCGTGCACGCCGCTCACGGGCTGAGAACTTCGTTCAGCACGCCCTCGATCAGCTGGCGGCGTTCTTCCCGTTTCTCCTGTTTTTTTCTTTTGCGGCGTTCTTTACGCGTTTCCTGGCCGGCAGGCTGATCAGGCTGCGGTGTTTGCTCCCGGGTACGTTCCTGTGCCGGCGCAGCCTCCGGCTCCTGAGCTGGTTGTTCCTTTGGCGCCAGGCGTTCAAGGAGCCGTTGCTGCAGGCTGTCAACGGCCTGTTTTTGCAACCCGGCAGCATCCAGACCAAAGCGCGGCTGATCCAGGCTGCCCCGTACGGTCAGGGGTATCCGGCCCCAGCCCTGCTGGTCGGCAAGCACCCGCGAAAACCGGTCGTGCTTGTCGACTTTTTTCATGAGCTCCGGGCTTAATGCAGCCTCGAGGTTCATGTCAAGGGCCCCATCGAGTCCGATCACGCCCTGTGGTTTCATGCGCACATCGGTGCCGGTCAGTTTACTGTCAATGCGCGCCTGTCCGCGCTCTATGTCGGCAGTGCCGCTGAAGGAGTCGAAGCGCAGTTCGCGCAGTTCATCGATGTCGAGAAAAGCGGCAAGGCCCTGTGCCAGGGCTATGCCGCGTATGCGGCCGTCAGCCATGTCCATGCGCGTCGTGCAGTCGAGATTCTTCTTGATGGTGTCCGGCAGGGTTCCCTTCCCGGCGGCTTCAATATCGAGGCTGAGCAGTCCGGAGAATGTTTTTGCAAGTTTGGGCATGAACGCCGAGACCAGGGGGTCTGTCTGCATGGACGTCACCTTGAGGGCGCCCTGATAGGCCAGGCCCCTGCGGCCCAGGTCAACGCGGGCGTTCTGGCTGAAGGATCCATTGGCAGCGCGTCCGTTCATGTTTTCAATGTGCAGAACATTGTCGACCAGGCGGTAGGTCATATGGAGATCATCGATTGTGAGGCCGCGGTATACGGCCTGTGTAACGTTCACCGTGCCGTTTGCGCGTACGGGCAGGTCAAAGGGTCCGGCTTCTTCAGCCGTACCGGCGCCCGGGGGCGCCTGCGCGCCGGTTGTATCGGTCGCATCGCCGCTGAGTGCCTGCAGCAGTGCGTCGAAATTCAAGCGTTCAGCGCTGATGTTCTGGGTGGTGCTGATCGGGGTGCTGAAGAGGTTGCCGGCCGTGAGGTCCATGCGGGCCCGGCCCGCCGGGGTATCGATGACGAGGTCCTGCGAGGACAGGCGGTCGCCCGCAAGGTTCAGGATGCCGTTGAGTGCGGGGCGCATGCTGCCGAGCGTGGCCTGTACATTGTCCATGCGTACACGCGCGTTTTTGAGCAGGTCAGTCCCCCTGTCTGCCGGTCCCTCGATCCGGGCCATGATATCAATCGTGCCGGCCGGTTTCAGGCCGGAGGCGCCGGCAACAAGTCCGGCGGGCAGGGCCGCAAGGGCGGCGGCAATGTCAAGGTCGGGCAGCTGCGCGTCGATGGCAAGGCGCGGCACGGTGTCCAGGCTCTCGATGCGGCCTGCAACCTGGGCGATGATGCCGTTGAGGTCAAGACGCAGCGAGTCGAGCAGCAGGGCCGATGCCTGCATGTCGGCGCGGATGTTGAATTCGGCCTGCAGGCGCGCGTTGCTGACGGGCGCTTCGGGCAGAACGTCAAGCACGAGGCTGATATCTGCAAGTGTGAGCGTACCGCGGGACGCGAAGGCGGCGGTATCGGTTTCGCATTCGGCATCAAGGCTCAGGACGAGACCGTCAACGCGGCCCGGGAAAAGCCCGGCAACGTAGGGCATGAACGGGGCCGTGTCGAGGTTGTCCAGCCTGATGCGTGCGCGCCCGGAACGGCCGGACGCATCGGCGCTGCCCTGGATCGACAGGGGCGCAGCGTTGATCAGGCAGTTGAGCTCAAACGGGAAGGCGCCGTCAAGGGCAATGGAACCGGCCGTGATATTGAGCTTTTCGATCCTGTGCTGCAATGGCTTTGCGGTGCCGGCTGCAGCGTCCGTGAAAAGAAGGCTGCCGCGCTGTACGCGCACAGTGGCGATCGTCAGGCTGACCGGCGGGCCGCCTGAATCGGCTGCCGTGTCCGTGCGACCTGCGGCCCGGCCCGGTGCACTGTCAGCGGTACCAAGGTCGCTGAAGTTGAAGGTACCGTCGCTGCGCCGCTCTATCCTGATCTGCGGCTCTTCCAGCCTGATTTCATTGATCACGATCTTTAGAGACAGAAGCGGCAGAAGGCTGTAGCGAAGCGATGCCCTGTCGGCACGGATGAATGTCTCCTTGCTGACGCGTTCCGTGATATGCAGGTCGTGCAGGATGATGCCGGAAAAGAAATGCACGGATATATCTCCCAGGTGCACGTCACGGTCGAGGGCCTTTTCAGCCACAGGCACGACAGCGGCGCGTATGCGTTCGGGCGTGATCAGGATTTTTGCGAAGACTGCCAGCGCCACGCCGGCCAGAACGGCTGCGGCAGCGCAGGCAGCGATGATTTTTATGAATGTACGCATATGCTTCTCCCCATGCGTGCGGATTTGCGGTATTCGTTATTACATGTAGCAGTCTACGGCGAAAAAAGCAAATGCTGGATGGCGAGTTCTGATTTGGCGAAAATCAGCGGTTTTTTTGGCTTCGTAGGTCCACAACGGGCACGATCCCGATTTCGATCCCGATAGCGATAGTGATTCAGTTTACTAGTGAAGCATGCTTCAGGCGGTGCATCGTATGCTAATGATAGGGGAAGATCAACGGCAGAAGTCCGGCGCTGACCGCGACCACGATAAGCGCGATCGGCAGTCCGTGCCGGATATAGTCGCTGAACCGGTAGCCGCCCGGACTCATGACCAGCAGCGCCGCCGGGTGCGCGACCGGGCTGATGAACGAGGCTGCCAGTACATAGGCGATGCCCAGCACATATGCCTGCGGGTGTATACCGAGGCTTTGGGCCGTGTGAAGGGCGATTGGGGTCATGATCACGGCCACTGCGGGGCTGGGTATGAACTGGGTTATGAGCAGGGTGAACAGCAGCAGTCCCAGAAAAATACCTGAAATGCCGAACGGCGCAAGCGTGCGCACAATGAAAATGCCGAGCATGTCTGTCGTTCCGGTCTGCTGCATGGCTGTTCCCAGGGGCAGCATGCAGGCGATAATAAATATCGCGCGCCATTCGACCGACTGGTAGGCTTCCTCCATGGATATGGCTCCGCCGAGGGCCATCAAAACGCAGCCGGCAAGCGCGGCGATCGAAATCGGCACGTCAAGGGCGATCATGGCGATGATCACGCCGAGCATGATCAGGGCTGCCAGGGGCGCTTTCTTCAGGCGCGGCGGCTCCTGCATGTCCATTTTCAGCACCACGAAGTCGCGTTCCCTGGCCATGGCGCGCAGCTTTTCCTGCGGGCCGTAGCACAGCAGCGCATCGCCGAACTGCAGGGGGATTTCCGCCAGTCCGCTGCGAAAGGCCCTGCGGCCGCGCCAGACGGCCAGTACGGAAACCCCGTAGCGCTCGCGGAAGTCGAGCATGCGCAGGGTTGTGCCCGCAAGTGAGGTATACGGGGACAGCATGACCTCCACGATCTGCACCGGGCCCGCGGCCAGTCCCTGTAGTTTTTTGTGCACCTGGCGCTCCACGCGCAGGGTCTGCAGGCCCCTGAGCACGTCGATTTCAAGGGGGCGGCCGCTTACGATCAGCAGGTCGCCGGGCAGCAGGCGCAGGGATGGTTCCGGCAGGAGCCAGCCCTCGCCGCGGCGCTCTATGCGCAGGACGCTGAGGCCGTATGAAGCGCCGAGCCGTGATTCCTCCAGTGTGCGTTCAGCAAGCGGCGAGTCTTCAGGAATACGGATGCACAGCAGGCGTTCGTCGATATTGAAGCGGGCGACGTCATCAGGATTCAGACACTGGAAACCGGGCCGGGTTTTGAGTGCCTCGATCTTTGCTTCCGGGCCCTGGACAAGCAGTGTGTCGTCCGCGCTCAACAGCATATCCTGCAGGCGTGTGCGATAGGTGCCGGCCGCGCGCTTGATCGCAAGCACGTTTACCCCGTATTCGGCCCGCAGCCTGGTTTCGGCAAGGGTGCTCCCGGCCAGGGGTGAATCAGCATCGATGTCGAATGAGGCCAGCGCGACGGCGCCGCCCACGAGTCGTTCGAGCACGGGTATCCCGGACTCGATGGTGAATGCCGGCTGCCGGCTGAGCTCATCGATGCGCTCGAGCCTGCCCAGCACCAGCAGCCGGTCACCTTCTTCGATTTCCGTTTCAGGCCCGGCATGCAGCCGGTGTCCGTTTGTGCGTTCAATGCTCAGGATGTTCAGACCCAGCGCGCGACCGATGCGGCTTTCCACCAGCGTTTTGCCGGCCAGCGGGCTGCCGTGCGGCACCACGAGCACGGCCAGCCGCTCCTCCAGGGCGTAGTGCGCCGAGGGGGCCTCGGCTGCGTCATCGGCGGCAAGTGCCCGGGGCATCGGGCGCTCGGGCAGGAAGCGCCGTCCAAGCAGAGCCATGTAGGCAATGCTCAGCAGCATGATAACCAGACCGCCGGGGGTGAAGTCGAACATGCCCAGCGGTTCGTAGCCTGCCGAGCGCATGACATCGCGCACGACAAGGTTGCTGGTGGTGCCGATCAGCAGGAGAAAACCGCCCAGCAGGCAGCCATAGGCCATGGGCAGCAGCAGGCGCGAGGCGCTTCGGCCGGTGCGCTTCGAGATTTCAAGCGTGATCGGCAGGAACATGGTCGCGGTGCCGGTAACGTTCATGAAGGTCGACAGCAGGGCCGTGACGGTCATCAACAGGGCGATCAAACGTTGTTCGCTTTCGCGGGCCAGCCGCAGCAGCCGGGCGCCGATCACGGACGAAATTCCCGTGCGGGTCAGGGCCGCCGAGAGGATGTACATTGCCAGTACCGTTATGACGGCGGGATTGCCGAACCCTGCCAGGGCCTGGACGGGTTCGGCAATCCCGGTCAGGGCCAGTGCCAGCAGAACGAGCAGGGCAGTCAGGTCCATCCGTATCAGGCCGGTCACGAAGAGCACAACGGCCCCGGCCAGGATAGAAAGCACGATGATGATGTCAGGCGTCATGGGAGTGCCCCGTCGGGTTGTGTGTCCATTACGAGCGGTGCAGGCGAAAAGTATAGAGAAGTGCTCTGCAGGTGTCAACGGGAAAGCGTGCGCAGCGGGGAGTCAGAAGCACATATTACCTACTGAAATGCGTTTGGCAATGCATTGATACGATTTCGATACCGAAAGCGATCCTGATTTTTTTAACCCTGAATCCTTACTCCCCTAGCGCCTCGATCGCCCTGCGCTGCTGGGCCAGTATCTGTTGCCAGTGCGTTGTGCCGAGATACATGACGGCAAGCCGGTTGCATTCGGCTGCCTGCGTAACATTGCCTTTGCCCAGCCAGGCTTCGGCCATGTAGTAGTAGTTCTCCCCGTTGCGCGGATTCAGGGCGATCGCCCGCTCCAGGATCCTGATGGCTGCATCGAATTGTCCGCGCTCAACAAGGATACGTCCCTGGCCGGTAAGCTGCAGTGAGGCCAGGTGGCGAGGTTCAGCGGGCGCGGACGGTTCAGCAACAGGCGGCGGTGCAGGGGTTTCAGGCCGGGGCGCGGGAGGCGTCGGAATCGGCCGGCGCACGGATGCGCAGCCGGCCACGCATGCCAGGAGCGCGAGAATGCAGATCGAGGATAGGGCCGGTCGGCGAAGTCTACTGCAGGTGGTCATAGAGTCCTTTCATCAGTGTGTGCACCGCACCGGCGGCGCGTGAACATTGCGTGCAGGTCTGCACGGGCGGGTTCGACTCCAGGAAATACTCCTCGCGTGTGGCCGAACATGAGCCGGGCGCGGCGAGCATGCCGGAACGCGTACAGATCGTGCGGCGGATAATACCCGGCGGCTGCGCGACCCAGGATCCGGAGATATGCTGCGGGATGGCCAGCATCAGTTCCGCCCAGACCGGGAGCGCTGCTCCCGAACCGGTCGTGTGTATGCTGGTCCCGTCGTCGAAACCTACCCACACGAGGGCGACGATGTCAGGCGTGTAGCCGATAAACCAGGCGTCGCGGCTGTTATCGGTCGTTCCGGTTTTGCCAGCGCATGGAAACGAGACGCCCATGGCGCGAAGCCTGCGAGCGGTGCCGTTCGTGACAACACTTTGCAGCAGCGAGCTCATGAGAAATGCCTTGGCAGGTGTCGTCGCGCGTTTGATCTCCATGTGCCGTTGCTCCAGCGCGTTGCCCTGCTCATCGGCGACCAGGCTGAGCGCACGCGGGTAGGGCAGCAGCCCGTCTGAGGCAAAACAGCAGTAGGCCCGGGCAAGCTCGAGCGGTACAACTTCGAAGGAGCCCAGGGCCATGGAAGGGTAGGGTTCCAGGGGCGAAGTGATGCTGAGCTTGCGCGCGGTAGCGATGATGTGTCCGAGGCCGGTCTGCATGGCGGCGGCCACCGCCGGACGGTTGACCGACAGGGCCAGGGCTTCGCGCAGCAGCAGTTCGGGCGGCGCCGTGTCGTCGAAGTTTTTCGGCGTCCATTGCCGGCCGTGGAGCTCATAGGTCACGGGTTCGTTCGACAGAATGGTGGCCGGGGTCAGGGTGTCGAGGGCGCTCAGGTACACGATCGGCTTGAACGCGCTGCCGGGCTGGCGGCGTGCCTGTGTTATGCGGTTGAACTGGCTTGCGCCGTAGTTCCGGCCGCCTACCAGGGCCAGGATCGCACCGGTGCGCGGCTGCATGACAATGACCGCGCCCTGCAGTTTTTTTTCAGGCGACTGCCGTTTGAGGTCCGGGAATCGGGCCTCAAGCCGTTTAAGGCCGCGCTCAAGTGCCTGTTCTGCCGCCCGCTGCACCTGTGTGTCAAGGGTGGTATAGATCGAAAGGCCGAGATCGGCAAGGTCATCGGCAGAATAGAGTTCCCTGAGCTGCTGTGAAACGTAGTCCATGAAATAGGGCGCCGTGCGTTCCCGCAGGGCAAAGCCCGCGGCCATCATGGGCGAATCCAGCGCCCGGCGCGCCTCATCGGCTGTGAGCCAGCCGCGCTCCAGCATGGACTGCAGCACCGCGTTGCGCCGTGCGCGGCAGCGCTCCGGGTTGGCGTAGGGCGAGTACCGGTTTGGTGCCCGGATAAGACCGGCAATGGCTGCCGCCTCGGCGACGGAAAGGTCTTCGGCGCGCGTGCCGAAATAAAATTTTGCGGCCTCAGCGATGCCGCTTATCGAGACAGAGCCCTTTTGTCCCAGGTAGATCTCGTTCAGGTATATCTCCAGTATCTCATCCTTGCTGTAGCGCAGCTCCATGCTCAGCGCTATGCACAGCTCCTTAAATTTGCGCAGGAAGGTTCTCTGCGGCGTGAGGAAATAGCATTTTGCCAGCTGCTGCGTTATGGTCGATCCACCCGCGCGTACGCTGCCGTGGCGCAGGTTGATAAACAGGGCCCGCAGGATGCCTACGGGGTCGATGCCGGCATGCAGGTAGAATCGGTGGTCCTCGGCGGCAAGCACTGCACGCAGCACATGGGGAGGTAGGTGCTCTATCGAGATCAACTCTCTTTGTTCGCGTCGCGGTCCGAAAAACAGCATGACCTGTTCGGGTTCGAGTTCGAGTGTGTACAGCGGCTTCTCGTCAAGGCAGTCGCGGATCGATTCGATCAGGCCGCTTCGCAGGGTGATGCGCACCGGGAAGGCCGGCCGCAGGCGGCCCGGCATCTCCAGGGGCCGGAGGCTGATCTCGACCGTGTTGCCGCGCACGCGGTATTCGCCCGGCGTACCGGGCATCCGGGAGGTGCGATGGTATTCGAGTCCCGTGAGTCTGCTTTCGAGCAGTGCGACGGTTGCGGGCTGCCCGGGGTAGAGCAGGGCGGTATCGGAATAGACGCGTGATGGAATGCTCCAGCGGCGCCCCGCGAAACGTTCCTGCACGTATTCGGAGACGTACAGGGTATAGACGGTCAACAGGCCTGCACACAGCAGGCACAGCGGCAGGCCGAGCTTCAGCGCTGTTATGACCATGCGCCGCTTCAGCGAAGGACTGCGGCGGCGTGGGCGGCGTGTTTTGTTTTGCATGCAGCACGTTCCATGTGATGCCCCGGTTGGGTGTTCAACGGGAGCTCAGCGGCCGCCAGTCGGCAGTTCTATCGTGTCCGGTCCGATGATGCCGATCGAAATGACCATCTTGATCGCCTCTTCGACGCTCCAGCCCGGGTCCTTGACCTGCGAGCGCCCGAGCATGACGAGGAAGCCCGAGGTCGGGTTCGGTACGGTAGGGATGAACACCTTGAGCAGCTGCTCTCCGGTCGTGGCGTCGTTGAGTTCGCCGATGACGAATCCGATCACCCAGGCGCCCGGCTTGAAATAGTCCACCAGTACGGCTTTTTTGAATATATTTTTTTCGGGCAGCGACAGGGTGCCGGAGAGCTGTTTGCCGACCTGCCAGGCCGTGTTGATGAGCGGGATGTGCCCGGTCACCGCATCCAGCAGGCCGAACAGGCGTTTGCCGACGACATTGCTTGCCACCAGGCCCGTGACATAGAGCAGTATGATGAAAATCAGCAGGCCGAGTCCCGGGATATGGTAGCCGGTAAAACGGTCGATGAGCCCCATCACCTGTTTGTCGATAAACACATACAGGACACGTATGGTAAATACCACGAGTCCTATCGGGATCAGCGCGAGCAGGCCCTTGATGATGTAGGATTTGATATGTGCGTTGAAGGGTTTCATAA
>Ga0272441_10012988_pt1 | contig 12066 bp, 11 predicted proteins | sample SSMProp6N_FD_193582 | JGI IMG/M metagenome (GOLD analysis project Ga0272441, IMG submission 193582) | Marine sediment archaeal communities from Little Sippewissett salt marsh, Falmouth, MA, United States - SSM-Prop-6N | ecosystem: Environmental > Aquatic > Marine > Wetlands > Sediment ...
AATCGTTAATCGTTAATCGTTAATCGTTAATCGTTAATCGTTATGAGGCTATCGACTGATCCAGCAAAAAACAAGGTGATAATTCATTTGTTTTTTCCGTATTTTTGCAATCTTTCGCTGTCTCCTGTCTCCTGTCTCCTGTCTCCTGTCTCCTGTCTCCTGTCTCCTGTCTCCTGTCTCCTGTCTCCTGTCTCCTGTCTCCTGTCTCCTGTCTCCTGTCTCCTTGTCTGCCGCAAGCGCAATCCGTTCACTGGTCACGTTTCTTCAAACACACAGGCAACCCGCTGCAAAGCAGATAGGCCTCAGTGGCGACTGCAGCAACCTTCTGATTAATCATTCCTGCAATATCGCGAAAACGGCGCGCCATGGCATTTTCAGGGACAATGCCCATTCCTACTTCGTTTGAAACAAGAATAACCGTACAAGGCGGAGCCTGAAGAACCTCAAGTAGACGATCCACAGCACGAAAGATTGCCCTGTCAGAATCATCGCGATGCATCAGATTCCCTGCCCAGACGGTAAGGCAATCAACCAGAACAACATCGACAGACGAGGGCATGGAAGCAATGACAGTATCGATGTTCACCGGTTCTTCATAGGTCACGAAGCTATCGCCTCTTTCAAGACGATGTTTGCCTATGCGATCAACCATCTCATCATCAAACGGCTCAGCAGTTGCCAGAAATGCCCGGCCCGGATAGCCTAACGCCTTTTTGAGCGCAAAAGAGCTTTTTCCGCTTCTCGCTCCACCGGTAACATAAATTACATCGTTCATGCGATATCACATCTAAAATAACCGAAGCAAACAACCGTGACGATGATCTCTTCAGCGCCCCGTTGCAGAATGCTCAAGACACAAAAAATAAACAAAATCCATGCCCTGCAAACTGCTACGGCACAATGAGGAGTTTTTTTGAAATAAAACAATCTTTGAGTAGAATAAAGAAAATGAAGCAATTATCGGGGAATACATCATGAGCAGAAGAAGCCATTTGCCAAGACTTTTGGCTGGCATGCTGATTTCACTGATCGCTATAGCACCGCCATCAGCTATCCCTCTTATGGCAAAGAAAAAACCTGGCACTGTTTCCGCCACCACGAATATCTCTATAGCGCTCCCGGATTTCATCATTCTTCACTACTACTCCGGACTGACCCTCAATTTTGAACAGTTTTCATCAGCGGTTGACCAGGGATCGGCAGATTTCGAGGTCCAGTGGTCCGGAACAGCCAAAAGCAACAATGCTCTCGCAGAGGAAAATACCGTTTCACAACTGCCTGCCAGGATCACCATACAGATGCCGAATGTCTGGGCCATCAGGGGACTTTCACCTTCAGGCAGCGCAATGATCTCCATCGAAATCACAAACAGCGATATCGTTTCAGGAACGTCAGTAATCACCATGGCCAGCGGTAGCGGCAATATCGAAATCGATGATAACGCCGGCCATTCAGGAACAACTATCAATACCAATCTCAACGGCATCGGGACAAACACCGCCACGATAGGTAACGTTCAAATCACACTCGACTTTTCCAGGACTACCCGTGCGGGCCTTCACACCGGAGGCCAGTACAAAATAACAGCAGAAACGATCTGATCTCCCCTCTCACCACTATTTTCACTCCACTCCTGTTTTTCTATCGACGCCAGGATTCTCCATCGCACACCGCGACAAGGAAAGCTTTTTTTCATTTCACGCCGCCACCCACCAGAAACCTTGTCCAAAATTACAACACATGAGCCAGATTGGATCAGGTGTTCCAAAAACAAACAAACAACTGTCACGATCCTGCATCCGGCACGACAATCCGCCAAACCACATCATCTCATAGACTTAAAAAGAAAAACACCACAAAAAAACAACTTTGGCATGAAAGTTGAACCTACAAACACAGAACCAGGAACGACAATACATCATACAAACAAAAAGAATACGATTATGAACACGATCAAAAACATCATTATCGCAGCCATCATCTTCACAGGAATGTCATTTTCTGCCAAAGCCTTCGCAACACCAGTTGAAGGCGTAACAACGACAGGCACAACAGATCTATCAGCCACTATTCCTGAATTCATTGTGCTTCACTACTACTCAACGGTCGCTATGGACTTCGCCACACCGACTGCAGAATCACTGGATGAAGGAAAGCTCGAACTCGATGCAGACTGGAAAGGAAGCACGACAGGCAACGAGCTCAACACAAAAAACCTCATGAAAGCTGATCTTGAACTCGACAACACGAAAACCACCGTAACCCTGAAAAACGTCTGGGCAGTCAGAGGCTTCTCAAAGAACGGCAATGCAAAAATCTCCATAGCCCTTGCGTCGGGTCATGATAAGATGAAAAAAGAAAATTCAGAGATTGTCGTATCCAACGTCAAAGTCAGCGACAATACATCAACAAGTGCTGAAATCACGACCAGCCTGAAAGGCATCGCAAAAGCAAAAGCCACAGTCGGCAGTGTTGAGATGGATCTTGACTTCACCAACACGACAATCGCCGGCAATCATACAGGCGCTAAATACACCTTGACCGCCTCGACGATATAACAGAAAACGACACAAGAAAAGTCGTTGCAAACCCTCCTGAGAAACAGGAGGGTTTTTTTATTTTTTCCTTTTATTTTCATAACTTAAGCAGAGTGATTCTTGCCCCATAACTTCACTAACCAACAAAACAGATACCCCATGCTGTTACGTAAATCATTCCGACAGGTTGCGATTTCGGCTCTTTTCGCATCGATGCTGACAACCCCTGCATCAGCCGTGGTTGCAAAAGGAGACGGTGGCGGCCAAAGCAGCAGCGGGACAGCCGAACTTACCGCAAACATTCCTGAGTTCATTGTCCTGCACTACTATGGAACCCTCAGCCTCAATTTCGAGACACCTACATCCGAAGCCCTCAATGAAGGTGACGCAACAATGAAAGTTGCCTGGGACGGCTCATCGAGCGGCAACGAACTGGGAACATCGAGCCTCATGAATGCGGAACTGGAGCTGGACGGAACAACGACGACCGTTACGCTCAATAACGTATGGGCTGTCAGAGGATTCTCGAAAAGCGGGAACGCCGAAGTATCGATCGTCATCCCGTCAGGAGGCGATGAGCTCACACTCGACAAGTCGATAATCACCATGTCGAACGCAAAGGTCAGCGACGGCAGGAAAACCGGAGCTTCGATCGAAACAAACCTGGGCGGCATCGCAAAAAGCGCAGCTACCATAGGAAGCATTCTCATCGATCTTGACTTCAGCAAAACAACCCTTGCCGGAAGCCACGCCGGAGGAAAGTATACCATTACCGCTGAAACCATCTGAACCTGAATCACCTCATGTGTATCCGTTCAGGGCTCAAAAAAGCATTTCCCGCGAGTTTGTTCATGGCACTCTGTATCGTATCAGGTTCTATGAGCAACGCTTATGCTGGAAACTTCTATATTCCCGAAACGCAAAGCCTTCCTGAAGTTGAGCTCTATGAAATCGGGTTAAGTCAAAGCGGGATTTCCTCAGTCCTCAGTGCGTTCGAAGCCGATGCATCGTGGACAGGCAACGACCTGAATACCCCTATGATGCAGCTTGATGAGGTCTATACCACAACAACGATTGTCAGAAAAAATGTGCTGTTGTGGTATTACACCTACAATCAAAAGGCTGAACGGGAACCGGTTTTCAATGTTCGTTACCGGGTACTCAGCCGAAGCGGAAAAGCAAACACACTCTCCCATCAGACTGACTCAGCATCGCTGATCACGGCAACCATAACGGAAAAACCGCTTGACTACGACTACAAAAACAAAAATGTCATACGCTGCCTCGGAATAGTCGATATGGATTTTGATATCTCCAGAGCGACTCGCTCCGGAAAGTATTATGGCACCATTGAAATCACCATAACCTCCTACTGATGAAAAAACTGCAGACACTCCTACTGGCGATCACCTTTCTACTGGCATCGTTTTCTTTAACAGCCAACGCAGCAGATGCTCCCCCTCCCGGACAGATAGGCGTTGCTCCGTCAATGCTTGAAGTAAATGTTGGATCAAAACCGGTCAGTGAATCACTCCGTTTGTTCAACCTCAAAAACACGACGACCAAAGTCAAGGTAGAGGTCTACAACTGGACGCTGGATGAAAACAACGAAGTCAAGCTGCTTCCCCCTGACGAACAGTCTCTCGATCAGTGGATGCTCGTCAATCCGCTCTCGTTTACCCTTGAGCCAGGCAAAAGCCAGGTCGTCCGCCTCTCTATCCGTCCCCCGGTAAAACCGGCTCCGGGAGAACACCGGGCGATCATCTATTTTACCGAGGAACCTGTTGCTGCTATTGAATCGGAAGAAGCAAAACCAGTAGAGGTACTTTTCAAACTCGGCGTCGGAGTCTATGCCTATGCTGATGATGTACAGCGCGCCTCATCGATCCAGACAATCGGGCTCGACAACAAACTGTTGACTTTGACGACATCGATTGCCAATAAGGGCAACGTACACACAAGGCTGAAAGGCAATTACTCTATCTGGAAAAAAGAAAGCTTCCCGGGAATGGCAAATGTTGAAAAAAGCATCAAGGAAGCAGAAAACAACAAAAGCGTCAAGGGCCTTGTCGCAGCCGGAAAACTGAACCAGACGCCGGTGCTGCCAGGCAACGTCCGTTCAATCACGACCCGATTGCCAGCGATCGCAGAAAAAGGAAACTATATCGTTGCGATTTCAGGCACGCTGGATGACGAGAACGTCGAAAAGTTCTTCACTCTTTCCCGCTGATTCAAGAAAAATCCGATGCTTATGCATGCATTGAAAACAGTGATGCGTGTCATGCTGCTCAGCACGACACTTCACGGCATGCATCAGGCATCCCTTGCTGCTACAGCAGAGGGAAAACAAAACAGTGTTCAGGCTGCAAAGAGCGAGCAGCCTGAACCAATACTTGTCGAGGTATTCTTCAACAAGCAGTCGGCAGGAGACTATATCTGCTACAAGACTGAAGAGGACTACTGGATCCCTTTCGAAGCATTTACCAAAGCGACAAACATCACCAGGGAAGCCCACCCTTCAGATGGCCAAATAGCCTATCCGACAAACATAGGCGTCCTGAAACACAATCCTGCCGACCAGATAACCATAGAACAAACCTCCTGCATTTCGTTCAGCCAGTTAAAAAAAGATTTTTTCGTCAGCGCAAGGTTTGTCCAGTCAGTCTTTGCCATAGCCGTTGATGTGCCCTGGGTTCCGGGAACCCCGTCAAAAACCAGACCGGCAGCACCATCGATAACACCAGATATTCACGCTCCATCCAGTTCGCTCTCGTTTCTTCGTCTTGAGCCGGATATTTCCTATGAATTCCAGGACGAATACAGCAAAAATCTTCTGTTCGAAGCCGGCGGCAGAATTGCAGGCGGCGTCTGGGATATCACATGGGAAGGAGACCCGGAAACAGCCTTTCCCGCAACGAAGTATCACTGGACGACATACAACGACCGGATCGCACTCAGGATCGGCACCGGGTCAACAGACCTCTATTCGCTCGCTGGTGACATAGACTTCACCGGTCTGCAGCTCGGCTGGAACAATCATGGAATTCTCAAACAGCTCGATTTTGAACGCTACAGCGACTCGGACGCATTTCTCTCTCTTGATCGCGAACAGCAACGAACCATCGAAGGGAACGGGCCTCCGGCATCAATTGCCGAATTACGCATTGACAATCTGGTCGTTGCGCGTCAGCGAATAGGGCTTAACGGAAGGTTTATCTTTCAGAACGTGCGCATGACATCGGACCTGAGAAAAACTGAAGTCTATCTCTACGAACGTTCGATACGGCAAAAACCGCTGGCCGTGCTCGATTTTTCCATGTCGGTCGTCAATCGCTCCCTCCCAGCACATGAAATTCTCGTCAGAACAGGCCTGGGCATCGACAAAAATCCGTTGAACTCCGATGATACCGACCCGGCATCCCTGACCGGGTTCGGTCAGATCATCTATGGGCTCAATAACCGCATGAGCATTGAAACCGGAATCCAGCACAACCCGGAAACCGAATCCGCGGACGCATATGCAGGCGCAGTGCTCTCCATTTTCGACAACTGGATCGCTGCCGTCTACGGTGCGCTCTCGAACAGGAACTATGGCGCCGACTTCCGTGTCGAAGGCAAAGGGCGTCAATGGTCATTCTCCTATCTCGGGCGCTACAACGACAACGGTTTTGGCAGCGACGGTGAGGTCTGGGAACGAACTCATACAGGACGATTCTCTACCAGCATTTTTCATCCCCTGGATATTCTGCTTTACGCAAAACGCGAACGCAAAGCAAACACTCCCGTCAACGAGTACATCCTTCCCGGGCTCTACGTCTATGTCCATCCGCGCCTTATGCTGTCGGCTGTCCCCAATGACGAGGAGCTCTACCATTACGAGGCGAACCTGTACTTCTCTTCAGCTGGCGACCTCACGCTGGCATATGAAAACAAGGTGGTCAGCGCAGACATCGGTTATGAATTCAGCCCTTCACTGTCAAGCAGAGCAATCTCGACCTATGCCATCAACTCCGGAAACAGCGTCAACAGCCTTTACTTTGACTGGAAACCAGGGGCGAACCGCTACAACCTTATAAGAATGGGGGTCTCACGCGCTGAAACAGGGACAGGCTACACGCTTGCATGGAATAAATTCATCAATGCGGGAATGCAGATGAGCCTCCAGTACAGCTACAACATGAACAATGCGCTACAGTTAGAAACTGAGGAAAACTTTTCGAACCTTGTCGTGCCAGAAGCTCGCCAGTACATCGCCCTTACGGTCACTTGTGACCTTGGACGATCCAATAAAAAATTCTACCCGATCAACCGCTCAGCCATAAGTCATACAAGGGGCGGACTGGCAGGTTCGCTCAGCATTTCCAATACAACCAGTGTCTCTTCATCTGATATCAACGACGTCGATATCCTGATCAACAGAAGAAAACTCGGACAGCGACAAGTCGACGGTTCATTTTTCGTAGGCAACCTGAAACCGGGAGTCTATGCGGTAGAAGTCGATGACGAAAACCTTCCTCTTGAACTCAACGTCCAGCAAAAGAAAGTGTATGCCGAGGTTCTCAACGGATCAGTCACTGAAGTCATCATTCCCGTGGTCGCAGAATATTCTATTTCAGGAAAAATCAGTGGTCCTGACAAAAAAGGCATTGAAAACATCACCGTCACCGTCACCGACGCCAAAGGCGAAACTGCATCGAAAAGCAAAACCAATCTGTTCGGCTATTACCGTGCAGACACTCTCCCATCGGGATCTTACACGGTAAGAGCTGAAGGAAAAGAAACTACGGTCACCATTGACGACGATTACGTCTACAACGTCGATCTCACCATCGATCCGACATCAATCATCGCTCCGGCAGCGAAAATCCCCTCACAGCAGACTGAAGAAAGCCTCACGGAAAAGCCCCTGAATCCATAACGCTACGATTGTCTGTACCGGAGCATTTCCCGGCATGATGACTCAAAGTCCTTTTCAGAAAAAATCTCCATCGTAAAGACCCTTTGATCATCAGGATTCTCCCGAAGCGAGCGCATCACCAGATCAAGCGTCTCGGAACGCATGTACTCAAGACCCTTGTGGTCCTTTCCATCCTTGATGCCATGCATATGCAGGACTTTCGCATACTTGAGAAAAACATCAAGGTGATCCTGAACAGGAAATCCATAGAGCTCCAGATGCCCCACGTCAAGAGTAACAGACAATCCGAACTGACGGATCACCGGAAAAATAAGCTCAAACGGGTAGTTCAGTGTTTCAACACAAAACGCATCAGGCGAAGCAGCCTCTTCGTCGACAAGCATATCGATCGAGGAGAGCAGACTCTCGCAAAACACATGACGTTCTTCGTCACTGAACCGGTTAATATCGACACGCTCCCCTGCCTCGGCATGCATCACATAGGCTGAGGGGCTGAGCGTTGAGGTCAATTCGACAACTCTGAGACACTTTTCCACAGACCGCCTGCGAACCGCTGCATCGCGATGGCCAAGATAGACATCGAGCGGAAGATGAATCGAATATGTCAGATCATAATCCCGGCTGATATCACGAAGCAGCAGAATATCCGACGCCGAAGGCAGGTTGCTCATCTCATCCGATTCGAACAGCACGAGTTCAACATCGTCCACCTTCTCCTTGAGATATTCAATATTGGGGAGAATCTCATCCGGAATGATATAGGATGTCGTCCCGAGCCTGAAAGGAAATTGATTTTTACAGTTCATATCGTTGATTCAAAACAGTAAACACGTTACAAGATCATACGCTCGCGGCCAAAGATACAAAAAAAGCCGGGGACCGACCCCGCATCGAATGCCACATCGAAAAAGTCATCGATGCAAACCAGACCATCACGATAAAACGCATCATGCAAACAAGAAGCAATCTGTCGACACCTGAATACATCTAAGGCAAATAAATTGTTCTCTCTATGATAAGGATAACGCTTAACGCTCTTCTGCAATGACGGTTGTTTACAGATTTTTACTCCTGATCATAACGCTATCAGGATCCGTTAACCCCGAAAACCGAACGATTCTGGCGGCAGCGCGCCCCGGAACTTCTGAAATCACTTTACCTGATGGTTTGCCTGCACATAAAAAGCCTTCAGAAACGACCCCCGAAGTTCCCGAAGGTTTCAGCGTCATGACACTGCAAAAAACGGAATCTCTCATAAAATTCTGCGGAGAGGACTCGCTCTGTGAAGCACTTTTCATGAAAGTAAACCGATATGACCGTCGCCGAATACCTGCCGGAAAAACAGTCCTGATGCCAATTGATATTCAAAAAGCGTTAGAATACGTACCGATACCGAAGCAGATCAGCGACTACAGAGGCGAACGCGAAATCCGAGTGTTCCTGGCTCTGCAGTATTTTGGCGCCTACGAAAACGGGGCGATTGCCTTCTGGGGCCCGGTCTCAAGCGGAAAGAAATCACGACCCACCCGCCCGGGCAAATTTGTCGTCAACTACAAGCAGCGCTACAAGCGTTCCATCAAATACCACAATGCTCCCATGCCCTACGCCATTAACTACAATGGCGGGTACTTCATTCACGAACAGTCCCTGCCGGGCTACCCCGCATCGCACGGATGCATCCGTCTGCTCATGTCCGATGCAAAAAAACTCTTCTACTGGATAAAAATCGGCGATCCGGTGACGATTCAGTAACGAGCAGTTCTTCTGCAGCAGCAAGAGCGATGATCAATACTTGTCACGCATAAAACCATCCCATAGCTGAAGGGCCAACATGGCGAACCAGCAACGATAAGGCTCATGGCTTTGTTGAACACAACAGCCCTGATCAAGCATTCAGGTTTACCACAGTCCTTCCCTTGAGTTTTCCCTGTAGCATCCGTTCGATCGAATCCGGAAGATCGCTCATGGATATCTCCTTGCTGAGATTCATAAGACAGTCCGGCTTCCATTCGCCGGCAAGCTTACACCAGACATTTTTCCTGAGAGCGATCGGGCAGTTCTGAGAGTCGATGCCAATCAGCGATACACCTCGCAGAATGAACGGATAGACCGTAAGATGAAGTTCAGGTGATGCGACGTTGCCACAACAGGTAACCACGCCCATCGGCTGCATCGACTTCAGGAGGTTGACAAGGATCGTGCCTCCCACAGTATCCACCGCTCCGGCAAACACGCCCTTGTGCAATGGACGACGCTCCTCATCCTGAAAATCCTTACGGGGAAGCACTTCTGCAGCACCAAGGTTCAAAAGAAAATCCCGTTCCTGCTCCTTGCCCGAAATAGCCGAGACGCAATAGCCAAGTTTCGAAAGCATTGCAACGGCAAGTGCGCCAACACCGCCGGTCGCACCGGATACAGCAATCCGGCCATCCTCGGGTTTGAGTGTTTCCGTCAGGCGAAGCACTGAAAGAGCTGCTGTCAGTCCGGCGGTGCCGAAAGCCATAGCCTCCTGCATCGAAAGACCATCCGGAAGCCTGAGTGCCCACCGGGACGGCACCCGGATATATTGCCCGAATCCTCCGGGGGTATTCATTCCCAGGTCAAAGCCAGTAACGATCACAGGATCGCCCTCAAGAAAATCGTTGCTCCCCGACTTTTCGACCATGCCCACAGCATCGATGCCTGGCGTATGCGGATACTCTTTCGTGACACCTCTGTTACCGCTTGCCGAAAGCGCGTCTTTGTAATTCAGCGAGGAGTAGAAGACCCTGACAAGAAGATCACCGGAAGGCAGATCGGCGACACGCCGCCGCTGCAGCTCACCGCTATATCGATCGTCCCTTTCCTCGACGACAAACGCTCTGAATTCAGTCTTTTCGATTTCAGTCAGTTGCATACCATCATGGTTGTAGATTTCAGAAAAATGTCATACAACATCGGGGAACTATCCTTTCAGCTCTTTGATCAGCATATGAAGGCTCGGCCACATACGGGCTCCTTTTGCGACAAGCTGCCGGACCAGAGCATCAGCCTGCCGATCCTCGGTATAGTCGCGTTCGGCAACACCTTCAGCAATCCAGACATCTTTGCCTGCATCAAGTGCTTGTTCGCCAATCCGTAAATTGATCAGGTTGCCAGCCCCAAACGGAACCGCGCTCACCACAACTATATCGGCCTCTAAGGCAAGTTCCAGAGCACTCTGGAACGCCGTACCGCTGATCGCGGAAAAAGGTTTGTCGAGCACAGCCTCGACGCCGAGCGCATTTGCCGCTTCGGCATCCGAATCCATCCTGTTGAGCACGCCGGTCGTGACACGGTAACCATGCAATCCAAGACGACGATAGAGTTCAATACCGGTTCCACCTCCGGCAATCACATGAACAGTCAGCTTATGCTCGGAGGTCTTGCGAAAACCATCAAGCACACCGGTCACATTGACGGTACCGGTAAGAGGATCGTGCTTGACCTGTAGTTCGCAATCATAGACACGGCTGAGGATATCGGCCCGAAGCACATCCCGGGGATTTCCTTCAGCAACGACACGTCCTGCGTCCATGAGAATGAGCCTGTCGGCTATTTCAGACGAGAGGCTCAGATCGTGACTGACCAGAACCACCGTCATCCCCCGCTCATGATTGATCCGTTTCAGAATGCGAAGAACCTCGTAACGATGATTGATATCGAGATGCGAGATAGATTCATCGAGCATGATCATCTTCGGCTCCTGAGCCAGAACCATAGCAAGAATAACCCTCTGCTGCTCACCTCCGCTCAACTCCATGAAATACCGATCCCTGAGATGGAGCACATCGGTATAGATCATTGCGCGTTCGATAATCACATAATCCTTTTCCGACAGTGCTCGCCAAGGAAGCCCGGATCCGGTCCGCCCGTTCATGACAATCTGACCGACAGTATAGGCCATTGGAGACTCGACCTTCTGAGGAACAACTCCGAGCATTGCAGATCGCTCGGATGGCTTGAGCTTTTGCACATCATGCCCGAACAGACTGACCCGTCCCGCAACCGGCTTGAGCAACGCCGCCGCTGTTTTCAACAACGTACTCTTGCCGCACCCGTTGGGCCCGATCAGAACAACGAACTCCCCCGAACCAATCTCCATTGAAATCGAATCCAGAACACGGTGCTCGCCATATCCGGCAGTAAGACTGTCTATGGCAAGGGCGGAAAGGGACATAATGCTAAGTGCTAAGTGCTAAGTGCTAAGTGCTAAGTGCTAAGTGCTAAGTGCTAAGTGCTAAGTGCTAAGTGCTAAGTGCTAAGTGCTAAGTGCTAAGTGCTAAGTGCTAAGAAAATATGAGCTCGTTCAGGAACTATCAAGTCCGTTTTGCTTTCGGCTTTTTCAGGCTATCCACGCATTCTTCATTTTTCGCTGCAATATCAGGAGAAAAAACGGACCTCCGGCAAGGGCGGTGATAACACCGACCGGAATTTCCACAGGAGCGAGAACCGTCCGTGCAAACGCATCGCACAGAACCAGGAAAGTTCCACCTGACAACGCGGAAAGAGGAATAAGCCAGCGATGATCAGGGCCGAACATAGCCCTTGTTACATGCGGTACGATCAGGCCGACAAAACCGATCATTCCAC
>Ga0272441_10012989_pt1 | contig 12066 bp, 11 predicted proteins | sample SSMProp6N_FD_193582 | JGI IMG/M metagenome (GOLD analysis project Ga0272441, IMG submission 193582) | Marine sediment archaeal communities from Little Sippewissett salt marsh, Falmouth, MA, United States - SSM-Prop-6N | ecosystem: Environmental > Aquatic > Marine > Wetlands > Sediment ...
TTGGACGACGCCAACCCACTGCTCGCCGGCGCCGTCCTGGCGGCGTTGGAGGAAGCGTTCGATCGCATGCTGGAGGCACAGCAATCGTCGTTGACTACGGACCAGCTGGTGAACGTCGACCCGCTGTACGACGGGGAAATCGGCACGCTGGACTTCACCGCGCCCGGGGTTATCGGATTCGCGATGACGTTGATCACGGTCATGCTGACAGCGATGGCGATCGTGCGAGAACGAACCGGCGGTACGCTGACGCGCATTCTGATCGCCCCGGTCAGTGCGTGGCAGGTGACGGTGGGCTACACGCTGGCGTTTACCTTGATCGCGCTGTTCCAAGCGGCGGAGCTGCTGTGTGCGTCGGTTCTTCTGTTCGACATTCGGTTCGTCGGAAATCCGGGGCTGGTGGTCCTGATCGTCCTTGCGTTCGCGGTCGGCCTCCAGGGCATCGCCACGCTGATTTCGACGGTCGCCAAGAACGAAGCCCAGGCGATGCAGTTCGTCCTCTTCCTGCTGATTCCTTCGATCATGCTGAGCGGCGTGTTCTGGCCACTGGAGGCGATGCCTGCGGCTATCCGCCCGTTGTCGTACGCGATGCCGCTGACGTACGCGAACACCGCCTTGCGCAAGGTGATGTTGACCGGTGCGGGTCCGGGCGACGTCCGGTTCGAGCTGACCGTTCTCGCCGCGATCGCCGCCGGGATGCTCATCCTGAGCATTCTCAGCATGCGTCGACAGGCGACGACCGCATAACGTCCGTGTTCGCTGTTGCCCCGCCCTCCCGTTTGAGCTACGTTGAACCGAGGTGAGCCATGACGCGATTCCTGCGGAGAGGATCCGAGAAGTCCGGCCAGACCCCGGGCACTGCCGTGTACGTGGGGGACGCCAAATCGCACGACGTCACCGTGGAACGCTTCGTCTACAACGCCGAGAACGTGACGCATGAAACGGCTGTACCCGTGACCGAGGCCGTGCCGCAGGACGGCGCGGTGCTTTGGCTAAACGTCGACGGGGTTCACGATGTCCCGCGGATCGAGCAGCTCGGCCGTGTCTTCGGCCTTCACCCGCTGGCGGTGGAGGACATCGTTCACACCGGCCAACGGCCGAAGGTCGACGAGTACGACCGCCACGTGTTCCTCGTCTTGCGGATGCTGCAGTGGAACGACGCGGCCGGCGAGATCGACGACGAACAGGTGAGCCTCGCCGTCGGAAACGGCTGGCTCCTGTCGTTCCAGGAGCGTGCCGGGGACGTGTTCGATCCGATCCGCAGCCGTCTGACGTCGAATCGGGGCCAGGTTCGCCAGCTGGGCGCCGACTACCTCGCCTACGTGCTGGTCGACGCGATCGTCGACCACTACTTCGCGGTGTTGGAGACGCTGGGTGAGCGAATCGAGGCCCTGGGCGAGCGGATCTCCGCCGATGTCGACGGCGAGACGATGGCGTCGATTCGACAGCTCAAGAAGGAACTCCTGTTCATGCGGAAATCCGTTTGGCCGTTGCGCGAAGTCATCAGTTCGCTGCAGCGAGATCACGGGGAGTGGATCGGGGAAGCGACCGTCCCCTACCTGCGCGACCTCTACGACCACACGATTCAGATCATCGACACGGTCGAGACGTACCGCGACATGGTGTCCGGGTTGATGGATCTGCACATGTCGACGATGAGCCAGCGAATGAACGAGGTGATGAAGGTACTGACGATCATCGCGACGATCTTCATCCCGTTGTCGTTCGTCGCCGGCGTGTACGGGATGAACTTCGTGCACATGCCGGAACTCACGTGGCGGTACGGCTATTTCGGCGCGCTGGGCGTCATGCTCGCGGTCGCAGTGGGTATGCTCGCCTACTTCAAGCGGAAGAAGTGGCTGTAGGGAAGATGAAGACGCGAGCGGCCGCTCGCAGGGCGGAAGAGCGACCGCTCGATGAACTGGATACTCCAGGGTTACTTCTTGGTGCTGGGCTTCTTGGGGCCCTTGGATGTGCTTTTCCTCGTTGTCATGTGAGCCACCTCCTTCCCCGAAAGGGATAGAGTCATTCCTTCATTCCTCCGGCGAGGGCCGATCCCCGTCGGCGTCTTCCCACGAGCCGCGTTCTGAGACGTCGTCCCAGCGCTGGATGCGCCGCCCGTGTCCTCGGTTCACGATCCACTCGCCGCATTGCGGACAGATGCCCAGCGGTTCCTTCCCGGGGCGGAAACGGACCGCAGCGTGGCACGACGGGCGGACTGTCTTGCGTTGCATCTTCACGCTTCTTGGATTCATATTCTTTTATTTGTGCAGTTTTACAATTGCGCTATTGACTAAGTAGACAAACAGCATTACACTCCGACCATTGGACTTGTTAAGAGGTTCTTCGAGAAGGAGGACGGGAATGCCCAAGACGCACGCTGGATTCTTCAAGATGCTCTCAGCACGGACCCGCGTTCAGATCCTGAGGCTGCTCCTGCAGACTGACGATCTCACGGTCGACGACTTGGCCTCACGGCTGGCGCTGAGCGTACCGACGGTATCGCGCCATTTGCAGCTGCTGCGCATGAACGACCTGGTGGGATTCACGCAGGATGCGCAGACACGCTACTATCACGTCAACAAGGACGAGATTCTCCGCGGGGTCAAGGACTTCCTCGACGACCTCGGAATTGCGTTTCCGTAGCGAGCGATTCGCGGATCCTATCGCGCGGCCTGTCAGCTTGCGTCGAACTCCTCACGGATGCGTGACACCCATCCCGGTTCCGCAAACACATCGACCGCCGTCATCGCCATCGCCTTCGCCGCTGCCAACATCGCCCGTTGTCCGCGCTCGGAAGCCGCGGCGTCGGCGAACTCCCGGGAGTGGCCGGCGACGTCGTCTTCCGTGATCTGCACGTAGGGATGAATGCCGGGAACGGCCTGCGTGACGTCGCCCATGTCGGTCGATCCCATGGCGGCGTCAGGCTGCGGGTTGTGGGGAATCCCACACGCAACGAGGTGCTCGAGAAACCGTTCGCCGAGAACACGGTTCGGCTTCATCGCCTGGTACGCGTGGCCGACTTCGGTGAACGCCAGTCGTGCACCGGTGGCCAGCGCCGCGCCTTCCGCGCACTTCTTCAGCGTTTCGAGCAGTTCGTCCCGGTAGGCGTTTTCGATCGCGCGGACGTAGAACTCGGCGGACGCGTAGTCGGGGACGATGTTCGGCTTCACGCCGCCGTCGCGAATGATCCCGTGAATCCGCGCGCCGTCCTTGATGTGCTGGCGCATCGCGTTGATCCCGACAAACGTCTGAATCAGGGCATCGAGCGCGTTGATCCCCTTCTCCGGACAGGCTGATGCGTGCGCCGGTTTTCCGAAGAACTCGATCTTCACTTCGGTAATGGCCAGGCTTCCGCGGCCGATCATCGTGTGAGAGTCCGGGTGAAACATGATCGCCGCGTCGACGCCGTCGAACAGTCCCGCCTCGACCATCGTCACCTTGCCACCGCCGCCTTCTTCCGCGGGCGTCCCGAGGAAGAGCAGCGTGCCGGGAACCTCGTTCTTGATCGATCCGACGGCCAGCGCCGCACCCAGTCCTCCGGCGGCGATGAGGTTGTGGCCGCAGGCATGGCCGATCTCGGGAAGGGCGTCGTACTCGCCCAACACGGCGACCGTCGGCCCGTCCGTCGATGCCGGGTGGATCGCTCGGACCGCCGTCGGCAGACCGGCGACGCCGAGTTCCACGGCGAACCCGGCCGTTTCCAATTCGTTCGCCAACAGTTGAGAGGCGAACGTCTCTTCGTGCTTCAGCTCGGGATGTTCGAAGATCGCTGCGCTCACCCGGCGCAACAATGGTTCCAAACGATCTACGGCCTCGCTGATGCGTTGTCTACGGTCGTTCATTGGGGGACCTCGCTTTCCATCTCGCTCGATTCATTCAGCGCTCGGTCTACGGACGCGGCGACCAGGCAGTCGAGGGCATCGATCCACGGAAGCGGCATGCCGTCGCCGGGAATGAGGGAGATCTCCGTGCATCCCGCAATGGCGGCTTCCGCGCCTCGGCGCGCGAGCCGTTCGACGACCTGAGCGGCGTACTCCCGGACCGAGGCTCCGGATCCACCCGCCTTGACGCGGTGGATGATGTCCATCACCAGATCCTGATCGTCCGCCTCCGGGACGACCAACTCCACGCCGTGTCGTTCACACGCGGCCGCATACAGTCTCGTGTGCACCGTTCCCGTCGTCGCCAGCAATCCGACGCGGTTCGTGGACAACGTACGCACGGTTTCCTCGATCATGTCGATGAACGGAATCGACACGGCGTCGCGGATCGCGTCCTGGAACGCGTGGCCGGTGTTGCAGGGGAGGGTTAGGAAGTCGGCACCCCATGCCTCAAGGCACCGGGCCATGTCTGCGAGCGCCGGGCGGGGATCCGCTCCCCGGCCGAAAATGGCGGCGGAACGATCCGGGATATGCGGGTTATTGTCAATGAGGATTCGTAGATGCGCTTGATCGACTGCCGCCGGCGTCGCCGCCACCAGGCGGCGGAAGAACTCGATCGTCGCCGCCGGGCCCATGCCCCCCAAGATACCCACCGTCTTCTTCGGGACGGTTACTCGCGCCGCATTCATCTGTCCTCGATTCCGATTCGCATCGTTCGCGGGCCCCTCCCTCCGGAACGTCTCACGTCTTGCGCTGGACGCCCTGGGCGTACGCGATCAGCGCCGATGCCACCCGGCACGGCGGCGCCACGTGAAGGATGCCCGCGTAGTCGGTCAACTCGCATGCAAGGATATCGCCGCGCGCTCCGCTGTCCAGCAAGCGCGTCACGACCGGCAGCATCTCTCGCTGGTCCGACCGCAGATCACGCCGCCCGATCTCGTAGGCGACCGCGTCGTCGCCGCGCTCGAACGCGCACCGGAAGCTCTCCTTCAATCGTTCGACGAGACGGACTTCCAACTCCGGCCAGGGTCCGCCATGGACGGGGGTCCCGTAGAACGCGCCGTAGTGGACGACGTCTCCGGTAGCGATGATCGCCGCCTCGCTCCACCGCTCGCGAAGCCACGCACCCAACGCATGGGCAACCGCGAACGAACCGGAGACCGGGTGACGCGTCAGTCCGACGTAGATCGGTACGACCTGCGGCGGACGCGCTCCGAAGACGATCGCCCCGAGTCGCAGCATGGCGAGGAACGTGTCGAGCGAGAACTCGTCGCGGAGGACGCCCGCGTCGTCCGGACGAGCGGGTACGTCGGGCGCGGGAGTCGCGGGCACGACGGACAGCATCCCAAACGGTGTCGCGAGGGCGTCCTCGACCGGGAGGAATCCCCCGGCCAGTTCATGGAACGCACGGGAGCGATCGGGAGCTGTCTTCTTCGGATCGGCTGCAACGGACCCCGCGGGCAACCGCGAGGTGTGCAACACGCCGAGCACGAGTACGCGGCGACAGTCCGAGCGATAGATGGCTTCGACGACGGACGCTTGCAGCGGGCCGGCTGCGTCCAGTGTCGTGTGCGGAAACGACAGTACGGCCGTACGAGGGAATCCGGATGAGACGGGCTCGCGCCGCGCGCGCTCGAGCCACCCCGTCATCTTGCGCGCCGCGTCAGGCGATCGGACTTCCGCTGCGTAGTACGTCTTCCAGTTCATCGCGACTGCATCGTAGTGCTTCGTCACCGGCGTTGCCACCGCCGGTGCATAGGATGGCGGAACGGGATAGACTGACGCCGAAAGGAGTGTGTATGAAGCCGATCCGCATCGAAGACCTGTGGACGTACCGATTCCTCTCGGCCGTGGAGGTCTCTCCCAGCGGACGCTGGGCCGCCTTCATCGTCAGGCGTGCCGATCTCGAGAACAACGGATACCGTTCGGACATTTACGTGGCCGAGGCCGCCGGATCCGAGGTCCGCCGCTTGACCACGTCGGGCAAGGACGGGCCGTTCGCCTGGGAGCCGGACGAGGACGCGCTCCTGTTTCTCTCCAAACGGGGCGGCGATGAAATCGCCAGTTCATTCTACCGGATCCGCGTCGACGGTGGCGAGGCCGAACACCTGTTCGACGTCCCGTACAAGGCCGAGACGTTCTGCCCGATCGACGACGAACGCCTCGTTTTCACCGCGCGCGTCCCGCTGGATGAGAATCCCGACGAAACGAAAGAAGACGAAGCGGACTACGAGGTCCTGGAGGAGATCCCGTTCTGGCAGAACGGCAAGGGATTCACAAGCCGCAGGCGGGTCCGCTTGTTCGTCCTCGATCGATCCTCAGGAAAGGCCGAGGCGCTGACGGAGCCGGAGCTGGAGATCGGAGGCTACGACGTTCGCAATGAACGCATCGCCTACACGGCGCGCCGGTTTCCGGGCAAGGCCGCGACCACGGATGAACTTTGGATCCACCATGTGTCGAGTGGGGAATCACAGTGCCTGTCCAGAGACGAGCTCTCGTTGGGCGAGGTCCGATGGCTCGATGCCGATCGTATCGTCACCTTGGCCACCGATATGGCGCGCTACGGCCGCGGCCAGAACCGCGAGCTGCTCTTGTACGAACTCGATCGCCGCACCAGCGACAGCCTGACGCCGGACTGGGATCAATCCGTTGGGAACTCGGTGGTTGCCGACTGTCGTCACGGCGGCGGTCCGTCCGTACGCGTCGACGGCGAGAACGTCTATCTCGTCGTGACGGAACGCAGCCGATCCAAGGTCGTCCGGATCACGCGCGACGAAGCACCGGTGGATGTCGCCGTTCCGGACGGATCGGTCGATGCGTTCGCCGTGAGGGACGGCCGCGTGTACACCGTCGAGCTGCATCCGGATGCGTTGCACGAGCTGTACGTTCACGACGCGTCCGGCGCCCGGGCACTGACGACGTTGAACGCGGACGCGCTGCGCGATCGTTCGCTCGCGCTTCCCGAGTCGTTCGAGGTGACGTGCGGAAACCTGACGCTCGATGCGTGGATCGTCAAGCCGATGGGGCTTGCACCGGGGACGCGCGTTCCCACGATCCTGACCGTGCACGGCGGGCCGAGGGCGGCGTTCGGCAGCGTCTTCTTCCACGAGATGCAAGTACTGGCCGCCGAGGGCTACGCACTCGTCTATACCAATCCCCGCGGATCGTCGGGACGGGGCAATGAGTTCGGAGACCTTCGGGAGAAGTACGGCACGATCGACTACGAGGATCTGATGTGCGTCTTGGATGCCGCCCTCGAACGATACGACGTTCTCGATCCCGATCGGCTCGGGATCATGGGTGGATCGTACGGCGGGTATATGACCAATTGGGCGATCGGGCAGACCGAGCGGTTCCGTGCCGCGGCGTCGCAACGCTCGATCGCCAATTGGACCAGCAAATTCAATACGACGGACATCGGCTACGTGTTCAATCGAGACGCGATCGGGACGACGCCGTGGGCGACGGGTGGCGCCGACAAGCTGTGGTGGCACTCTCCGCTCCGGCGCGCCGACGAAGTCTCGACGCCGACGTTGTTCATCCACTCCGAACAGGACTACCGCTGTTGGCTCGCCGAGGGGCTGCAAATGTTCACCGCCCTGCGTTATCACGGCATCGACAGCCGATTGGTGTTGTTCCGCGGGGAGAACCACGAACTGTCTCGCTCCGGCAAGCCCACCCATCGGGCGCGCCGTCTTCGAGAGATCCTCGACTGGTTCGACCGATATCTCAAGCGCTCGTGAGGTGACCACATGCAATTGGGAGGGATTCCACGACTGCCGTTGGGGGAGTATCCGACGCCGCTCCAGGAGCTGAGAAATCTGACGCGCGAGCTGGGCGGTCCGCGCATCTTCGTCAAGCGGGACGATCTCACCGGGCTCGGGCTCGGCGGGAACAAGCTGCGCAAACTGGAGTACGCGCTGGCCGAAGCGAAGGATCAGGGCGCCACCGTCGTCATCACCGTCGGCGGACCGCAGTCCAACCACGTTCGGCTAACGGCGGCGGCGTGCAACCGTTTCGGCTTGCGATCGGTGCTCATCATCCGGGGCCGCCGCCCGGCGAGACTCTCCGGCAACCTGTTGATCGATCACATTCTCGGTCCGACGGAGATCCACTACGTCGGCGACGACGGGTTCCCATCCAAGGGCGAACTCGATCGGATCGCCGACGATAAGGCGGACGAAATCGCGGCCCGTCTACGCGCGGACGGTGAGATTCCCTACTTCATCCCGAACGGGTGCCGAGCGATTCACGGGGCGATGGGCTACGCAAACTGCGTTCTCGAACTGATTCAACAATTGCGAGACCGCCAACTCGCACCGACCGCGGTTTTCGCCGCCGTCGGCACGTCGAGCACGGCCACCGGCTTGGTGCTCGGTGCGCACTTGTTTGCGCAGGATCAGCTCCGCGTCGTGGGGATCAGCGTCGCCGGCACGGCAGATGCCGTCAGCGAACGGATTCGCCGCCAGCTCGATGACGCGGTCCAGGTCTTCGGCCTGGACACGCGCGTCCCCGATGACGCGGTCGTCATCTACGACGACTACGTCGGCGACGGCTACGGGATGCCGACCGTCGGGATGAAGGAGGCCGTCCTGCGGACAGCGCATCTGGAAGGGGTCCTGCTCGATCCGGTGTACACCGGCAAGGCAATGGCCGGCCTGATCGACCGCGTTCGCCGCGGCGACTACCGCCCTGACGACGTGGTCGTACTCCTCCATTCCGGCGGAACGCCTGCGTTGTTTGCCGACACGCAGATCGAGACGTTCCAAGGCGAACGGAACGGGAGCGAGACGTGACCGAAAGCGCGTCGATCGAGGTGCGACGCGCCGGCGCCGACGACGCCCGATGGGCCGTCCGGACGGTGCGTGAGGTCAAATGGCACGGCTCGGACGAACCGTCGGTCCTCCGCAGTGCACCGCAGATGTGTACGTGGCTGTCCGATGAAAGAAACGTTCTGCTGGTGGCCGCCGAGGGCGACCGCCCGATCGGATTCGCGCTCGGATACCTGCTCGCGCGCGTGGATGTCGGTCGTCCGATGTTGTTCTTCTACGAGATCGAGGTGGTCGCGGATCGGCGGCAACGCGGCGTCGGCCGCGCACTGGTGGATGCGATGAAGGATGTCGGCCGTCAGGAGAACGTCGTACGGATGTGGGTGCAGACCGATCCCGACAACGTGCCCGCCCGTACACTGTACCGGAGCGCCGGCGGTGGGGAGCGCGTAGGACCGGACCTGCTCTACGTGTGGACGAACGTGCAGGATGCGTAGGGAAGCCGGTCCTTCCTCTGCGCGGTGGATCCCACCAAGATGAGAGGAGAAGCCGGAGCTTCTCCCCGCATCGTGCACCGGGTGGTGCTAGCTGTCTGTACGATGATGGTGACACATGGCATGGGATTTCGCCGGGTCGCATGCGATGATCCCACGAGACAGGCGTCCGTAATCGCCATTACAACAATGTAAATCTCACGTTCCCATCAGCGCTGCGTCGATCGCGGCAGCGGCTCGCTTGCCCGCGCCCATCGCTTCGATGACGGTCGCAGCACCGGTCACGATGTCGCCGCCCGCGTACACGCGGGCTTGACTCGTGCGCCCGCTGTCGTCCACGAGGATGTGTCCCCACGAATCGACCTGTAGCCCCGGCGTCGTACGGGGAATCAGCGGATGCGCCTCGTTTCCCACCGCGACGATCGCGGTGTCGGTCTCAATGACGAACTCGGTGCCCTCGATCGGGATCGGACGCCGCCGACCGGACGCGTCCGGCTCTCCCAACTTCATTTCGACGCATTCGACGCCTTCCAGACCGCCGCGCTCTCCGAGGAAGCGCGTGGGATTGGCGAGCAGCTGGAAGAACACGCCCTCTTCCTGGGCGTGTTCGATCTCCTCGACGCGGGCGGGCAGTTCTTCGACACTGCGGCGATAGACGACGATCGACTCCTTGGCGCCGAGCCGGAGCGCGGTTCTCGCGGCGTCCATGGCCACGTTGCCGCCGCCGATGGTGACGACGCGTTCGCCCACGTGGATCGGTGTGTCGTGTTCGGGGAAGCGGTACGCGCGCATCAGATTCGTCCGCGTCAGGAATTCGTTGGCGGAATACACGCCGCCCAACGACTCTCCTGGTATTTTCAAGAACCGCGGCAGACCGGCGCCCGTGCCGATGAAGGCCGCGTCGAAGCCGCGTTCGAGCAGATCGTCGACGGTGAACACGCGGCCGATCACCCGGTTCAGTTCGATCGCCACACCGAGACGCCTCAGTCCGTCAACCTCGCGCCGCACGATTGCTTTGGGGAGCCGAAACTCGGGAATGCCATACATCAGCACGCCTCCGGCAACGTGGAGCAACTCGAAGATCGTGACGTCGTAGCCCGCCTTGCGGAGATCGGCGGCTGCGGTCAGTCCCGCCGGTCCCGACCCGATGACGGCAACGCTCCGACCGTTCGATGCCGGGACCTCGATGGACGAAGTTTCGCGGGCGGCCTCCCAATCGGCGCAGAAGCGTTCCAGACGTCCGATCGCCACCGCATCGAACTTCCGCCCCATCGCACAGACGCCCTCGCACTGGGATTCCTGCGGACAGACGCGACCGCACACTGCCGGGAGGTTGTTGGTTTCGCGAATGGTGGCGATCGCGGCGGCGAACCGGCCGCCCGCAACCTGGCCCACGAAGCGCGGGATGTCGACGTTCACCGGACATCCGTCGATGCACGTCGGATATTGGCACTGCAGACATCGCTTCGCTTCTTCGATCGCCTCTTCTTCGGAGTAGCCGGCCGGCACTTCATCGAAGTTGTGGATTCTCACGTACGGCCGTTGCTGCCGCATCGGCACGCGTCTGGGCTTGATCAAGACCCGCCCTCCGTCTTCCGCGCGCACGGATGCTCCGCGTAGCGTTCGAGTGCGTCCGCTTCCGCTTCCGCGTAAAAGCGCAGCCGGTCCATCATTCCGTCGAAATCCACGAGGTGGCCGTCGAACTCCGGTCCGTCGACGCACGCGAACCGGGTGACCCCTCCGACTTCGACGCGACACCCGCCACACATGCCGGTCCCGTCGACCATTAGCGGATTCAGACTCACGATCGTCGGGACGTCGTGGGGGCGCGTCACTTCGACACACGCCTTCATCATGATCGGCGGCCCGATCGCCCAAACGCGGTCGATGCCGCGCGCGCCGCCCACCAGTTCGGACAGCTTGTCGCTCGTGAACCCTTGCTCTCCCTGCGAGCCGTCGTCCGTCATGACGTGGAGTTCATCACAGACCGCGCCCAGTTTGCCTTCGTAGATGAGATGCTCCCGGCTGCGGGCGCCGATGACGCCGATCACGTGGTTGCCCGCGTTGTGAAGATCGCGGGCGATAGGAAACAACGGCGCGTTTCCGACGCCGCCGCCCACGCATACCACCGTTCCGAAGTTCTCGATCTCGCTCGGTTCGCCGAGTGGACCGACCACGTCGAGAACCGCGTCCCCTTCGTCGAAGCAGTCCTCCATCTCTTGCGTCGTCTTGCCGAGACTCTGCACGACGACGGTGATTCCGCTCAGGTCGGAGATGTACTCGACAATCGTCAACGGAATCCGCTCACCCTGTTCGTGAAGCCGGATCACGACGAACTGCCCGGCGCACGCCGCATGCCCGATGTCGGGGGCTTCGATAACGTACTCGGTAATGTGGGGACCCAGCTCCCGCTTTCTCCGGATGCGATGCATGCTCCCTCCTTGCGGACGGGTCGACGTCCCGCATCCAGTATACCGTGAACCAGGCGGGGAAACGGATGTTCCGTTCCAAACGAGCGATTCGATAGCCGGGCGCCGCGTTCGCTGCGGGGTTCCGTCTACAGCCCGAGCGTTCTCAAGCGCGCATCGATCGTTCCGGCGATGCTCGCCGGCGTCGCTCCAGCCGCCGCCAGTCCCCCCGCCGCGCGTGAATCCTCGCACTCGGCCGCTTCGATGAGCGCCTCGAAGCGCCACGGCAACGGCCCGACGTTCAACTCACCGGCCAGGCGAAGGAGAACCTCCCAAGTTTCTTGCGCCAGCGGACCGTCGGCCGTGCGTCGCAGGGAGCGGAGTACGCGCGCGCCGATGACGTGCCCGCGCGACTCGTACGGCAGACTCATCGGGAAGACGACATCGGCACGTTGGGTGGTCGCATTGCGTACGGGGCTGAGCGCCACCAAGGTATCGACGTTCAGCAGAT
>Ga0272441_10012990_pt1 | contig 12065 bp, 10 predicted proteins | sample SSMProp6N_FD_193582 | JGI IMG/M metagenome (GOLD analysis project Ga0272441, IMG submission 193582) | Marine sediment archaeal communities from Little Sippewissett salt marsh, Falmouth, MA, United States - SSM-Prop-6N | ecosystem: Environmental > Aquatic > Marine > Wetlands > Sediment ...
CGCGCCGGAAACGTCTTGAGAGGCTCCCGGCGCGCGGTAACCTGCAGTCCTCGACCGAGGAGCTAGGCCTCCTTGACCCAAGGGCGTTGCGTGCGCCGTTCCTCGAACCCGACGGCTCGATAGAACGGCTCGAACCCGCCCGTCATCGGCAAACGGGTCGCGCCCTCAGCCTGCAATCGCCGCATCCCCTCGAACTGAATCTGCGTCGCCAGTCCAATCCGCCGGTACGTGGGATGCGTGCCCAACGGCTCGAGGTGTCCGATCCGGTTTACGGCGTCGTACCACACGATGCAGCAGGACGCGTACGTGCCGTCCGGCGCGACAATCACCAGATCGTGCTCGAGGCGATAATCCGGCGCTTTCTGCAACTCGCGGTAACTGAACGCTGACGGCCATTCCACCGGGTCTTCGTGGTTGAATCCCCGGCCGAAGATTTCGCGGCGCTTCTCGATGTCGTTCTCGTCTTCCATCGAGATCAGGCGAAACCCCTCAGGCAGTGCAAGCCGGCCCAGATCTCCGAACGTGTACTCGAGGTGGTGGGACACCGGCTCCTCGCGCCGCTCGAATCCACGTCGACGCAGGACATCAAGTAGGTCCTCGTCGTCGTCGTAGACCCACACGAACGCGCGACCGGTCTCAGGATGCGCGTAGTGCGTCTCGGCGAACGCAACCATCTCGTCGAGCAGGTCGATGTGCTCCGGATGGCGCTGAACGAAGATCTCGCCATAGTCCGGGCGCGTTGGGTCCGGATGTTCGATGCAGGTGACGCCGACGATCGCCCCGGATTCGTCCTCCCACACGCGGACCTGCTCTTCCCAGAACGCGATCGCAGTTCGCTCACCCTCGTCGCCTCCGGTCTCAGTTCCGTAGGCGCCGAGCATCGGCGCGACGAAGTAGCGGGCGTAGTTCCAGCGCTCCAGTCCCCAGTTGTAGGGCCCGGGGAACGCGGCATACGTTTGATTCAGGAAATCCCTGATGCGAAGGAAATCCCGATCCGGGTTGTAGATTCTGCTTCGTGCGGTCATGGTACCTCGCTTTCGACATCGTGCGCCGAGATCCATGGATTCGACGCTGTCCGTGCTTGAGTCGTGAATGGCATGGACTGCCGCTGTGCGAACGCGCCGCGAAGATGCGTCTTTCGAGAGTGAGAGAACAGAGGCAGTCTAATTCGTCGTCCGAGGGTCGAACAGAATCATCGCCTGGCCTCCTTTTCGATTGCCCGGTGTCTGCCGGACCTCGAGACAGTAGCGGGAGTACCGAGGAGAATCAAGCCGTGTACTCGGTCTACAATGGATTGTCGGGGACGTACCAAAGGGAAGCGCGGCGGAGTCCGTCGACGATGCCGGCCAGCATCGCCGTGCCCGACGTCGCGCCGAGCGAGAGCAGCGGACGGCAGGAGGCCTTCAACGACGGGGTTTCCGCTTGTCCGAGGGATCGGACGAAGGTACTGATCGCCCGGCAGAAGTGACCGTTTGTCGCCGAGAGGATCATCTGGGCCGAACCCAACGGCGTCCGCTCCTTCAGTTTCTCCCATCTCAACACGCTCTGAAGCCCCTTGATCTGGCGGACAACGCGTGGGGACACGTCCGCAAGCGCCCACAGAACGGCGAGTCGCCCAACGGTGAAGTCATCTCCGCTCGGCGTGGAACCCGGACCCCAACCGATCACCAGATCAAGCACCCGCTGCTGGAAGTACGCAGGAATCAGTTCCAGTGGCGCCGCCTCGATGGGAACGCTGTCGGCGGGCAGCGGCGTCTGGTCGAGTATGTCCTCGAGTTCGCCGAGGTATCCGAAGGCACATTGCGCCTCTCGTGCCCCCCACCCGGGAATCGTCAGCGCGTCTGCACGTACCGCATTCAGCGGAAGGCTCCATTGGGCGCCGATCCTCAAACACGAGCCGTCGGAGGCGCACGGCAATTCGCGCCAGAGTGAGCCGACCTCGGGTACGTCGACGGCCCACGGGTGAAGCGGGCGACGCGTCGTCTGCAGGGTGATCAGCCCCGGATCGTGCGCGTCGTCGAAGAGCGCGGCAGCGCCTTCCCGGAACCGCGACACGATTCGGCCCCTTCGAGGCCGGCGACTCAGGTAGTCGAACGCGTCAATCCCGATGTTGCCCGCGTACACAGGGGGCATGCGTCTCCCTTCCCCCATCGGCTGTGCGGCGTCATGCGACGCGTGCGCGCTACGTTCTTCCCACCTCGTGCAGGTGCGGGTTCCGCGCGCCGGCAATGTCGCCGTGCTTCGTCAACTCGCACTCGGCCTTGACCGCCATCATTTCCTCGTATCGATCGTCGTCGACCATCGCGACGATGCGTGCGATCGAAGACTCTCCGTCGACGAAACGCCACGGGAAGCAGCCGATGGTCGCGCGCTGGTTCAACAGCAGGTCGATGTCCCCGCCGACACACTCGGCGTGGATGATGCCGTGGTTGAACAGCTCGATGTGCATCAGCTGGTATTTCCCGGCGTCGAAACGCTCGGCCAACGATTGGCCGTACTTCTTCTGGAAGTGCGCGTCGGCTTCCTTCGCCTGTCGCGGCATCCAGTCGCGGATGATCGTGTTCATCGGATGGTCGGCACTGCCGCAATCGACGCCGATCCAGCGGATCTTCTTCTTTCGGCACCACAAGGCGAACTCCCGGTCCGGGCCGGGGTGTTTCACCATGTAGCGAACCTCGTCCGCGGTCGGCTGATCCCAGCCATAGTGGTGATAGCCGGTATGGATGATGAGGATATCGCCCTCTTGAACGTCCACGCGCTCCTCGATCATCTCCGGCGTGTAGATGTCGTAGTCGTCGACGACATCGGAGAGGTCGACGATCACGCCGTCATGGACGAGAAAGTCGAAGTCCAACTCGGCGATGTCCTTGCCGGGTGTGTAGAAGTGAATCTCGCCGTCCAGATGTGTCCCGACGTGGTTCGAGTGCGTCAACAGCTGCCCGTTGGCGCCGTTGGGAGCCAGTCGCTTGAAGTACTTCACCTGGAGCGGCTCATAGGTCGGCCACGGCGGCGTGGCAATCGACAACGGAATCGTCAAATCGATGAACTTCATGATGCGCCTCCTCTGAGACTGGGTTTGATCTTTCTCATGTGCCGTCGCCGGCCGGATCGTCCAGCGTCTCGATCAGTGCGCGCGCCGCTTCGGCGAACAGTGCAAACGGCGGCGTGACGAGCCCGGCGCCGACCATGCCCACGCCGGGTTCCTTGTGTGCGATGCCCGTGTTGATGGCGGGCACCGTGCCGGTCTCGGCGACGCGGAGCACGTCGATGCCCGTCGGCGTGCCGCGAAAACCCAGCGCGGGAATCTGGTATGCGCGCGATTCCGCCAACGTGATCGTCCGCATGCGGCGGGTCGTATCGACGGCGAGCTGCGGGGTCCCGCCCACGAACTGGACGATCGCCGGGGCCGCCGCCATGGCGAACCCGCCGTATCCTGCTGTCTCGGTGATGGCCGAATCGCCGATGTCGGGGGCGGCATCGGCGGCGGAGAACCCCGGCAGGTAGAGCCCATCAACGATCGGTGCCGGGGCGGTGAACCAACGATCCATCGTCCCCGACACGCGGATGCCGAACTCGGTCCCGTTGCGCGCCATCGCCGTGACCAGAGAGCTTCCCGGAATCCCTGCGGCGGCGTCGAGCGCGCACTTGCCCGCCGGCATCGTCAGATTGAGGAAGAAGTGATCGTTGGAGTGCAGGAACTCGAGGACACGGGCGACGGCCTCAACCGGCTCTTCGAGACGGACGAGGTGGGGCGCCAGCTCGCGGATCAACAAGGACGTGCCGGCGCGATTGCGATTGTGGCCCTCGTCGCCCATCTGAAGCGCCTGCGCAATGAGCGAGCGCAGATCGACCGGTCCGTGCCGTTCGAGCGCCCGCGCCAGCATCGGCGCCAGCGTGCGTTCCATCCATCGCAAACGGTCGATGACCTCATCGCCATACGCGCCGTAACGCAAGACCTTGCCCAACCCTTCGTTGAGCGTGCAGTAGGCCCGGTTGCCCGCGGCCACGTTCTCCACGATCCACACCGGCATCGACGCCGTCACCACACCGGCCATCGGGCCGACGGTCCGGTGTTCGTGACACGGGCAGAAGACGACCTCACCACCGGCGGCGATCCGCGCAGCTTCTTCCGGGGACGACGCTGCGCCCTCGTACATCAGCCCACCCATGACCGCGCCGCGCATCGGGCCGCACATGGCGTCCCACGCCACCGGAGGACCTGCATGCAGAATCGTCCGGTCGGTCATCCCGGGGATCACGTCGCGGGCGATTCCGATCCCGACGATGTGGGGCTCGGCCGACAGCAACGCCTCGACGGCCTGTCGGTTGGCGGTCTCGATCCGATCGTCCCACGCGCGTCCGTCGGCGGCTTTGACCCGATCCAGTTGGCGAATCAAGTCGGGGTCCCCGCCGGCCGGCGGACGCCAGTCGACGTCGAGAACGGGCACGGAACACGATCGCAATGCGTCTGCGAACGACGGGAGCCCGAGATTGACGACATGAAGGTCTCGCTCGAAAAGGTCCTGAATCGAAGCCGTCATTCGGAGCCTCCCTTCAGCAAGCGGGCGGCCGCACGCGCGGCGGCGGCGTTGCTGGGGGCAACGAGTACGCCCGCGTCCCGAAGAAGCGCTTGCTGCCTCGACAGTTGTTGGGGATCGGCATCGGTTCCAGTGACCGACGCGACGATGCGCAACGTGCGCCCGTCGGCTGCCGCGCGATCGATGGCGGCTCGGGCCGCCGTGCCCAGACTGGCGGCCGGGTTCTCGTGCGCGCCGTATCCGATGACGCAGTCCGCAATGACGACACCGACGTCCGGAGAGCCCCCGGCGGCGGCAACGCGATCGTCACGCAAGCTCGGCTCGATCATCGGATGAGGTTTCCCAACGGTGAACGCGTCGTCTCCGAGGTCCCACACGACGTGTCCGGGCACAGGGTTGTCCGGACGGACCTTGTACTCCGGATCGGACGCGACATTCGAGCGGACCTCGAGACCGGCTTGCGTCAACAGATGCCAGCACTCCTGGCACAACGTCCCTCCACAGAACAGTCCGAGAACCGATCCCGCGGTCTCTGCGAGGGGCAGATCGAACGCGGACGCGCGATCGGCCTTGATCCCGGCCGTTCGTAGCGCGGCAGCGGCGGCGGCGGCGAGCGTTTCCGTGGACGCGACCGTGTCGGACAGCACCTCGGCGCGACCGCCGATGAAGTGGACCACGCCGGGGCAGCCGGTCTCCTTCACCGTCTTGACGACGGCATCCGCCACCGCGGGGCTCGGTGCCTTCGACACGACGACGATGACGTCCGTTGCCGGATCGCTCCCCAGTGCGCGAATGGCAAACCGTGTCATCCGGCCGTCCACCGCCTCGCTGAGGTCTCGCCCGCCGGTTCCGATGGCGTGAGAGATCCCGCCGCCCCACTGGTCGATCAGCGACGAAATCTCCTGAATGCCGGTCCCAGACGCGCCGACGATGCCGATGCGGCCCGCGCGGCACACATTGGCGAATCCGAGTGGCGCGCCGTGCAGGATGGCCGTGCCGCAGTCCGGGCCCATCATGAGCTGACCGCGCGCAATGGCCTCGTCCTTGAGCGCGATTTCATCGTCCACGGACACGTTGTCGGAGAACAGCATGACGTGCAGGCCGCGCCGCAACGCCTGCCGCGCCTCCCGTGCCGCATACCGCCCCGGCACCGAAACGAGGGCGAGGTTCGCGTGTGGGTCGGCGTCCAATGCGTCGTCCAAGGATGCCGGCCGGCGGGCTCCGTCTTCGAACGTCTCATCGGCAGTGCCCGCCAGCAACGTCTCGAGTGCGTCTTGGGCCGCCTGGAACGCAGCAGCATCGTCGGACTCGATCGCCAGCACGAGATCCGACGGCGCGACGTCGTCCGAGAGTTCGAAGCCCGCGTTCGCAAGCGTCTCGAGATTCAGCGGGGTGCCCATGGCTACGACCGCTTGACGGATCCCCTCCAGGGCCTCCAGTTCGGAACTGATCCTCATCAGAAAGACGGAGTCGAAGTACCGATTGCGTTCGATGAGGACCTTCTTCATGATGCGTCGGTCCTTTCCCGAATCCGGCGAAGGATGCGCTCGTAGTCGAGCGGCAGCGTCGTGAACTCGATTCCCAGCGCATCATAGAGCGCGTTTCCGATCGCCGACGGGATGGAGATCATCGGATGCTCGGCAACGCCGCGTGCGCCGTAAGGCCCACCGGGCTGCGGATTCTCCAGCAGGATGCGCTGTGTGCGGCGAGGGATGTCCTTGGCGGTGGGGATCTTGTAGTCAACGAACGCCGGATTGAGGAAGCGGCCGTTCTCGTCGAAGACGAATCCCTCCCAAAGCGCGGACCCCAGCCCCTGGATCACGCCGCCGACGATCTGCCCGTCGCACAGCTTGGGATTGAGCACCTTGCCTGCATCGATCGCGGTGACCAGATTGAGAATCTCGATCTCTCCGGTCTGCGTATCGACCTCGATCTCAACGGCGTGCGCGCCGTACGTCCAGTACTGCGCGGGCAGTCCCTGGCCGGTCTCCGGGTCGAGATGCGTCAATCCGGTGGCGATGTAGCGTCCGTGCCCGATGACGGGGCCTCCGATGGAGTTTCCGTTGGCGAACGTGTAGCCGAGCGAGAGTTGCTCGTAGGGGATCGCGCGCTCCGGCTGCCCTTCGGGAAACGCGGCGCCGTCTTCGCAGACGATGGCATCGGGTGAGACGTCGAGCGCACGTGCGGCCACCGACCGGATCTGGCGGAGACAGTCTTGGGCCGCCTCGATCACGGCATTGCCTCCCATGTAGGCGAACCGACTGGCGACGGTCTGCCAGTCGTACGGCGAGAACGCCGTGTCGCACTCCCAGGTGATGTGCACCTTCTCGAGAGGAATCCGCAACTCCTCTGCGGCGACTTGCCGAAGGACCGTGTATGTGCCTTGGCCGTAGTCTACGCCGGAGATGAGGATGTCGGCGGCGCCGTCCTCGTCCAGTTTGATGACCGCCGAGCATGACGTGAACGTCGGCATCGCCGGCGCCTTGTGCAGCATGGCCAGTCCCTTGCCGCGCACACGGTGCGCGTCATCGGGCGAATCCGGCGGGGATCCCCAATCGATCGCCTCGGCGACGACGTCCAGACATTGCTGTGGGTTTCCGTGTCCGGGCGTGAATGGCTCTCCGGTGATGGTCGTGTCTCCCGGCTTGAGCAGATTGCGGCTGCGGAACGCCACCGGATCCATCCCCAAGGCGCGCGCCATCTGATCCATCGCGCGTTCGATGCCCCAAAGCACTTCGAGATGACCGAATCCCCGGTACGCCGTGCCGTACACCTTGTTCGTGTACACGACGTACGAATCGATCCAGCAGTTGTCGATGCAGTAGGGGCCCGCACCGGAGTATGCCGCCGCTCGGCCGATGTTGACGCCGTAATCCGCGTAGGCGCCAGCGTCCCAGACGTACGTTGCCTTGAGCGCGACGATCTTGCCGTCCCGGTTCGCCCCGATTTCGACGGTCGAGTGCAGGCCTTGACGCGACGGGAGCATGTTGAACTCCTCCTCGCGGGTTGCGACGACCTTGACCGGGCGTCCGCCGACGGCGTCGGACAAGACGTAGGCCAGCGGTTCGAGCCCCAGACCGGCCTTGCCCCCGAATCCGCCGCCTACGTACGGGACGTGGACACGGATACTCGCGTGAGGAATCCCGAAGCAGACGCTCATCAAGTGGCGCACCGTATACGGCGACTGGCTCGACGTCCACAGCTCCATCCGCCGTTGCGGCAAGGCTTGGGCGATGGTGGCGTGGGTTTCCATCGGCACGTGCTGCACGGGAGGATTGTCGAACGATCCGGTCCAGCGCACATCGGCCGCCGCGATCGCCTCCTCGAAGCTTCCTTTTCGGATCTTCTGATGGTGTGCGATGTTCGTGTGGGGCTTGGGAAAGAACACGCCTTCCATGTGATCGTACGTGTGCAGATCGGGATGGACCCGGTGCGCACTGTCCTCCATCGCCTCGCGTGGATCGAGGACGGACGGAAGGGGTTCGTACGTCACGTCGATCGTTCGGCATGCAGCGCGCGCAGTCTCCAGCGTGTCGGCCACGACGGCCACGACGGCCTCGCCCTGATATCGCACCGTGTCCTCGGCGAGAATGCGCTTGTCTTGCATGTACAGACCCAATCGGTACGGCAGCTGTTTCCCGGTGACGACAGCTCGTACGCCGGGCAGCGCTTCGGCATCACGAGCGTCGATGGACGCGATCCGTGCGGAGGCGTGAGGCGAGAGCACGAGTGCTGCGTGAAGCATGCCGGGCAGGCCGAGATCGTGCGTGTACTGCGCTGCGCCGGTGACCTTATCGACGGCATCGTCCCGCGCTACCGGTTTCCCGACGTACGTCAGCTCACGTGCCATCGCGGTCTCCTTTCGCAGTCGCCGCGTTCAGCCGGTCGCGGGCGAGCCGAATGGCCGCCACGATCGCTTCGTACCCGGTGCATCGGCAGAGGTTGCCGGCGATCGCTTCGACGATCTCTTCGTCCGACGGATCGGCGTTCCGCTGGAACAGACCGCGTGCGGACATGATCATGCCCGGTGTACAGAATCCGCATTGCACAGCGCCGGCATCGACGAACGCTTGCTGGAGAACCGACAGCTCCCCTCCGACGGCTTCGCCCTCGATCGTCTCGACGGATCGGCCGTCGGCCTCGACGGCGAGCATCAAGCACGAGGTGACGGGGCGCCCGTCCAGCAAGACGGTACACGCACCGCATTCGCCGATGCCGCATCCTTCCTTCGTCCCCGTGAGGGCGAGACGATCGCGCAGAAACTCGAGCAGTGTCTGGGTCGCCGGAACCGAGGCGGACTCCTGATGACCGTTCACCGTGACGCGGATGTCGTGCATCACACCCCACCTCCCAGCAGGTCTTCCACCGTCCGGCGGATGAGCACCGGCAGGATCGCCCGGCGGTGATCGGCCGACGCGCGCACATCCGAGATCGGAGAAACCGCGCGCATGGCGGCCTCAACCGCCTGAACCGCCGCGTCCCGCGGGTTGGATCGATCGGCCGGGATCGGCTCCAGGAGAAGCGGGGTCGGCGCACAGCTGCCGACGGCCAAACGCAGCTGCCGCTCCTCGGGATCGTAGGCGCCGGCCACGTTGACCACGGCAAGATCGTGTCCGCGGATACGCTGCTGTTTTCGGAAGGCCGTGCGAAGCCTTGCGGGACGGTGCATCGTGATTGCGGTCACAAGTTCGTCGTCTCGCAACGCCGTCTTCTTGACACCGACGAAGAAGTCACGGAGGGGCAAGGTTCGAGATCCTGACGCTCCACAGATGTGGACCTCGGCGCGGAGCACGAGAAGCACGGGCGCCGAATCGGCAGCCGGCGACGCGTTGCAGATGTTGCCGATCAACGTGGCCCGGTTTCGCAGTTGGTACGTTCCAATCGACGCTGCGGCCGATGATAGTGCCGGAACGGCCTCCCGAACGTCCTTGCGTTCGATCAGGAGATTCAGCGGTACGGAGGCCCCGACGGTGACTTCATCCTGGCGCACGTCAAGCTGGTCCAACGTCTCCACGGACTTGCAGTCGACGAGCAAGCGAGGGGATCGCAGGCCGTTGCGGATCTCGACCAACAAGTCGGTTCCGCCCGCAAGCACGGTCGCCTCGCCCTCGGCAAGATGACGGCACGCTTCATCGACCGTTCGAACCTTCACATACTCGAACGTTCCACGCACGGTTCGTCCTCTCACAAAGCGTTTGAATTCAAGGCTGGAAAAGCAAAAACTCCCTCTCGAGCCTCGTGGCTCCATCTTACGGAACGGGCGCGGATCTGCCAAGTGGCTTGACAACTTGAGCGTGCAACGACGCCCGCTACGCCTCAATGCGCGATTCGGTCTGCTATCATGATCCGAGGCAAGGGAGGTCCCAACGTGAACGATCGGCCGACCCTACCAGGGAACCGCAATACGGTGGCGCTGATACGATGTGCGTCGTACGACGCGGCGACGGTGGAACAGGCGGTGGCGCGGGGTGTGGAACTTCTCGGAGGGGTGGAGCGGTTCGTCCGTCCGGGGGAGACGATTCTGCTGAAGCCGAATCTGCTCATGGGGCGCGATCCGAGCCGGTGCGTGACGACCCATCCCAGCGTGTTTCGCGCGGCTGCGCTCGCGCTACGCGCCGGAGGCGCGCGCATCGTCTACGGGGACTCGCCGGGATTCGGAAGACCGCACTTCGCGGCGCAACGCGCCGGCCTAGTGGATGTAGCGACGGAACTCGGGATCCCCCTGGCGGAGTTCTCCCGCGGCCGGACGGTGTCGTTCCCGGAAGGGCGTCAGAACAAGCAATTCACGATTGCCGAAGGGGTCGTCGATGCCGACGGGATCGTCTCGCTGTGCAAGATGAAGACGCACGGGCTCACGCGCATCACCGGAGCCATCAAGAACCAGTTCGGCTGCATCCCCGGCCCGCTGAAGGCGGAGTTTCACGCGCGTCTGCCAACGGCCGACTTGTTCTCGCAAATGCTGGTGGATCTGAATCGGCTGCTGAACCCACGCTTGTTCGTCATGGATGGAATCATCGCCATGGAGGGGAATGGACCGTCGAATGGGCAGCCCCGTCCGATGAACGTGCTGCTGCTCTCGGCGGATCCGGTTGCATTGGATGCGACTGTCTGTCGGTTGATTGCACTCGATCCAAGTTTAGTGCTCCCCATCCGCTATGGCGCGGAGACGGGGCTGGGCTCGTACGAGGCCGTTGACCTCGTGGGAGATCCTGTCGAATCGTTCGTCTGCCGCGACTTTGCGGTCAACCGGCATCCGCTTCCGACGACGGAGCAAACGGGTCGCGCCAGCCGCTGGGCGCGACGGTTCGTCGTCCCCAAACCGGTGATTCGTGCGGAACGGTGTACGCGCTGTGGAACGTGCGTCAGCGTCTGTCCGGTGGAACCCAAGGCGCTCTCGTTCCGAGGAGGCGGACGTTCTGAGCCGCCGGTCCACGATTACGAGCGATGCATTCGCTGCTACTGCTGTCAGGAACTCTGTCCGGAAGGGGCCATCGAGGTCGAGACGCCGCTCGTCGGGCGGTTGCTGCACCACTGATTGCCGGGAACCGGTGCAACGCTAAGGGATCGTCTCCAGATCGTTGAGCACCATCTGGCGTGCTTCGTCGTCGGACATCGTCTCGACGACGTCGCGTGCCCGTGCGATGTGTTTGTCACGAGCATCAGCATTGCCGGCGACGCCCTCGGCGCGCGCGAGAGCTTCGAACGCGTAGGCCAACGCAAACGGGGCGACGTCCTCTCCGCTGCTGGCGGCCAGGCTCAATTCGCCGTACCGGCGCGCTTCGTCGGCGCGTCCCAACAGCGCGTGAATGCGCGAAACCTGCCAGTAACCGACGGCAAGGTTCTGCTGTGTACAGTCAGGACGCTGTGTCCAGTGCCAGATCGAGGTCATGGCACGGCGCAGCATGTCTTCGTCCTCGTCGATCGATCGCTGAGGGGCTTCGATCAGATCCCAAGCGGCATTGAAGCATTCGACAGAGAATCGATGGTGTGTCCTCTCGTCATCCGGCGTCGCGGACATGTCGACTCCTTTCTCACTGACCGAGTATAGCAGGGGGAAAGGCTTCATGGCCGAAAGCGGCTTGTATTGCGGGGTGTGCATCGATGGGACACAATGGGTCCGGTGACCTTCCGATGGCACACTTGCACGATCACTCGCACGGACCGTCAGCGGGCGGGCGGCTTGGCGTCGCTTTCTTCCTGAATCTGGCGTTTGCCGGCCTGGAAATCGCCGGAGGATTGTGGACGAACAGCCTGGCAGTGCTGGCGGATGCGCTCCACGACCTCGGCGATAGCGTGGCGCTCGGGCTGACGTGGCGATTCGCGTCGATGGCCGAGCGCAAGGGCGATGCGACCTACACGTTCGGATATCGGAGATTCTCTCTTCTCGGGGTCCTGGTCATGAGCGTGGCGTTGTTCGCCGGCGGCGTAACGGTCCTGTTCCGCGCCATCCCGCGCATCCTGGCTCCCGAACCGGCGCGTGCCGGCGGCATGATCGCACTCGCGGTCGTTGGGATTCTGGTGAACGCG
>Ga0272441_10012991_pt1 | contig 12065 bp, 7 predicted proteins | sample SSMProp6N_FD_193582 | JGI IMG/M metagenome (GOLD analysis project Ga0272441, IMG submission 193582) | Marine sediment archaeal communities from Little Sippewissett salt marsh, Falmouth, MA, United States - SSM-Prop-6N | ecosystem: Environmental > Aquatic > Marine > Wetlands > Sediment ...
GTCCGCGGCTTCGCGCTCGACGACGTTCAGCACGTCCTCTAGCGTCAGCGGCTCGAAGTAGAGGCGGTCCGATATGTCGTAGTCCGTCGACACCGTCTCGGGGTTGTTGTTGATGATGACCGCGTCCACTCCCTCCTCCTGAAGTGCCATCACTCCATGGACGCAGCAGTAGTCGAACTCAATACCCTGGCCGATCCTTATGGGCCCCCCTCCCACGATCACCACCTTGCGCTTCTCCGAGGGCCGACATTCGCATTCAGTCTCGTATGTGGAATAGAAATAGGGTGTTTCGGCCTCGAACTCGGCAGCGCAGGTATCCACCATCTTGTAAGTGGGCAGGATCCCCATATCCTTGCGAATGGCCCTGACCTCCATCTCCTCTCTACCGGTGAAAGAGGCTACGATCTCGTCTGAGAATCCCATGCGCTTGGCCTTCCTCAGCTTCTCCCTGTCCAGATCACCCGACCTCAGGACCTCCTCCATCTCCACCAGGTTCTTCACCTTGATGACGAAGAACGGGTCCCACTGGGTCTTTGTGGCGATCTCCTCGATCGACATTCCCCTCCTGATGGCCTCGGCCATTACGAAGAGGCGAAGGTCGGTGGCGTTGACCAGCTCATTCTCTATGTCATCATCGGTCCACTCCTCGGCTTCCAGTCCGATGCGGTCGATCTCCAGGGAGCGGATCGCCTTCATGAATCCCTCCTCCAGAGTACGACTAATCGCCATCACCTCTCCCGTACTCTTCATCTGGGTCGTGATGGTCCTGTCAACCGTCCTGAACTTGTCAAATGGCCATCTTGGTATCTTCATCACCACGTAGTCGATGGTGGGCTCGAATGCCGCGTAGGTCTTGCCGGTGATCTTGTTCGGTATCTCGTCGAGGTTCTTGCCCACAGTGATCTTGGCAGCCACCCTTGCGATGGGGTAGCCGGTGGCCTTCGATGCCAGTGCGGATGATCTGGACACTCTGGGATTCACCTCTATGACCCGATACTCCTTTGTATCGTGATTGAATGCGAACTGTATGTTGCACCCGCCCTCTATCTTCAGGGCTCGTATGATCCTGAGGGCAGCGCATCTCAACCTCTGATGATCCTTGTCGTTCAGCGTTTGGGCGGGAGCCACGACGATGCTCTCGCCGGTGTGGATGCCCATGGCGTCCAGGTTCTCCATGGAGCAGATGATGATGCAGTTGTCCTTGGCATCTCGCATCACCTCGTACTCGTACTCCTTCCACCCCAACACCGATTCCTCGATCAGCACCTGGTGTATGCGAGAGTATATCAGCCCACGACCCACGATCACCTCCAGCTCCTCCTCGTCGAAGGCCACCCCTCCCCCAGTGCCTCCAAGGGTGTAGGCGGGCCTGACCAGTGCCGGATATCCTCCAAGATCCTCGACGGCCCTCTTGGCCTCGTCCAGATTCGTGATGGTCACGCTCTTGGGGATCGGCTGATCGATCTCCATCATCTTCTGTCTGAACAGCTCCCTGTCCTCCGACATGGCAATGGCCTCTGCCTGTGTGCCAAGCAGCTTGACGCCGAGACTGTCCAGGGTCCCGTCCTCGGCCAGTTCCGAGCAGATGTTGAGTGCGGTCTGTCCACCCATGCCCGAGAGGATCCCGTCCACTTTCTCCTTCTCCAGTATCTTCCTGACGGACTCCGAGGTCAAAGGTTCGATGTACACGGTATCCGCCATCTCCACATCGGTCTGGATGGTGGCCGGATTGGAGTTGACGAGCACGGTCTCGTATCCATCCTCCCTGAGGGATTGGCAGGCCTGAGACCCGGAGAAATCGAACTCTGCGGCCTGTCCGATGACGATCGGCCCAGAGCCAATGACCATCAGCTTGTGAAGGCTCATCGTATCTCCTCCACCATCCTCTTGAACTCATTGAACATGGGTTTCGTGTCCTTGGGACCGGGTGAGACCTCTGGATGGTACTGTGCCGTGAAGATGGGAAGCTCGGAATGCCTCATCCCCTCGATGGTCCCATCGTTCAAATTGAACTGGTCAGGGACCATCTCGCTCCCCTCCATGGATTCCGCATCGACGGCGTATCCATGATTCTGCGATGTTATGACCACCTTTCCTCTCAAGGAGACCGGCTGGTTCGCCCCTCTGTGGCCGAACTTCATCTTGTAGATGCTTCCTCCGAAGGCGAGCGCCATGAACTCGTTGCCCATGCATATGCCCATTATGGGATAGTCCTCCCTCACCGCCTTCAGCGTCTTCACCACCGAATCCAGGAGCTCAGGGTGGGCCGGATCCCCTGGACCGTTGGATATCAGTATGCCGTCGATCTCCTCGTTCCTGAAGAAGCTTGGAGAGGTGTCGTAAGGGACCTGTACCACGGCGAACCTCTTGTTGAGTTCCCTGATGATGTTGGTCTTGACCCCGCAGTCTATCAGAGCGATGGTCTTGGCACCCTCCTTTGGATATCTGACGATCTCCTTGGTGGATACCTCGGCCACGAGGTTCCTCTCCGAAGGATAAGGCATCTTCCGCAACCTCTCCAGCACTTCCTCGTGGTCCTCATCGTATGTGATCGCTCCCTTGAGGGTACCGTGCTCCCTTATCCCGACGATGAGGGAGCGGGTATCCACCTCGGATATTCCAGGTATGCCGTACTTGGACAGGAAGGAATGTATGCTGCTCCCCTTGTACATGTCGCTGGGTCGAGGGCAGTTCTCCCTCACCACAAAACCGTTGACCTGGACCTTGTCCGATTCGAAATCAAGTGGGTTGACGCCGTAATTGCCGATGAGGGGATAAGACATGATCAGTATCTGGCCTCTATAGGAGGGGTCCGTGAGACTCTCCTGATAGCCGGTCATCCCGGTGGTGAATACCACCTCTCCATAGGTGGTACCCTCAGAACCAAAGCCAGTGCCCTCAGCTACCGTTCCATCCTCTAGGATCAGGAAGCACTGTGCCATCAGAAAGTTGGAGTAAAGTTATTACGTACTTAACCTTTATTGACGATGGGGAACAACCTAATGTGCTTTTGTCCGAGAATGGACAACGATACTTCGGACCACGGGATTATCGGTATCGATCTGCACTCCTGGCGGGGAAAGGGCTTAAGGACATCGAAGGTGTTGATGGGGCCATGAGGGTCATCCACCAGGACCGGAAGACGGGAGAGATCAAGGTGCAGGTGGACTCCCTTGACGACCTGTGGCACCTGTACAACATCATCTCTCCCGGGGACATGGTCTTCGCCGTAACCTACAGGCGGGAGGAAGGGAAAGCCGACATGATCCGCTCAGAGAGGGGGGAGAAGAAGCGGATGCGACTCGGCCTCAGGGTGGAGAAGGTGGAGTTCCACGAGTTCGAGGATCGCCTGAGGGTACTCGGGACCATCGAGGAGGGGCCGCAGGACCTGGGATCGCATCACACATTCAACCTGCAGGAGGGGGAGGTCCTCTCCATGGTGAAGGAGAGGTGGACCGATGCCCAGCTGAAGAGGGTCAAGAGGGCTGTCGATGATTCCAAGAGGCCCAGGATAGTCTTCGTCTCCATGGACTACGATGAGGCCTCTGTGGCGGTTCTCAGACAATTCGGTCTTCAGGAGGTGGCGCACATACTCGCCCCATCGTCAGGTAAGATGTACTCCTCCAAGGGAGAGGGGGACTACTACGGGGAGGTGGTGGCCAAGGTGGTCCAGCTGGCAGGAGAGGGAACACCTCTGGTCCTTCTGGGACCCGGGTTCGCCAAGGAGACACTGCTGACCCGGGGTAAGGAGATCGCCCCCGGCACCTTTGGGAGGGCCAGGGCATTTCACACCGGCCAATCGGGAATGGCCGGCATCACCGAGCTGATGAAGAGGGGCATAGGTGGTGCTGTTCTGGAGGATTCCAGGGTGGCAATGGAGGTCCAGCTGGTGGAGCAGGCCCTATCGGAGATCTCCGTGGATGGTCCGGTCGCCTACGGACCAGCGGAGGTGGGAGAGGCGGTGGAGATGGGGGCGGTGGAGACGCTGCTTGTACTGGACTCGCTGGTCAGGAACAGTGACCTGGACCGTATCATGAGGGCCGTGGAGTCCTCGGGGGGAAGGGTGGTAGTGGTGAGCGAGCACCACGATGCGGGGAGGGAGCTGGAATCCATAGGGGGGTTCGCTGCGCTGCTGAGGTACAGGGTCCAGTGATGTCCCTCGCCCCCGTAGATGGTCCATTAATGGACCCACAGGGGCCAATCTCCGAAACGCTTTTGTACGAATTCTATCATTCGTATGACGAGGTTCTTAGTGCTTATCGTATGCGTAGGGTCTCCCCCTTCGTGACGCATCTGGGGGAGTGAAGCGAACCTCGTCGAATGTCTGATTCAGAACGACATATGAAGATGCCATCATCGTCCTGTTGATGGCCTCTGACCGCGCGGTGTAGATAGCGCGGAGCGAGTGACTCATGAAGACCGATCACGGGAGGGTAAAGAATGCCAGGTGAGGAGAAGCACGAACGCATGAGGAAGTTTCCTCTGAGCATCTGCGACACCACTCTGAGGGACGGGGAGCAGGCCGCGGGCATAGTGTTCGCCAACCTGGAGAAGATCAGGATAGCGAAGTTGTTGGACGAGCTCAGGGTCCAGCAGCTCGAGGTGGGAATTCCGGCCATGGGAGGGGACGAGAAGAAGGCCATCAAGCGCATGGCCGGACTCGGTCTGGGCACCTCGTTGCTCGGCTGGAACCGGGCCTCGATCGAGGACATCTCCCACAGCATAGACTGCGACGTGGACGCGGTCGCCATATCAATGTCATCATCGGACATCCACATCGAGCACAAGCTCCGGAAGACACGGGAGTGGGTGCTGGAAAGGATGGTGGAGTCCATAGAGTACGCCAAGGACCACGGGCTCTACGTCTCCGCGAACGCGGAGGATGCCAGCAGGGCCGACAAGGAGTTCATGGTCCAGTTCGCCCAGGTTGCCAAGGGTGCGGGGGCAGACAGGCTCAGGTACTGCGACACACTGGGCATACTGGAGCCATGGAGGACGTACGAGACCATCAAGGTCCTCGTCGACTACGTCAAGATACCAGTGGAGATGCACACCCACAACGACTTCGGGATGGCAACGGCCAACGCCATCGCCGGGGTCAGGGGAGGGGCGACATACGTCAGCACAACCGTCCTTGGGATAGGGGAGCGGACTGGCAACTCGCCTCTGGAGGAGGTGGTAATGGCCGCCAAGCATCTCCTCAACATAGACACCGGGATCGATACCTGCAGGTTCAGGGAGATCTCGGAGTACGTTGCCCGGGCCGCGGGTCGGGCCATTCCCGACTGGAAACCCATCGTCGGTGACAACTGCTTCGCCCACGAGGCGGGGATACACACCGACGGAGTGCTGAAGTTCCTGAGCAACTACGAGCCCTACTCCCCCGAGGAGGTGGGCATGGACCGAAAGATCATCATCGGGAAGCATTCCGGAAGGTCCACCATAAAGCAGGTCCTGAGCAACAAGGGGGTGAGCGTGGACGACGAGAGCGCCTCGGCGATTTTGGACATCGTGAGGAAGACCTCCGTGTCCCTCAAGAGGGCGCTTTCCGAGAACGAGCTCATCTACATCTATCAGGACTGGAAGGGCGGTCTCTTCGAGGCCCTCGAGGAGAACGTCAAGGAGTGATCTAGAATGGGTACGATATCAGAGGAGATACTCTCCAATCACGCTGAGGAAGAGGTCAGGGCCGGGCAGATCGTCATCTCCCCGGTGGACTTCACCATGAGCCAGGACGGGACCACACCCCTCACCATAGTCGCCTTCGATAAGATGGAGGGGAAGGAGTTCAAGAACCCGGACCGCTACTGCGCGGTCATCGACCATAGCGTCCCCTCTCCCTTGGAAGGGGTGTCGAACCTTCACACCAAGATGAGGGAGTTCATAGGCGAATACGGGGGAACCTTATACGACATCGGCGACGGTGTGTGCCATCAGCTCGTACCGGAGAAGGGCAACGCTCTCCCGGGGGAGGTGGTGATAGGAGCGGACAGCCACACCTGCACTTACGGGGCTCTGAATTGCTTTTCCACCGGGGTCGGTTCCACCGACCTCGCCGCCGCGCTCATAACCGGGAAGACCTGGTTCAAGGTCCCCGAGACCATCAAGCTGGTCTACGATGGACAGCTGGAAAAGGGAGTCTTCTCCAAGGACGTGGCATTGTACATGGTCGGCTCCCTGACCCACAGAGGGGCCACATACAAGGCCCTAGAGCTTTCCGGAGAGGTGATCGACTCTCTCTCGGTCGAGGCGAGGATGACCATAACCAACATGGCCGTCGAGACTGGAGCTAAGGTGGGCATCATGAGATGCGATGAGAAGGTGGACGCCTACCTGAAGGAGAGGGCCAAGCGCCCCTACAAGGGCGCCGACCCCTCGGAGGACGCGGAGTACGAGAGGATCGTGGAGGACGATCTCTCCGATCTCCCGCCGATGATAGCCAAGCCACATGAGGTCGACAACGTGGCGGAGATAGAGGAGCTGGAGGGAATGGACATCGATCAGGTGTTCATAGGCACCTGCACCAATGGGCGCCTGGAGGACCTCACCATGGCCGCCAAGATACTCAAGGGAGAGCACGTGGCCCCCGACGTGAGGTTCATCGTCTCCCCGGCGTCAAGGGAGATCTACCTGAAAGCCATGGAGAGTGGCGTGATGGATGCGTTGGTCAAGGCAGGGGCATGCGTTACAGCTGCCTCCTGCGGTCCCTGCGTGGGAACCGCCAACGGCATCCCATCCGACAACGAGGTGGTGATCTCCACCGCCAATCGCAATTTCAAGGGTCGGATGGGCAACATCAACAGCAAGATATACCTGGCGTCTCCCGCGACGGCCGCTTACTCGGCGATCAAGGGCAAGCTGTCCGATCCGAGGGAGGTGATGGCTTGAACAATCTCTACGGAAAGGTATTCAGGTTCGGGGAGAACATCAACACGGACTACATCATCTCCGGCAAGTACAAGTTCAAGACATTGGACATGAAGGAGCTATCTCAGCATGTCATGGAGGACATCAGGCCCGACTTCTACAAGGAGGTGGAGAAGGGCGACTTCATCGTGGCGGGGGAGAACTTCGGCTGCGGGTCCTCCAGGGAGCAGGCGCCCCTGGTCATCCAGGCCGCGGGCATCGGTGCGGTCCTGGCGCAGTCATTCGCCAGGATCTTCTTCCGGAACGCCATCAATGTAGGCCTCCCGGTCATCGAGTGTGACACCTCCGACATCAAGGAGGGGGACGAACTCAAGATCGACCTGGAGGGAGGATGGGTCTACAACGTGACCAGGGACGAGAAGATACCGTCCGTCCCGCTTCCCCCCGTGATGGTTCGCATCCTTCATGACGGCGGATTGGCCGAGCATCTTAAGAAGGAGGGCGGGTTCTCCTAGAGTAGTCATAGAGGTGTTCATCTTGGTCGAACAGGCGATTGTTGACAAGGGTAAGGATCATTTCGGCAAGCTCATCGTGGATCAGATGGAGCGCGTCGAGCGTATGAAGGCTGACGAGGGCTGGAAGGACTTCCAGAACCTGGACAAGATAATCATCGGGATAGTGGGAGGAGACGGGATCGGTCCCTACATCTGCGCCCACGCCCAGCGCGTTCTCGAGTTCCTCCTCGAGGACGACATCAAATCTGGCAAAGTGGAGATAAGGACCATCGAGGGCATGACCATCGAGGACCGCGTCAAGGTGATGAAGGCCATCCCCGATGATGTGGTGGATGAGCTGAAGAAGTGCGATGTCATCCTCAAGGGACCGACGACCACACCCAAGAAGGGGGACCCGTGGCCCAACATCGAGAGCGCCAACGTGGCAATGAGGAAGGTCCTGGACCTCTTCGCCAACGTGCGTCCCGTCGGGGTTCCCGAGGAGGACATCGACTGGATCTTCTTCAGGGAGAACACCGAGGGAAGCTACATGCTGGGAAGCGAGGGCATCGACCTGAACGAGGACATCGCCTTCGACTTCTGCGTGACCACCAGGCAGGGCTCGGAGAGGATCATCCGCCTCGCGTTCGAGTACGCTAAGCAGAACGGCTACTCCAAGGTCACCGTGGTCACCAAGGCCAATGTGGTCAAGGCTACGGACGGCATGTTCCTGGAGGTTGCTGAGGAGGTCTCCAAGGACTACCCCGAGATCGAGTGGGACGACTGGTTCATAGACATCATGACCGCCAAGCTCATCGACGAGAACCGGAGGAGGCAGTTCCAGGTGATGGTCCTCCCCAACCTGTACGGGGACATCATCACCGACGAGGCCGCGCAGATCCAGGGCGGTGTCGGCACCGCTGGAGCGGCGAATATAGGTAAGCAGTACGCGATGTTCGAGGCCATTCACGGCTCCGCGCCCAGGATGGTGGACGAGGGTCGTGCCCAGTACGCCGACCCCTCATCCGTGATCAAGGGAGGCGCCCTGCTCCTGGCCCACATCGGTTACAAGGACGAAGCCAAGAAGCTGGAGATGGCCCTGGATGTCTGCGGACAATTCGAGAGGAAGGTCCAGCTGACGGGAAGGTCCAACGGCGCCACCGGAGCGGAGTACGCCGATTACATCATGGACACAATTCAGGACCCAGGGCTTGAGGCCAAGTGGAACAAGTTCAAGTCATCGAACTGATCCCTGTCAAACCATCTTTCAAATCCCTTCCTTTTCTATATTTCCTTTATTGCAATATTCAGAGTGTGCAGAATGATCGACAGCAGAGCATCCTGAAAGGCTCAGACGGAGTGAGAACGCTTTGAAGCTATTGCGGGAGAGATCAATCGGCGTTCATGGTGACATTGATCGCGGTCTCCGCGATGTCGATGGAGTACATGGCGGTCCTCAGTACGCTGTCGAGCACGGTGTTCTCGTAAAGACTGGAGCATCCCCTGCTATCTCCACCGGGTCTCAGGCTCTCGCAGTCCTCCACCAACTTCGCACCCTCGTCGATCACCAGGTTCGCCTCGTGTATGTCCCTCTTGAACAGCGACTCCACGGACTTGTTCAGGGTGTCGATGGCCCTGTCGCTGAGTAACTTGAGGTCCTTCATGAGGCTCTTGTTCCCCTTGCCTCCATGTAGAAGGGAGGTGCGGGCTATCTTCTCCGCGTGGTCACCGATGCGCTCGATCAACCTGGCGGCGAGCATGAGATTGACACCTTCGAAGACATCCACCCCGATCTTCTCGCTGATCCTGCGGTCCTTCAGGATGAGGTTGTACTGCTTGACCACCATCAGGTACAACCTGTCCACATCCAGATCTCGATCTATGACGTCCCTGGCCAGGCCCTCATCGTTCTCTTCGAATGCCGTGATAGCGTCCTTGTGCATCGAACTGACCAAGAGATGCATTCTTCTGACACACTTCCGCTGCGGAAGCTCCCCCGGATCGGAGAGGTCGTGTAGAACAAGCGAATTGCTGGTCTCATCTATGACCTCGGGTCCGATGACCAGCCTGGAGAACTCCTTCACCTCTCTCTTCAGTTCGAAGTCCAGCCTGTCCTGGGCCCTCACCTCTATGATGTCGTACCCTGCAAGGTAGGCGGCTATTAGCTTTCTCATAAGGTGGGATCCCATCTCGTCCCTATCCACATGAACGGTCTTCTTGTTGGGCTCGTCCCTCTCCCCAAGTACGCTCGATAGCGATAGGGTCCCGTCCCTCATCAGGTCGACCTCCAGAGGGTCCCCCTGTCTCAGGCCATTCTGTTCCACCCAGCTCTTGGGGAGGGATACCGTCATTGTAGATACCCCGGTCTTCTGGATCTTTCGAATTTCCATCGTCCGTACCTCATGAACCTTCTTCTGAAGCAATATATGTATTATAATACCGATATTTATAGTATATATTCGTAAGGACCTGAATATGCGTCTGCATATACACTTTTGATAACATAAATAAAGGCCTCTCCGGTTTGTATTTTTCAGAACCTTAGTCTTGAGCGGAGGTCATCAGGGAATGCATCACCCCACATCGTTCTTCCAAGATAATTGGTCATTGAAATTGATTCTGGAAGGGTGGCGTGCCTCCGGACAAGGGTTTGGGGAGGAACTAGATGAGTAATTCCAAAACGATAGCAGTCGTTGCTGTGGTGATAATCATCATCATCGCTGCCATAGGGGCCGTCCTGATCATGCAGGACGGAGGCGGAGATGAGAAGACCACCATCAGCCAGAAGGGTTCCGACACGCTGTTGGAGCTCATGCAGAACTGCGCCGAACGATTCAACGAGAACGAGACCTCGATCAACGTGGAGGTCACCGGTGGCGGTAGCGGCACCGGTATCACTGCTCTAATTGCCGGTGAAGTGAGCATCGCTCAGGCCTCCAGGCAGATGAAGGCTTCCGAGATATCGGAGGCGGAGTCTGTGGGTCTTAACCCCGTCGAGTGGAAGGTCGCCATCGATGGGATCGCGGTCATTCTTCACGCTGACAACCCCGTGGATGATCTGACCATGGATCAGCTCCATGGCATCTACAACGGTACCATCACCAACTGGGCTGAGGTAGGCGGCAACGATCAGACCATCGTCGCCTACGGCAGGCAGTCCACCTCTGGAACCTACGCGTTCTTCCAGGAGGAGGTCCTTGACGACGAGGACTACAGGGCCGACATGCAGCAGATGGCCGGCAACGCCGCCATCGTTGACGGTGTCAAGCTCGACGAGGGCGGTATCGGATACGTTGGTATCGGCTATGCGAGTGCCTCCGGGATCAAGATAACAGAGCTCGGTGAGGAGCAGGGTGGAGACTTCTTCTCCCCCCTCGACGCGACCGCTGTCTACTCTGGGGATTACCCTCTTGCCAGGTACCTCTACCTGTACACGGACGGGACACCCACCAGCGGAGCCATCAACACCTGGCTCAAGTTCGTGATAGACCAGAGCAAGGGTCAGGAGATCGTTGACGAAGTAGGCTTCTACAAGATATCTGTCGAGCTCAGCACCCAGCAGCTCGCTGCCCTGGCAGGCACCCAGGCCACCATCGACCAGAAGGGTTCAGACACCCTGCTGGAGCTCATGCAGAACTGCGCCGAGCAGTTCCACAACGACAACCCTGGCATCAACGTCCAGGTCACTGGTGGCGGTAGCGGAACCGGCATCGCAGCCCTCATATCGGGCGAGGTCAACATCGCCCAGGCATCCAGGCAGATGAAGTCATCCGAGTACGATCAGGCTGTCGCGGCCGGCCTCAACCCCATCGAGTGGAAGGTCGCCATCGACGGCATCGCGGTCATCGTTCACGAGGACAACCCCGTGACCGAGCTGACCGTGGATCAGCTCCGCGGCATCTACAACGGTACCATCACCAACTGGAACCAGGTCGGTGGGGATGACCTTGCGATAACAGCATACGGAAGGCAGTCCACCTCCGGAACCTACGCCTTCTTCCAGGAGACCATCCTGGATGACGAGGACTACAGGGCCGACATGCAGCAGATGGCTGGCAACGCCGCCATCGTTGACGGTGTCTCCCTCGATGAGAACGGTATCGGATACGTCGGCATCGGTTACGCCCTGAGCGCGACCGGCATCGAGATCGTCGATCTTGCCGAGGAAGCGGGTGGTACCTACTACTCGCCCACCGACGCCACCGCTGTCTATGGCGGTGACTACGTCCTTGCGAGGTATCTCTACCTGTACACCGATGGCATTCCCACCGGGGCCGAGGCCACATGGATTGAGTGGATACTCACCATGCACCAGGGTCAGGCCGTAGTGGAGCAGGTCGGCTTCTACAAGCTCAGCGAGCAGAAGGCAGATCTGGAGAAGGCCAAGCTCGGCACTCCCTCTGGCACTCTTGACCAGAAGGGTTCTGACACCCTGCTGGAGCTCATGCAGAACTGCGCGGAGGACTTCCATGCCACCTACGCCGCCATGAACATACAGGTGACCGGTGGCGGTAGCGGTACCGGCATCGCCGCTCTCATATCCGGCGAGGTCAACATCGCCCAGGCATCCAGGCAGATGAAGTCGTCCGAGTACGATCAGGCTGTCGCAGCTGGGCTTGACCCGGTGGAGTGGAGGGTCGCCATTGACGGCATCGCGGTCATCGTTCACGAGGACAACCCCGTGACCGAGCTGACCGTGGATCA